>VTLG01010028.1_pt1 | contig 13858 bp, 10 predicted proteins | sample 4694571 | NCBI WGS metagenome assembly VTLG01 (sample SAMN12604809, study PRJNA352737) | marine metagenome | biome: ENVO:00000447; feature: ENVO:00000209|ENVO:00000569|ENVO:01000036; material: ENVO:00002151; isolation source: viral sequences binned using virsorter ...
CTAGAGTATGTTAGAAAGTACCCCCATCGACTGTACTTGTCCATTCGGGAGTACCGGAGTTAGATACGAGTATATACCCGTCCGCTCCTGCTGCTGTAGCATTTATGGCGCCTGCTCCTTGGCCATATAAAATACCATTTGATGTTAAGGAGCTTCGTCCTGTTCCACCATCTGCTACAGTTAAATCTGTTATTCCTGTTACGCTTCCGCCTGTAATTGCTACTGCACTATCTTCTAAATGAGCAACTACAGTTCCTATCGCGTATCCTGTTCCGCCTGTATTTACAGTTGTAGTAGGAGCCGCTTGATTATCATCAAAAAATTTCCATTTTCCGCTATCATTAGCATCTCTGAAAAGTCCAGAGTATGCGTCTTGAGAACCAGTACTATCATGTAATCCGTAAAAACCAATATCAATAGTATCTGCCGCATTATTACCAGTCGCTAAAGCTAGTAATGGATCTTCAACAGCCATAGTTGCAGTATTAACAGTAGTAGTTGTACCATTTACTGTGAAATTTCCAGTAACAGTTAAGTTTCCAGAAGTAGTAAGAGTACCAGTAGTAATATCGTCTGAAACCAGTTGTCCATCTACAGTAACATTATTAAAAGTTACATTACTGGTAGTCGCAACAGCCTGACCAATACTAACTTCTCCACCGCTAAAACCTACACCTGTACCTGCTGTGATATGCGCCCGCACTTCTGCTGCACTTGGACCAGTATAAGTAAATACACCAGTAGAGTTATTATAAGCAAAAGACCCGTCGCCTCCTGCGTCTGTTGCACTTACTAAACTTCTTGTTGCTGCATCTGTTTTACCATTGAATGTTATTTCATTATCACCAACAACAGTAGCAATATTAGTGCCACCAGTAAAGGTCATAGTTTGACCAGTAGTAAAAGTATCGTTTGATCCCGTATCTGCAGCTAGTGTAAAACTACTAGTAGGAGGCGCTGTCCAAGAAGTTTGTCCTGAACCATTAGTTGAAAGTAAATATCCGTTAGTACCATCAGCATTTGGCCAGTTTACTCCGTCAAGTACAACATATCCATTACCATTTGGAGTAAGAGTAATAGAACCATTAGTATCTGTAGAACTAATAGTATTACCATCAATATGTAAATTATCAACTTTTAATTGATCAAGTTTACCTGCGGAATCTACTATTAATGCACTAGAATTTGTTAGAGTACCTGCTGCATGGTCAAGATAATCTACATATAACTTACCACCAATTACCGTTACTTCTGAATCTCCCGGCTGACCAATAAATAATTTATCACTGTCAGAAGAATACGCCATCTCCCCCTGATTAAGGGAAGTAGGTACGGCCGTAGTATTACTTCGTTTAATTTTTACTATTTGTGCCATGGAATTACTCTATAAGCTAAAAAGCTCCTGCATCGACTATATCTGAATCTCCGGGAGGGGTTCCAATCATTATTGGTGCCCACGCAAAAACTCCAGTTGATATTTCTCTGTATACTTTGAATTCGTCATCATCCGTATCATACCAAGTATCCCCTTCACTTACAGCAGCTCCTGTAGGTGCGGCATCTTGTCTAAAATTCTGATCTGCTAATTGTTCTAATGCCCCTTGTATAGTTGTTGCAGTTATAGGGCCATATGCTGCACTATTAATTGTTGAAGCCGTATTTGTAACCAAGGGTAAAGCTTGATTATATGCTGTTATAGAAGTAGGAGTTGCAGAAGATAATACATTTGTTGAAGATTCTGTAATTGTAATTGAAATTGTCATTATCTAGTTACCTCTGGGGTTAAAATAACAGTCCCCTGTATTAATCGTTGAACGATTGTATCATTAGTAGTGTATAGTTCTAAATCGTAATAATATTTTCCCGCAGCTATTGCAGAAGATGTAGCATTAGGAAGTTCCATTTTTAATGCACCATCAGTAGCTCCTGTAATAGTACAGGTAAAAGTAGCGGCTATTGCAGCAGCACTTTTAGTAATTCTCATCTGTGCTCTAGCAGAATAACCAGTAAGATTCTTTACAACATCATCATCTTTTACAACTAAGTCAATCGCAAAGTCTGAACCCTGATCTATTGTTAAATTATGATTCGCTGCAGTCATTCAAATTCTCCATGATGTAATTATAACAAACCTGACATTTTATGTCAAGAAACTTTTTTCGCTACCTCTTCAGTTGTGATTCTAAAACAAAAAATTTATTTTTCTGTGGTGTTACTAGACGGCTTCAGTAACATTAAAAGTGACAATAGTTGTAAATACACAATAATGTATTCCCTCATTAGTAGTATCTAAAACTCTAGGAGGGTCTCCAGGCCCGTCAGTTTCAGTTAGTTGAAATCTTCCTCTTTCTTGTATTTTTGCTGTATATGTACCTATAGGGAGGTTATCGGCAAAAGTAATTTCACGTTTTGCTCTTATATTAGGATATTCTTTCTGATATGTTGCAGTTCCCTCAGAGTTCGTGGATAGTCCATTATAAAGGTTATAATTATTATAAGTTAATACGTCATCATCATCTACGCCCTCTCCAAGATTTTCAGTAATAGTAACTTGTCTGCCTCTCCAAGCCGTGTTTGATCCTTGATATCCATAACCAGTATCAAGTACAGTTGTTACTGTCCAATCAGTAGGTTCATTATTAATTGCTTTTATTCTAAAAAAGGGTGTCCAACCGGTTTCAACTTTCCAAGAATCTGCATTAGTATCCCCCACAAAGGTATCCCCTGTCATTGAAGCCGATACTTCATAAGTTTGATTTGGATAAGTACCAGAAGCAGTAGGATTTTCAACAGTTGCATACCAAGTTTTAGAAGAATCTGTAATCAGAAAATTAGCCTCCCCATCAACTGAATTTCCTAAAGCAGTATCCAAGCTACTATCTGTATATAATTTAATAATACAGTTTTCATGTCTTACTGTTGGTACTCCAGTAGTAGGATTTAAACCAAGATCAGAGTACAAATCTGCTTTTATATTCAGATCAAATGTTGCTGCGTTATTATTAACCTCAAAATACCCCCCATCTTCAAGATCAGGTACGGGAGAATCAAAATCAGCTTCCTCTACGTCTCCCTCTATTCTATAATAAACTTTCCTAAGAGGCGATTCATTAGGAATATTAGTAGTAGTTAAATTAAAAGTTTGTGATACTCCCTCATTAATATCTCCCGGATCAACAGTTACTACATAAGTTTCATTAGTTGTTTCATAAAAATCTTCTAATGAAATTTCGGCGGGATAAAAAGGTACACTAGCATTAAATTCATTATCAGGTACCAGACCACTTCCTCTCCAAAATTCACTTAAACTACTTGCCCCAATGTCCCCAAAAAAGTTTTTTAATTGCTCTATGGAAATAGAAGTATAGGGTGCAGATCCTTTACTATGAAGTTTTCCCATTTTCCAATTCCTCTACTTTTTCTTTTAGTTCTTTTATTGCTTCGATTAAGTATCCTACAATATTTCCATAAGCTACAGATTTATACTTACCATCTTCTACTAGTTCTGGGGCGATTTTTTCTAGTTCCTGCGCAATGACCCCGCTTCCAGGAATAAAATCTTTAGTATAAGTAACTCCTCTCATTTTAGAAACTTTATCCAAACCATTTTCTATAGTATGAACATCTGATTTTAGTCTTATATCTGAAAATGCTGTAACATTGGCAGCAGAAGTAATATTACCTGTAGAAGTAATAGTACCGGCACCACTATTTGCTGCTCCTATTCCTAATGCTGCAAATTGTGGCGTAGAAGTAGTCGCAACGGGCTGTCCTATTGCAATTGCTCCACTAGAACCTTCTCCAGGAGTATGTGTAACTGTTACACCTGTACCCTGAGTTATTGCCGACATATAATTACCAGTAGTATCAGTTCCTAAAGCAACACTATTTGCTTGTATAGTTGCCGTTAATGTTTCATTCTCAGAACCATCTATAGTTACACTACCACCTAAATCTCCTGCTAAAGAAAGCTGACGTGGTGTAGTCCAAGCCGCAGCTGAGGTAGCTGTAGCTGCATTACCTGATGTATTGACTGTACCCGCTGTATTAACTCCTGGTAAGTCTATGTTAGCTGTGCCATTAAATGATACTCCACCAATAGTTCGAGCGGTTGCTAATGCTGTTGCTGTAGCAGCATTTCCTGTAGTATCTTGATTGAGTGTTCCCACTACGAAGTCTAAAGTATTATCACCATCTTGATAAGTAACTGTAATACCCGTTTCAGTATTTGAACTAACCATTGCTCCAACAAGATCAGAAATATATTCACCATCAACATTTAATGTTACTGTACCACTAGTTCCTCCACCGCTTAAACCAGTTCCAGCCGTTACACCCTCAATATCACCAGGACCTCCACCGCCTCCAGCGGTATCCCATGAAAGATTATAAGTATCGGGGGTAGTGCTTGTATTAATACTAAGTAATTTTAAAAACTTTCCTGCGACACCACTAGAAGGAAAAACTAAAGATTTTCCTCCAAGATTAAGCTCGTCGTCATCAATTATTAACCTTTCAACTTCTACTAAGTTATTAAAATCTGCAGTAGTTCCAGTTAAACCAGCAGATGATAGAGCCCCAGTAAAAGCTCCACTAGTTCCAGAAAAAGCTCCAGTAACCCCTAAAGTACTGCTAAAGGTTGCACTAGTTCCTGAAAATAAGCCGGTAACTTTTGCTGAATCAGCATACATTCCATAATCAGTATGTCCCAACCAGCCCCAATGATCTATGGCAGCACTGGAGCCATTCCCATTATTATGCTGACCATATACACCTCCGGAATCGGTATTAGCAGAATAACTTGTTCCTGCTACTCCAGCCCGACCTCCTACTCCTATTACCCCTGCTTGGCTACCTGTATCTCCTGGATATTCAGCTAATAATGCTGCACCAGCATTAGCATTGCTCGACCCATATGCTAAATAATTAGTACCATCTCCGAATCTAACAGCTCTTTCATTATTTCCTTGGAAGGTTCCTGTATTTATTGCTGTTTGAAAAGTATCTGCTTCAATAGTTCCTTTAATTTTTAATGTACCACCATCCTCATTTGGATCCCAGTAGAGAGAGGGCTTATTCGAACTTGAAAAGTCACCAATAGAAAATTTCCCTATTGTAGAACTTGAACCCATTCCCAGAAAAACTCCATTTCCAGTCTTAAAACCATCTGCTCCCATCCTTATAGAAGTACCTACGCCTCCGTCTATACCAGTCCCACTAAGAGTCATTCCTCCTATTGTATTCGACAATTTATTTAAATCTGATGCCTTATCAGCCTCAGCAATTGTTCCTCCAGCTAAATTTAAATGAGCTAAACTAATTTCCCCTGTTGTAATATTATCTCCATTGATTGTAGTAGAATTACTTTGTAGTGCGTTATTAACGTCAGTTGTAACTATATACTGATTGAAATCGCGAGTATACCCCGATCCTGTAATAGTACTAGAATTACTAAAAGTTACAATCCCATCAAAACTAATATGAGGAGAAGGCGTCTTATAGGTTATAGTATCCATATAAGTTGTACTAATATCATTACTAGCTTCAGTTTCTATTCCAATATACCTCATTACCCACCAAGTATCAGAACTAGTAGCTTCATGTTCTATAGGGTCATTATGCCAAGTATTTGTTGCAGAAGGTGGCAATATTGGGGGAGTTGTATCAGGAGGAGTAATACCAGTTCCACTAACTAATCCATCGGCAAAAGTATATCTATTTCCAGTAGGCACAGCAGGAGTTCCAGAGGATGTTTTTCTCTGATATAAATACCCTGATACATGCCTCATTCCATCTGAACCAGTGATACCTTCCCCATATTTTACTTTTGTAAAAAATTGTTCCGCAGTTATACTTGTAAAAGCATCACCATTTAAATCTTTTCCTACAATTGTATAAACAATTTTAGCATCATCTTCACTTTCACTCATATTACTATGATCACCAACAATTGCAACCTCACCATTATCATCAGAGGGAATCGAAGCCGGAGTTATATTTGTACCAACAGCACTTGAAATTTGCCATTTACCAGTTCCCGTCTCAGTATCATAGTCTAATGGATCTTTACCTTCCCATACTTTAATTGTTGTTCCTGAGTTCTGATAAGCATCTTCTAATACTTCTCCATCATGATAAGCAGCTATATTAACTGATTGTCTGGTTAATTGTACACTAATAGCTGATGAACCTGCGCCGCCTACTTGAAATTTAGAGTAAACTACAGGATCAGACCATGTATTCTCATGAGGATCCTCTTCATCATCCGTAAATGTACGGCAAGATTCATAAATTGTATCGCCATCATCAGGGTTTTCTCCAAAACCAGGATTAGTAGTAGCCCATCCTGCTTCTGCTTCATATAATGGATTGGCATAAGTACCAAAAGTATTTGAAGTTAAAGTAGAGTCATTTAATTTATATATACATACATTTTTAACTCCTTGTCCATCAACACGTTTATGAATAAGAACAGGAGTAGACCATTCATCATCTTGAGGAGATAATCCATCACTAGTAAAAGTACGAGAAGATGAATATATTTCATCCAAATTATTCACTGTAGCAGGTAACGACATAGCCCATCCTGCTTCTGCTCCACTTAAAGGATCGTCAAAATCACCGAAATCATTAGTAGTTAAAGTATCATCATTTAACTTATATATAGTAGTCTGTCTTATACCTTGTCCAGTAAAAACACTTGGATCTATATCTAATTCAACAGGATATTTGTTAAATACCGAAGATGACACATCGCCCTGCCTTCTTATAGTATAAATTATAGCATCATAATTTATGTCTACTCTAAGACCTTGTCTTTTAAGACTACCAGAAGCAGTACTTGTAGCATCAGTAAAAGTTCTATCTATAGTTAAAGTAGTATCATCTCTTATATAAGCTACTTTAGCAGCGCGTTGATTATTAAAATATATTATATCATCAATCGCATATTCAGTAGTAAAAAGAGTATCAACTCCAACAACACTATTAGACCCCGCAGCTACAGTTACTGATCCAGTTCTATTTATAAAAGTGGCTTCTGCATTTGATGTAGTTCCATTATCTCCAGAACCTGTGTCATACCAGTATCCAACACCTATATTATTAGTAGCATATACATTATCATGCCATCTAACTAATTTCCAAGGATCAGTAGAAGAATCAGAATCAAAAAGGATATAATGAGACTTAATTGCTGCCTCATCTGGTGTCATAGTATCAAAATCTAAAGCTTTTATATTAGAAATATCTTGTTCAAATCTATTTGCTACTACAGGGTCACCTGGAATAAAAGTATTAATAACTTGAGGAGCTCCTCCCCCTGCAAAAGCCCAACCAGTTGTATCCTCTAATTCAAACTTAGTACTAGAACCCGTGGTAGTGAGACTAGTATTAGTACTAAGAGCCCCTCCTAAACTTACCCCATAAGTTCTTTTTATATTCTCATGTAAAGGTACATTAGCTACACTAAAGTTAGTTATAAGTTTTTCTGACTTTTGCCCCTCAGTATTAATTGTTTGTATTGCTATACTATATGTACCTTCAGGTAATTCGAAAGGAGCAGAAGAATTTACTCCGGGCTCAGTTACGTAGGGAGATGCAAATCCTGGAAGATTATGATGTATTTCATAACCCGCCAACTTATCATAAAGAGTTATATTACCGTCTGCATCCGTAACTTGAGGAGCATCCCATCGAAATAATAGTTCTTGCATTTTTTGTGTCATAATCTACTCACCACTAAATTAGTAGGGGGCGGTACATCAATGCCCGGTTCTAACATTGTATCCACATAGGGGTTGCCAAAATCTACATCAACAGCATCAAATTTTTCGTTAAAATGCTCTACAGCAGATATAGAAAATGTAGTCTTATCAGCTTCAGATATTTCTAATATCTTATACATTTTTTTAGAGCCTTCCCGCTCTAATTTGGAAGAAATAACTTCTTCTCTTAATAGCCAAATAGCCTCTCTATCAGGAGAAGTAGTAAAATCTGTTTCTACTGTTAAAGAGCTTCTAGACCCCGTAGCTCCAGTAACTTTTTGTGATTCTACATGGGTATAAGGAGCCCAAACAACTTGAACCACATTATCACTAGTATCTTGAATATTTGAAGCATCAGTTTCATCAGTATATAATGTTGAGTCTAAAACATCTCCTCTTACATAGGAAGTGTTTGTACTACCTACAAGTATAGTTGCTGAATCTTGCCCTAAAAGAGCTGCTGGCTCTTGTATTAAAACACTTAAATAATAATCACTACCAACATTTAATATAATTTCCCTGTCTAAGGGTATTTCACCTGCATCAAGTGTTCCAGTAGTTTTAATTCTTCCGCTGTACGCTACGTCATATCTATCCGCATCTTGAACATTAATTATGTCACCTGGAGTTATAAAAGCACTACTTATTGCGGTTTTAAAAGATACTACTTCACTTTGATTTATTGCTGTCCAAAGTTTCCAACGCCCGTAACGTGTAGCTTGTCCTATAGAAGTTGCTCCGAAAGCAACTGCTTCTTCTATAATTATTTTACCAGTTTTAACTATATTTTCTCTATCTTCTACTAAAAGAACTTCTGGTACATAATCATTCGCAGGATTATTCCAAGTAACTGCGACTTGATTAGATCTTAATTTTGACCCTGTACTTTCATACTCAAATCTTCCATCTATTACATTACCTTTTGTAAAGTTATAAATTGGATCTCTTGCTAAATCTACTACTGGTACAATATTACCTTCAGACCAAAATAAAATAGCTCTAAAAGTAGTAGCCATATCCTTTAAAACTTTATAAGCCTCAGTAGCTTTTGTCAAATAAATATTAGCTACAAAGCGAGGTTCTGTGCCTCCAGTTCCATCAGGAACTAGCTCATCACAATATCTTGCAATTCTATATAATGCATACTTATCAATATCAGTAGTATCTATCCAAGTACCTAATCCATATCTATCATTAGTAACAATATCATAAAATACCCACGCTGGGTTATCTGTATAAACAATACCCGCTCTAAAACTTCCATCCCAATCTTGATCTTCAGAACCATGAATTCCTCCAGTAGAAGAGATTCGTCTATAATTAGCAACCCCATTAAGAGACTCATCTCGAGTAACATAATTACTAGGTACCTGTACTAGTCTACCTTTACATTCATAACTTCTTTTAGGAATATTATTAAACTGACTTGCAGTACACCTAACTTGTGCAAAAGCTGTATAAGGATAATTAAGTCTTTCTCGTAATATACAAGTAGCAGTTGTTATAGTTGAAGCCAAACCAACAGTATTATCTAAGTCATAGTTCCGATCGTTTTTGGGCCCTATATCATCTCTAGAAGCTCTGGTAAATCTCATTTTAAAATCTATAAAAGGTTTATAACTTTCTAAAGATATATCTTCCTGAATGAAAAAGGCGCTTTTAGAGTAATCAACATGATAAGTAAATTCATCGTTAGGATTTACATTATCAAAAGTACCAAACCCATCTCCTTTATCAATAGCTATTTCAATTTTATATGCTACAATACCATCATACTTATTTTTCTCCCCGTGTGACCATAATCCTCCTGGATAAGAAAAAACTAATTTAATCATATCTACTTGACGAGCAGTTGCCGAAGAAAGATTAAACTGACTAGATTCTCTTGTATATTGAGTCGCACCAGCTACAGATGGCCAAGTTTCACCATCATTATTAGGGGCAAGAGGTACATTTAATTCGGAAGAAATAGAAAGAGCACCACTGCCTGTATAAATATCATCTACCGGACGCTGTTGTAATGTGCCGTGTCTAAATTGATAATCAAATCCGTCTACTTGTACAACGTCCGGAATAACATTATCCGCAGTAAAATCAGGTGAATGTATCGAATGACTAATATTCCCCGAAAAAGTTCCACTAGCTACATTAGTACTAGAATCTAAAACTAAAGAAGTAGTACTTATACTAGCGAGTTTAAGAGGGACATGCACAAAAATCTTGTATTGACCCGAACTAGAGTCTTGCCAGCCTAATGGTCTTGTTATTCCGGTAGGCTCACATCTTGCTACAGTAGTGCTAGTTATGCTAGTAATACGTGCATAAAGTTTTACAGTTTGATCTCCTACTGTATATTTTAATGTTATATATGCTTGATTACTAGGCGTTCCGGTTGAATCATAAAGCATATAACTATAAAAGAAATCCGCTGCAGCAGTAAGATCAAATCGTACAGGTTTATCCTCTGTTGGTTCAACTTCTACAGCACTAATATTTTGTGCTGAAGCTAATCCTTTTACTACTAAATATTTATCTCCTGCTGCTTCTCCTGCTGTCCAAGGAGTAAGATTTTCTTGTAAATTAGCAACAGATACAGCAGTAGAACCCGAAGTTAAAGTAAATTCTGCAGCTGTATTAGATAAAAAATTACCTGCTTGTTTTAAAGTTGCTGCCGGAGTATCATCCATATATATGGAAGCTGCTCCTTTAGGGGGCCCCTCTATTGGGCCCTCAGAAATTATATCTACACAAGAAAGTAGCATGTCTTTATTTACACCACTTAAAGGTATATTAACCCCATTAAGTTTAAAGTTTTCGCCATGATCTTTTATAGATGCCATTATATTCTCTACTGTAAATGTGTACAAGGGTCGCCAAAACTAGACCCTGAGCCACCCCCATGTCCTGTATTAGTCCCACTAATTACGAATTGTCCTGAGCTTCCTGTAGTATTTAATGCTATAGATATTGGTTGACCTTGAACCCTTAATTTTCCATATAATAAAGGAACTGGGTCACCTTCTTTTACTATTTCCTCTGCTCCGGTATATAAATAACCTTCATCTTCCTCGGCTTCAGTAGCGGGGTCTGGCGCAAGCATAGCTTGTATGCCTTGCATAGCTAAATTACCGCCCACTACCCTCATAGTAGTAGCAAGCCATGCTATTTCTCTTACACCTGGAATGAAGCTCGCCGCAAATAATAGAGCACCTGTAACTGTTTTAACCATATCACTTTTAGAGCCTGCAGGAACAGCAGCAATAGTAACATCTCCTTCTTTTATAGGAGTAAGTAGTTCTTCTTCACCAATATCTTTACCAGCAAAATTAATTATAAATTCAATTCCTTTATCATGACAAGCTAATAAGTATTCTTTAAATCCGGGACGATTACAGTCAATATTTCTGATTATCTCCCCATAAGTATCGGCGTATATAGAAAATTCAGAGCCAAACTTCTTCTCTATTTCTCCAGCTAAGTATACTTTACGTTTCATATCTATACGCCTGTTTAAAAAATCTTTTCCATAATGGATATATATTTTCCCTACATGAAATCCTATTTTCCATATGATGGTAAAATAAGTCGTTGCCTAAATAAACTCCGCAATGATTAGGAATAACTCCATCTATTGCGAAGATTAATAAATCATTCTTCTGTAAATTATCTACGGGACTAAAACCCCATTCTTTAATGTGTTCGTCCGTCATATAATTTTCATTAGACTTCCACCAGTCTTTTTTATATGCTCTTTTCTTTTTTAAATCAATATACAGTTCTTTTCTGTAATAATCTCTTACTGCTTCTAAACAGTCGGTAACTCCCCATTCATACTCTCTACCCATTAAAGGAATCTTTGAATTTTTTGGCTCCAATTTATAGCCATCCATACTAGGGTAACTAAAAATATAATAAGGTATATCAGAAGCATTACAATATTTTATATCAGTTTCACTAGGTTCACAAGAAGAATTAACATGACTATGTACTATTCCTACAACATCATGAGTATGATATATCTTAATATATTCATCAGGATCTAGTGCAAAATCATCATCATCCTGAGCTATATTAGTACAAGGAAGCCATTTTAATTTTCCTTTTTTAACTGCTAAAACACCACAACCCTCTCTAGGAGCACATCTTCCGAAATGCTCAAACATAGAAGAAAGAATGGTAGAACTGATCATCGATACTTTTCACTCCCTGGAAACCCACCAAAAGGTAAAATTTCTTGTGTTCGTTTTTCAGTAGCAGGAAAAGTATTAGGAGCCGCTGCTGTTAATGCAGTAGCCGCCGGAGTAAATTGAAATCGACTCTTACAAGATTTTAATACTTTCCCACATAAATCTCCTCTTGTCCAATAAGTGGAATCAGCTGAAGGCTCTTCTTCCACTGGAGTATCTCTTAAAATTCTCCAAATAGTATTTGCACGTTCTACATAAGTAAATTCACTTGAATTATAAGTATAGTCAGAGCCACTACCAGTCCAAACAGTATAAGTTTTTATTCTCTGCCAAAATGAACTAGTATCGGAAGGAGTATTTCCAGTATGTGCACTTGAATCTGATCTCCAGTATTTGCTATCATATGTCACCCAATTATTTGGACCATATTGATGGGAAGCATTATAAGGAGTTGCTATTTTAGCAACTGCATCTGATTCTAAAATAATAGGGCAGTCTTCTATATTAAAATAAGCTTTATGTTCTGTATCACCAATTTTTATTTTACTATTAGTTGGCCAAATACACCCACCTCTGTCAGCTCTACTGGCTCCTTGATACTCCCAACCACAATATTTTCCTATAACAATTCTATTAGGCAGTTTTAGTCCTTCAAGATCTGAAGCTGCCGCTAATTCAAAAGTTATAGATACTTTATTTTCGCCTGCGATCCTATCAATTATAAATTTTTCTGTTGGAAATTCAATAGGAGGACTACTAGTACCTCCGGGGTCATCTTCACCAACTAAATATTTTTTTAAAGTTGTTCGTCTAACTACTCTTTTTCCAATTAAGTCTTTATTAGTTATACTTATAGCATCACTAAAAGTGGATAGTACATTTGCTACAGTTAAAGAAGGTCGAGAAGAAGCCCCATCTGTCTTTCTTTCAATTCCTTTCATTTCTATCGGAATAGCAGTGTAAGTTTTTATATCATAAGGAGAAGCCTTTTCTCTAAATTGTACAGTAGTTGAATCCGCTTCCAAACCTGAGTGGAAGTATTGAGTGCCCGCAGGAAGTTCTAGCTCGAAAAGCTCTACCAGTTCGCTGCCCGGGTCTTGTTTTTGTACTGCATCTATAAGTGTTGTCATGCTTCATAAACTCTTCTGAATTTTGCGGTAGCACTATAAAAGTTTTCGTAATCATAAGTGATATCAAAATTATCACATACTACTTTAACTGTAGTTTCTCCACTATTATTACTATCAGGAATAGTAAAATTAAATTTTGTAGTTCCTTTTAAAGACCCTAAATATGCTACTATATTATCTATTTCTTCTTTAGTTCTGGTATTAAAAGATACGCTGAATTCTTCTTTTACAGAATTAATTCCATCTGCAAGACGCTGCTCATACCCATCTCCAAAACTAGCTAAATGAACTCTAGGTTTAGAAGATCTTGATAAAGATTTATCTGGGCGAATTTGTATAGCAGCAGAATCAATCTCATTACCATAAAGATCAGTCGCACCAGCGGGTATTAGAAATCCTAAAGCCATTATGCCGTCCCATATCTATTGAGAATTCCACCAGCACGTTTCTGGTTTTGTAATTCTTCTTGAACAGCTCTAGCAATAGCATTACCAAGTTGTTCACTATCATTGCCGGATGTTTGAATTTGACCGTCAGAGGATACATTTACAGTTACATTATTATTTTGTGCAGTACTTCTCATATCTACTGGAATGGCTTTACCGTCTGGTAGAGGTACTACTGCTTCATTATGCCTACCTTCCCCTATCATACCAAGTGTTGGGCTAGTAGCTATACCTCCTCCAGCATACTTGCGGAAACCTCCAGGTATAACGCCCCCCTTACCAAAGGGAATTAGACTAAGAAGACTCATCCATCCTCCTCCGCCCATGAG
>VTLG01001990.1_pt1 | contig 13857 bp, 14 predicted proteins | sample 4694571 | NCBI WGS metagenome assembly VTLG01 (sample SAMN12604809, study PRJNA352737) | marine metagenome | biome: ENVO:00000447; feature: ENVO:00000209|ENVO:00000569|ENVO:01000036; material: ENVO:00002151; isolation source: viral sequences binned using virsorter ...
TACCGCTTTGCATACTCTCAAAACCACCTGTAGCTCCTAAACTTCTTGATGATAATCCAGATCCAGAACCAGAACCTATAGGTGCTCTACCTTGTAGGTCTGGTAAATTAAAAGTAGAAGAACCATCGCCAGTTCCATAAGTTGTAGACACTGCTGAAAATAAAGCAGAGTATGTGCTTCTACTTACAGCTTGACCATTACACAATAAATATCTTTTAGTAGAACTATCTGATTTTGTTGGCTCAGATGCAAATCCTGCCATAATAATACCACCTGTAGGAACTGTGTCTTTTACATCTTGACCAGATCCAGAAAATAAATTACCTGTTATTGTAGAGGATGCAGTTATAGCACCAGTTACATCTAAAGCTACTGAAGGACTACCATTTAAAATACCTACTCTATCGTTTCCACCATCTACAAAAATAGCATTAGCATTTCCATTTGATTCAACTCTGAAGTCTACATCAGCAGAGCTCTCATTTATTGTTACGTTACCTCCATCAAGGCTCACTGCTCCTGCTACATTTAAAGTGCCTTTACATACAAGATTGTTAATACCAGTGGCAAATACATCTTTTACAAAAGTGCCATTAGAATATACTAAAGCATGAGAACCTTGTTTTACAGCAACACCAGATCCTGTGTTACCAGTAGTAGCAACTGTTAAAGTTTGACTACCTGCTGTGTTATTAAAGACAATATAATTAGACTCAACTGTTGGTAAGAGTACATTAATGTCACCAGATAATGTTCCTGTAAATTCTAAAACTTTTTGTCTGGATTCATCTGCTGTAGCGTTACTGTTAGTTAGAGTTACGTCAGAAGATCCTGCAACACTTTTAGATGCATAACCATTTATTGATTCATCTATTAAATCAAAGTTGGTATTTGTTTTGTCACCCCAAGTGTTTGCATTTTCACCTGTTGCTTGTTTTTCTAATCGTAATCTTGTCGTAAATGTGGAAGCCATTCTATACCCCTAAATTTATTTTATTTAAAATTGTTAATGGAAAACTTTCAAACTCTACACAGTATGAATCTACTTTTGTAATAGCTTTATATTCCTCTGATTTATTATTGTAAGACTCTTGTATTTCGTATCTTGCAAATTCACAATCTCCTTCTGTTGCATATATATATCCATTATATTTTACAGATGGTGCGTTACCAAATTTTTATCATTACCCGCCTAAAGGATTAGATGTACTAACTTTTAATTCTTCAATTTTTACATCTTGTAATTCATTTTCTTTTTGCACTATTGCCATATTTTTTTCAAGATCTTCAACTTGTTCTTTAATTTTATCTAATGGTTTGCGAAGTTTTTTATCTAAGTTTTCTAAATCTTCTTCACTAGCTCTATCTGCAAGAACAGATTGTAAAATCTTAATATCTTTTATAATGTCTTGTGTAATGGCTTTCATATCGTTGCTATTACCCGCTATGTCATTTCTTAAATTATCTAAAACATCATTATCTAAACTAATAATTGTAGTTTCTAATTCTTTTAATTTTATGTTTATTTCATTAATAGAATTATCAACTGCTGACAAATCTACAGTTTCATTAACTACAAACTCTTTGTTTTCTATTTGATCAAGTCGTAAATTAAACTGACCCCATGTATAAAAACCACCTCCGATTGCACCAATAACTCCTATTAATGCCGCATATGTGCTAAGTTTTTCTATTATTTTCATTGTTTCAATGCCTCCAGTTCAGCTTCTAATTTATTTTTTTGTTTGTTAATATTCATAAGTGTAACCCTATGTATTTCAACAGGATCATTATCTGTGTATGAACTTAAAGATGTATTAACATATATTTCACCAGAATATGTTGATAGATCTAATTGAACAAACAACCCCATATTTGTATTGTTGTAAATTTCTTTAGCTGTATAAAATGCTACTTGACTATACGAATCGAGGTCATTTGCTCTAAAAAATAAATCCTCTTTTGATAAGTTCTTAGTTGTTTCTTTTGTTACCTTTGCTATTTGTTTTGCTATTGTTTTAATATTTTTATTTAATTTTGATTCTATTTTTGCAACATCTGTAGTAACCCTGTCTTTGGTGTCCAGTTCTTCCGATTGTATATCTTCTTGCTCTCCACTTTCTTCTGTTGATACCTCTGATTCCTCAGATTCTGTGCTATCGGATTTCTCTTCTTCTGTTGTTTTGTTTGTTGCAACTTCTTTTTCCTCTTCTACTTTTTCTGATTCTGTAACTTCCTCCACTGTTTCTGTCTCATTTTCCTCAACCTCCGAAACGCTTTCTTCCTCCGTTGCGACACTCTCCAGTGGTTCTTCAAACTCTTCAAAAGATTCTTCAGCAAGTTCATCATTGAACTCCTCCTCAGTTATCTCTTCAAAAAATTCTTCAGCCGTTATGCCTTCATCTTCTAGAAACTCCATGAACTCTTCTTCCATGCCAGTCTCTTCTAAAAATTCAGTAAAGTCCTCCTCAAATTCTTCAGTAAATATTTCCTCTGTTACCATCATTGGTTCAGAAAATTCTTCTTCAAAAAATACCATTTCCATTTCTGGCATTTCTTCAAAAACCTCCATTTCAAACTCTTCTATTGGAGGTAAGTCATCTATAACTATTTCTTCGAAAATATAATCATCTTCAAAGGGCAAATAAAAATCTGGTATTATTGTTATATCTTCGTTAATCCAATCAAAATCATCTGGTATATTTTCTACAATATCAATGATGTCTTCGTCAATATCTTCTATAACGTCTTGTGTTTCTTCATTTATAGGAGGTATCTCAGTGTATGTAACATTTAATGTAACATTATCTACATCTGGGCCACGATGATAATTATCATAAGCTGTACCTGCGGTTTCATTGTACAGTTCTGCTCTGATTGTAAAATCTGTTTGTGTATTTGAGCCTTGAGTATAAACATTTGTGTAGTTTGTAAACGTACCACCATTAAAATTTCTAGTAGGGTCATGGTCATTTATATCTCTAACTTGTGTAGATACTGAACCATCAGAACCTGTAACAGTTTGTTTAAGAGTAAGTGTGTTTTCAAGACTATTCCAAAACCATACATCTGCTCCCATAGTTGAGGTAAAGCCTTGATTAATCTCTTGTTGTGTTAGATGCCCATCACCAACTAAATCCACATCTTGATATACATTATCTTCCTCATGCCCTTCAAATGCTAATACACCACCGCTATCATCCATTCCTGTTTGATATGGAAATCCATTCCAAGCACCATGAGTATGAACACCATCATTGCCATCTGTTGACCAACCAGTTGAAGTCGTAGTGTTGCCTGTTCCAAAAGTAGAGTTAGAAAGAATATTACCCGTAGTTCTAGTCTCACTAAAAGCTGTATCCCATGCAAATAAAAAACTACAGGTAATAAGTATAGGTAAAATATACTTCATTAATTATGTACGTTTATTATTTTTTTCTCTTCTGTCTTTAAATCAGTTTCAATAATTATATTATCTACTTCTTCTTGCTCTTTTAATGTTTCTAACTTTGCTTGTTCCTCTGCTAGTTTTCTAGCAAGTTCTTCTTGTTCTTTTTGTATTCGTATAGCTTCTAGTTCAGCATCTATTCTAGACCTAGTTTCTAATTTAGATACATACTCTTCATAGTCTGGTCTTTCAACATCATACTTTTCCCACTGGGAAATAGCTTCTGAGCCTATCTTACCTTCGAATGGACAAGGTGTTCCTGCCATAAGCATCGCCTCAAAAACTCGCTCATCTTGACATAGTAATGATACTGCCGCCACTTTCATGCCATAATCATATAAAACTTTACTTAATTTTATACGCTCACAATTTAAATCCCTTACATGCTTTCCACCAGATACGCCAAAACCCAAAGTAGAAACGGAGCCACTAATACCCATGCTACATACATCTTGAGACATTGCAGAGTATGACGGAGAGTTAGCGGAGTTAACTGGTACATCTGACCCATTGGTAGTTGAATTATTTGTTGTCGTTGATGTCGTTGTGTTTGTTTGTCCATCATTATTGTTGGTAGTAGTCGAAGTGTAGCCACCTGTAATTTGCGTGTTACTACCTGTTTGATTTGTTTGAGAATTTGTATCATAGTTTGAGTCTGCCAATGTAGTTGTTGTAAATAATAAAACTGATAATACTAATAAGTATTTAATCATCCTTTGCCTTGCCCCCTAGTTCGTTTATGTAACTTCCTTGTGTTTTTATTTTTAGGTCTACTCCTTGATGAGTCTCCTATACTTGTTCTTTTCTTTACAGGTGTAAAGTAAATATTTCTTACAGATAATCTAGACATTATCTTGCTGTTACTGGTACACCTTTTGATGATACAAAAGGATGTTCTGCAAATGCCATGTAGATATGAGTTCCGCCACTTGCGTTCATGTGACTAAAATCTTGTCTTAATTTAAAGCCATTACTTAAAAAATCTATGTATGTTCCTGTTCCCGAATCCTCTGCACTACTTAAATTAGGTGCAATGAGATTTGCTATAACATTGAAAGGTGTTCTTTTATTGTCAAACATGTACCAATTTTTAGCAGTATCAGTTCTTTTGGTTATAACAAAAGCAGGTTTAAATCCTGTGTAAACAAATGTTCCATCTTCACTACCATTACCTGTGTAGCTACCAAATTTACTGTAGCCTTGTATTTCTGTAAAAGCATAGCAAACGTACTTTGTATTCGCTTTACTAACTCCATCATTATCCCCTAATGTAATAACAGTTGATGTCGGTGCTGTGTCATTCCATCTAGTAGCAACATCAGTAGTGGCAGTGGTGTCTTGCAAATTCAAATATTCTGTTTCTGGGCTAGAAGTGTTTTTATGATGATAAACAGTCCACCTATTAGTTTCATCTCTATTTTTAACAGTTATCCAGTGTGGAACTGCACCTAATCCATGACCTATTGAATCATTATTTGTTCCCGTTCCAGTATAAGTTATTAGAGAAAATCCTGCGGTTGTGTTAGCTTGAACTGTTGTATCTATATTTGTTCCTGCTGTATTTGTTGATGTCGTTCCACCATTAGCTTTCCATTGCCATGCTACATATGTTCCGCCGCTTGTATAGTTTGTATCTCCTTGACCTGCTTGACTATCTCCTAAAGTAAAGCCATCTGATTGAACAGATTTAACCATTTCACCTTCACTGTTAGAATCTTCAGCCGCATCACTATTACTGTTTAAAACTTTTAATATTCCTCTATTTGTGTCTGATAAAACATGTTGTCCAGTTGCACTTCTTTTTTTTATCCAAATCCAGTCTGGTTGCAAATCTGAATTACCACTATTAGTTACTACTTTATCATCACTTCCACTACCCGCATATATTTCTGTCTGAAAATGTGCTGATGGGTCGTCTATTGTTGTATAAGCCATTATCCAAACTCCGCTAATCGTTTAGTGCATAGTGCATAGTACCCGCTAGGGGGTGCGTACTCAAAGTTACCATACTTACCATCTGTGTTACCACTTGATATAGAATATGGAGGATTACCAAAATTAAATTCTAAAATATCCCCATCTCCCGTTGCAATAACACCAACAGGCGTTATAAAATTACCAGAGGTATGTGCTCCAGAGAAATCTTTTGCTTCATTACTACCTGCGGCAGGGTCTCCACTATTAAAATATGTTCCATTTTTAGCAAACCAAATTTTACCATTATCAGCATCAACAGCAATGCTTATGATATCATTGTCTGAAATTGAAACACTTGTTATACTTTCAGTGCTACCATTGTGTCGAAGGTCATTACTACCTCCTGCACTGTTTGTAATTAAAGATGTTGCTTTTATATTTGCATCATTAGAACCTACACTAGAATCATTAGCTAATTGTAAAATATCAGAATCTAAATTTATCCCTATTTCTCCTTTGTCTACACATTTAACTTCCCAATACCATTTACCATTTGCGAAACCCATGGTAGCCGCACTTGCTTGGTCATTAGCTCCACTATTTGTGTGTTTTGTATTTCCCTCACTTAAAGCAACGCTAGCACTGCTATTCAAAGGATTTAATGTAGCAAAATTATTTGTAGGTGTATCTACTGTAACATCTAGTGCGGCTAAATTATTTACTGCCAAATGGTTATCATTACCACTTGTGTCAGCTCCCATACCACTTGAATTTGTTCCCGTTCCTGTTTGTTTAAATTCTAAATAAAAACCATTAGTTCCAAAAGTTAAATCACCCGAAGCATCTTTAGGAATCCAAACTCCATTGTCGTCTGTTTCACCAAAATTACTAGCCGCATATTGTGTTCCATCTATAAAATAAAATTCTGATATATAACCATCCATATGATAAGCATCATTGTTAGGATAACGACCTACAGTATGTAATACATTATTATTCCAATTCATTTGAAAGTTTTGGTCTGGATAAGTAGTGGTAGCTAAACTAGTTTGTTGCTCACCATTAATATAGATTTTAATTCTATTAGCGGCAGTTCCTTGTGTTGTATCAACAGCGACTACTATATGATACCAAGCACTGTGGTCTCTTAATTTTGCATTTGTTTCTACATCTGCTTCAGTAGAGCTACCAGTGGTGTTACTAGTAAATCTTACAGTAGAACCAACAAAAATTAGTCCTCTAGGGTTTCCTGTGCTTGTTCCGCCTTGCCCAATAAGTGTTCTATCAGCACTTGTATCTCCCTTTTTTATCCAAGCACTAATTGTAAAAGTTCTTCTGTTTCCCGCACTACTAAAAGTCGTTGATAGATTAGGGTCATCTGGATTGTTAAACCTAAGTGAATTACTTATCTCATAACCTGTGGGTTTACCATCACCACCTACTATTGGAAATACCATGTTACGCCTTTACTGGAAATTCGCCTAGTGGTCTCGTTGTGCTTCCGTCTTCTTGTTCTGTATAAGTAAACAAAGCGGCTAACGCATCAACATCACTAGCGTTATCTATTTGTGTTTGCATCGAGTTACATTTAGTTCTTACACTTGCTCTCCAAGTCTTCCAACCACTATCCATTGTGCCTCCCGTTTCAGTCGCCTTTACTACCATCCAATCACTAGGTGCAAGTAATCCTGCACATTGATTGTCAATCATTCTTTTCTTAACTGTTTTTAATCCTTCATTAATTATTTGATTACCATTTTCATCTTTTAATTTATTACCTTCATCATCTACTGCGTCTGAGTCTGCAATAGCTTTAGCTGTAGCTGTGCCATAAGTTCCTGTAACTTTACCACTACCAAATGCATAAGTAATATTAGTGTTGATATACCACTCTTCATCTTTTTTATTAGTGTTATCTATTTCTACTGTGTAGATACCGATTGCGTTTCTTTCTGCTTCTGTCCATAGAGTATAAATAGATGCAGGGTATTGATTATCTCCTAATGTAATACCTTTGTTGCCTTTTGGCATTTGTGTTATTTTACCATCTTCTACTAATGCAAACATATTACTCCTACGATAATGTTAAGTTTTGATTTCTGCCTACTTCTAAAAATTTAGAACCATTGTATCTAAATACAAATAAATCACCTTTAGCGGCAGTTGTTGTAAGTGTTGGTGCTGTGTCATCTTTAAATTCATAAGCGGCGTTAAATGTTACTGTTCTAGAACCTGTGCCATCTTGTATAATTAATAAAGATACGAACTGTCCTGTTTGTGGATTTGAGCCTGCACCTAAAGTTCTGTTAGCACCTAATGTTACCTTTGCTACTGGACTAGTAGATACATCCCAAGATATAGTTGATGCATCTGTTAGTGTAGCTTCTGCATTATATGCACCCACATTAAATTTTGCATTAGCTGTAGTTATTTGAAATCTATCTGTGCCACCAGTATTAAAATCTATTTGGTCATCAGTATCAGCAGTTATAGAACTATCTGCATCAGCATCTAATACTAATTCAGTTCCGTTTAAATCTATCTTAGAACCTGTTTGTACTTCAAAAGAATTTGCCTTAAATGCAAAATCATCTGCTCCGCCAATCTTAATATCTATCTGGTCATCTGTATCTGCTGTAATACTTGTGTCAGCGTCAACATCTAATATTAGTTCACTACCATTTAAGTCTGACTGTAGTGGGCCACCTACTGCACCAGATATTTCTACAATAAATATAGAAGCTCCACTTGCAGGTGCTGTACTAAAAGTTATTTGTGTGCCACCACTCGCTAAACTATAATCCGTTCCTGCTTTTTGAATTACCCCGTCATGTGAGACAAGTAACTGTGCAGGAGAACCAACTTGTGTACCTAAACTAAATGTTGTGTTAGAGCCGTTATAAGTATTACCAGATGTATCGAGTACAGCAAATGTGCCCTCTTTAATTCCTTGTCCTATGTACGCCATTAATCAGCCTCCTCTATCGTATTTCCTTCTGCTACCCAAGCAAGAATCGCTTGATATTCTTTGTTACCTTCATCTACTGGTACATGATATATTTTATCATCTGTATCTGTTAAATCGTAATGGTCTAAAGATGAACCATTCAACTCATTGACTTTTTTTACTGATTTAATTTTCATTTATAGCTCCGCATCCCATTTTTGTGAAGTACAAGTTACTCTACCATCTGCTCCCGACATATTTGCATAAATAATAGCGGCCTCTGGTGATATATTAGAAGCACCACTACTTGATATAGTTCCTGCTCCTGCACTAAGGGATAATGTTGCAGTTGGATTAGCTCTCATAGTTTGAGGATAATGTGCATTACCAGATAAATACGAACCCTCATCTTGATAAACAGAGAGTGTAGTCTGACCTTCGGTAGACTGAAAATAATATCTTTGACATCTAGCTAAATTATCACCAACATCTTCAAATTGAAAGGGTGGTAAAGTTGTAGAACTAAACTCTCCTACTTCTAATTGTATTCCTGTGATTGCCCAATCATTTGCTGTGTTATCTTGTAATGCTAAATCATTTACCGACCTATCAGTATTAGCAGTTGATTCCCATGCACTTGGAACTGCACCGCTTGTAAAGTCTGACCCTGCATCCAATGCCCACTCAATCTCTAAACTTTTGGCATTATCATTATCAAAAGCACCTGTCGTATCAGCAGGATAATTTAAAACTTTGTGTTCCCAAGTATCGGCTGAACTAATTGCATATGTTGCACTGACCATTCTACTATTATCACCATCTACTAAATTAACTTGAGCTGTTCCTGTTTTATTTGATTTTACCCAAAAAGCTAAAGTATATTTTTCTGCACTAGATGTTCCTTTTTTAAATACTTGAACTGAATTACCCTCTAATTTATAAGTCATATTTGCAATATCACTTGATGCAGGAGAAGCGTCTGCTTGTTGACAATCTATTCTAAATGCTTTTTTAAATCCTGCATTATAAGCCGCACCACTAGACAAACTTTCTTGTGACAATCTAAATTCACCTATGCTCGATAAACCAACATTCATTCTATCTACACGATAAACACCACTTGAAGATTCATCGGTATTTGCTGTGCCCCTTTGAGCAACAGAACAATCACCATTTATAATAATTGGTTTTGACAAAGGTCTTGGGTCTGAACCATTAACAAATCCACTTGTTAATGCTGTTCCTCCGTTAGCCACAGGAGTTGCACCTGTTAACATATTTGCTACATCTATTTTACTTAGTGCCATGTTTTACTCCGTTGGTTGTGTCCATATCGTATGGGTTAAATTTCCGTTGTCGTCTCTTTTTAACAAGTCATCGTATTTTGAGGAATCGTTGTTAGCAGGGATGTCTCTTAGACTTTGCCTCCATGTTTTTATATAGTCTGGCATTGTAACATCAGAGTTAGCAAAGTAATCTGTTTCAGATAATTTTAAATTTCTTTGAAATCTAATTTCTCTTAATTTTTTATCACTACTACTTTCAGTGCTTTTAATACTTTCTAGTTCCTCTGATGTAGTATCTCTGATAATATTTTCTTTAGTAATTGAATTGTAAATTTGTGTTTTCATATTAACTGTCCGATATTCCGTAAACTTTAACTAAACCATGTCCTTCGCTAACATTACCTGTACGAAAATTTCCGCTATCGGGAAAAAAGAACATGCCCTCTGCTTGATAACTTGATTTTTCAAAAGTTCCTGCAAAATTGTATGTTGCGTCTATTGAATTACCTGAAATATGTGAATTATTATAATGACCTGTAATTCTTTTTCTTGATGATGATATATAGGGTGCGGCTAAATAAAATATTCCAAAATGTTGTGATGCGGCATCGTCACCATCTAAATCATAAGACATTCTAAAAGAATCACCAGCACCACCAAAAGTTCTGCTAGAGCCACCTCGGTCAAAACCTGTGCCTGCAAATCTATAAGCATTAGAAGTATTGTCAAATGACCCCCCACTAACAAATCTCATTCTTAAATTACAATCTGCATCCGCTCTTACATTTTGTAAAATTACCATGTAATTTTGATAAGTAGAACTAAAACAGTTGTTAACATAAAAATTTGCAACACCATCACCAATAGTCGTTGAACTAACAAAATTTAAAGCACCGCCACCAATATATTGAGCATCTAACCTTTTTAAAGTGCCGCCATCACTTATTAAAAACTCATCAGTATCAGCAGGAGCTTCTGCTAAAGCTGTGTGCCCTGTTATAGCAGTGGCATCTAAATGTTCTTCAGAGATTGCATCATCTGCTATGAGTGTTGCATCAATAGCATCTGCTGTAATCCCTCCTGTTGGTATTGTTGTTTTACTCATGTGTTACTCCTCTTAGCCGTCGTCTCTTTGTTTACGATTTTTGTAATCACTTCTTGCTGTAACTAAATTTACAAAAGTTGTTTGATTACTAGGAATAGAGTCAGTAAAAGATTCATCATCCATTAATCGTTGTGTCCATTCATTTCTAAATCTTTTCCAACAATTATTAATTTTACCATCTACTGCATCTTGAATCCATTTATCAAGTCCTGCATTATCTGTATCATTATATAAATCATTAGATAATATTTTTTGTTGTGTTTCTGTTAAAGTTACTGTTTTTGTATGATTAGCCATTTAAACCTCCTTTAAAGTTAATTGTTTCATTATTAGCATATCAAAGCTCCACTAAACCAAGTATAAGATACATTACCATTAAGGTCTCTATTACTAAGGTTAACATGCATTTTTGCTGTATCGCTTGCATCCATATCGGCAAGAACAGAAAACTGTCTTGAGTAATGAGCTATATCCGCATCTGTATTACCTGCCATAGAATTTATTGTAGAATACCAATTTTGATTTGATGTGTGTATTTCAATGCCATGAACACCATCACCATTAGTTACAGCATATTTTGCTTGTGCTATAAGAAGATAAGTTCCAGTAACGGGTGCTGTAAAACTTGTGCTTCCCATATCAGAGTTTTTATCCCATCGTTCATGTGTCCAACTTACATCAGTTCCTCCCGATGTACTCTGGTCTGTTCCATTTCTGTGAGCACTAAAAGTAGATTGTAATGGCATGGTTACATGACCTGCCTCATCTGTTACTATATGTGCAGTAGTTCCTAAAGAGCTACCTAAACCTATCACTAAATCATCAGCAGAATCATCAAGACCAATATGATAATCTTGTGCATTACCATCAAAAACTATTTTAGCATCCTCTGCTCCTGCGTCACCTATTGTTAGTGTAGGTGTAGTTCCAGACAAAGTCACTCCACCACTAGCTGTTAAAGCTCCAGAAACTGCCGTTGTTCCAGATAAAGTATTAGTGCCAGACATTGTAACATTACCACTAAAAGTTTTTGCTATGGTCTCTGTTGCAGGAGGGTCAATAGTTCCTACACTCTTTGCTTGATGAACAACATAAATATTGTTTGTGCCGCTAGGAGGTGCACCAGTAAACGATAGTGTTGTTCCCGATAAAGTGTATGCTGAGTTAGGGTCTTGTCTTACATTACCAACAAATACTTCAATGTCTAATGTTGATGAAGGTGCTACATCTAATGTAAAATCAGTTGTGCTACCATCGCCATCAAACCTCTTGCCTACAAGAGATTGAAAAGTATTTCTGGTATCTAAAGGTGTACCTATAAAAGCCATCTTACGTTATCTCCATTATTGACAAAGCAATATCAGCCGCACCAGATGCTGTCAGTGACAGTGTATCTGTTGTTTCCATTACTACTTTGTTACCCGAAAGTAATTCTAAAGTACCACCAACAGGTATAGGTGCATTAGTAACTAGCTCAACTGTTTGGTTTGCTTCGTTGTTTGCTCCTGCTCTGCTAGAGGTATCTGAACCTAAACTAACTGTAGCAGTAATTTGTCCAGTTGTTGTATTACCTATCATAATACCAAGAACTACAGTTGTTGTAGAGCCTGCTACTGTATAGATAACATCAGCACTGGTTACTCCTGCCTTAGTTACTACTTTAAAAGTATTAGCCATTTATCCTCCTATTATCCTAATGCGATTGCTAAAGCTGTAGGGTCTTCTGTAGAAAATCCTGCACTTGTTAAATACGTTTTTAATGTTGTTAAAGCTACTTGCTTCATTGTTCCTGCATCATTTGTTACTAATCTATCTGCATCTACTAAAGTTACAGATGAAGCCGCAGTATCCCCATCCATGATATTTAATTCTGCCGCAGTAGAAGTTACACCATCTAAAATATTTAGTTCTGCGGCTGTTGATGTGACACCATCAAGTATGTTTAGTTCTGCGGCTGTTGATGTGACACCATCAAGAATGTTTAGTTCTGCCGCAGTGGATGTTACTGTTGTGCTTGCAATACTAAGAGCATCAGTCTCCAATGTTCCGTCAATATCTACATCACCAGATATATCTAAGTTAGTAAATACTGAAGTTCCTACTGCTGTAATCTTGTCATTAAATGTTGCCGCTCCTGCCGCAGACATATCAAGTGTTAATGCAGTTATCGCAGAGCCACCATCGTTACCTTTAAATATTATATCTTTATCAGATGTAGTAGATTTAATTACAAAGTCTGTAGATGAATTTGTAAATTCACCAAATGTAGTTCCCGCATCTTTTAAGAAAATGTCTCCGCCATCAGCATCTAACACAATGTCTGTGGTTGCGTCAAGTGTTATTGTAGAACCAGAATCTATTTCTGCTATAACAGGGGTAGTTAAAGTTTTATTTGTTAGTGTATCAGTTGTTGCTCTACCTACTAAAGTATCTGCACTTGCAGGTAAAACTACAGTTACGTTACCAGAATATGCTGAGTGCGGTGCCGCTTGTAATTGTGTATAATGTGCGTTTGATGATTCACAGTAAAATCTAATGTAAGATTCTGCACCAGAGTTTTTAATTGAGATAGCTCCAGATTGCATATCAATACCATTAGACCCATCAACTCTCACAACACCAGTTCCATTTGGCGTTAAAGTAATATTACCATTTGATACTGATACTATGTCCTCTCCATTGACATCTAAACTACCGCCTAACTGTGGGGATGTATCTTCTACAAGATTAGATATTTCAGAACCAGAAACAAGCCCTGCTGTTAATGTAGACCTTGTAATTTTTTTAAGTCCACCACCAGAAGTATCTACTGCTAGTAATACATCATCTCCTGCTACTGTAGATATTTCAGATAAAGAGCCTACAGCTATAGAATTAAAGTTTGTACCATCAGCAATTAATAAATTACCTGCAGTGTTAGTTGCCATGGTAATGTCATCACCAGATACTGTTAAGTCTCCTGCTATAGTTACATTTTGACTTGCATCAATAGTTAGTGCACTAGTACCTCCTGTTGCCATAGTAATAACATCAGAACCACTAAAAGTTATTGAAGTATTAGAATCTGCATCTCCTGCAATACTATCTAATTGTATACTACCTACATTTGTTATTGCAGAATCACTAAAATCTAAAGTACCTGTTACATCAAAAT
>VTLG01015944.1_pt1 | contig 13857 bp, 22 predicted proteins | sample 4694571 | NCBI WGS metagenome assembly VTLG01 (sample SAMN12604809, study PRJNA352737) | marine metagenome | biome: ENVO:00000447; feature: ENVO:00000209|ENVO:00000569|ENVO:01000036; material: ENVO:00002151; isolation source: viral sequences binned using virsorter ...
TAATCTGTGTTTGAAACTTACCTTCTGGACTTGATGCAAATACTTCAGGGCCGACAGGAGAATCAAAAATTACATTAGATACTGTCACTCTATTGTATAAGTCTCTCAATCTCTTGCAAATGGTGTAGTTAGACCCTGCCCCAATACCTTCTTCTGTAAATATGTTAAGAACGACCAGGCCGACAATATTATTTGTCGCTGCACTTGTGTCTCCCTGAGTCAGATATTCATTTGCACCAAAACTTGTAAGACATTGAACAAAGGTATCTTCTGTTGTCGAATCAAATGCCATATTGTTGAATATGACAGGAATAACTGGACTTGATGCAAGTTCTGTCGCAAGTCTCGCCTCAATTGTGGATCTGACGGTGTTAAGATCTGTTGCTGCCATTATTTTTTTCTCACTATTCTTGCAAGTTGTCTAGGAATATAATTAGTTGTCAGTTCTTTTGCAATAAGTTCTGGAAAACCAGCAACAGTATTTTGTCTAGTTCTATATTGACCACCCCATGATGGCGGTAAATTTATTCCAAAACAAACAGGCTCTGCATAAGGCAGATTGTTTGTTATTGTTCCTTTTAATGGTTTTATTTGTGTTTGCCATGCTTCGCGAAGTGAACCGCCAGGCCCATGATCTAATAGAGCTTTTTTAAAAGGAACTACTTGGCCATTTGGTAATGTAAAAAAGTTTGGTATAGAATCTAAATCAGGATAATTGTCTAAAGAAAAAACTGGTGTTGCTTTTTTAGTTCTGGCAGTCCATTCTAAAGTCGTTGCCTGCACAAGATCAACCACTACTTCTTTCATCACATCATCAATCTGATTTAATTTTATCTGCCTAGCCATAGTTACCTCAAGATAAGATCAAAACTTATTGCTGTATTGTTCTGCTCGTTTGTTATTACCTGAATAATTTTAAATTCAACACTGCTTATAACAACCCTGTCTTTTGTGGTCGGTGCAAATGTCAAATCCCCTGCTGATATTGTTAACCTTTTATCCTGAGATTCAATCAGATCATTTACCTCAGATCTGTTTACATTTGTTAATGCACCTTTAACGGTGGTATCAGATGTGGATTCTGTGATAGCTCCAGTGGTTGTGTTATAACTGCCAGCCGTTACCTGTCTGATAGTCACATCACCTCCAAGCTTGCTCAGAGTCTTTGATGCTGCCTTTTTTAGTGCGTTGGCAAGACTCATAAGAAATAAGCAATGACCTGACCACTTGCAAGAGTGATGCTTGTAATCACACCACAAACTTCAGATGATGCCTTCATTGTGATGCCGTTGATAGTTGAAGAACCATTTTCAGTAATATTCTCAGCAACAAAAGTTGCCTCCGCATCTGTCAGACAATGCACCTTACCAAATCTGCCAGTATGGGCAGCCGTATTTGTAATAATGATTGCTGCTGGATATTCGTAGCCGTAGCCCATTTTCATGACCTCTTGATTTGTAAGTTTGCTCTTCCACCTATTCTAATACCCATCAGGTAATGATCAACTATAGGTGGGATTCGATCAATACCAACTGCCCCATAGAATCTAGGGGTTGCATTTATATTACCAATACTAACTGTTGCAAAATCTTCCAGTCCACTCAACTCCAAACCGTTCCTATTGTTGTTGAGATAAACAGCCAAAATGACTTGTGCATTTTTAACACGATTTGGGATTTCAGTATCGGTATAATAATCAGCAACTAATCTATTTGGAAAAGATAAACCATAAAGATTGGTGTAAGTATCAGGTTTTCTTACTCCCGATCTTGGCCACTCTAATGCTTGGGTATCATCTACCCTAGCCCCCAAAAACTTTTCTCTATCGATGCGTTGTGCAGCCGTGAACAAAGCACGATTTTTATTATCGTTGCTTGACCCATCCCATGCAGCAGCGTCATCACTGAGGACTAAACCTTCAATAAATGAGTTTGCATCAGCAAGAGTAATATAGGTGTTTGCGTTTGCACCACCAACAGTTGCATCAAGTGTTATCGCCATCTAGTTTTACCTTTTTGGGCTTTGTTTTAGGTTTTGGCTTTTCAAGAGTAGGAGTTAATGAAGCTGCCTTTTGAGCAGCCTCATTCCTCGCTCTCATACGCCTGAATGCGTACATTGCCATTAGCTGGATGCTCCCTTCAGAGCAACATAGTTTATAACGATAGCTTCACTTAAAGATCCGCCTGATACGTTAGAAACTGTGATTGCAAATGAACCACTAGCAATTGCATTAGCACTTACGATGTAAGCACCAGCAGTTCCAGCAGAACCATGACAAGCAACGACAACATCTGTTGCAGCAATTTTGCTGTTAGTAACTGTGAAAGATACTTCAGCAGCATCAGCTAATGCAGCGTTGTTCATTGTGATTTGTCCACTCTCAGTATTAAGAGTTACACCTGTTCCTTTGTTAGTAGCCTGAGTAACAGTGCCACCACCTGTTGGCCCAACTAAAAGACCAGCAGTTACGTCAAATAATGAAGCCATAATTAATCCTGATTACTTACGTTAGTAGCACGGACAATTCCGATGTTCTTTGTCTCGTAAACTTTCGACCAAGAGCCAACAGTCTCTAATACGCTACGAGTTGGGTTAACAGTTGATACTGCATACTTCAAACCTACTGGATGGTAGATGTAGTGGAGATCCACTGCCATTGCTTCTTCCAAAGCTAAAATATCACGATCAGTTTGTGTTCTGATTGGTGCCTGCTCGCCTGTAACTACTGATCCTTGCTGGAAAAAGAACGTACTGTATTCCGTAGATGAGCCAGAACCTGTAGTAGGCACGTCATCTGAAACAATAACTCTTAATCCCATAAATGTAGGAATTGATGTTGTTCCTGGAAAAGCATTTGCAGTTGTACCAGAAGCAGCTGCAGTATCAGGTGCGCCTGTGTTGTCATAAATACGATCAATCGCATTTCTTTCAACCAAGTCGTAATACACTTTAGAGTGCATTGCTACAGCTGTAAGTTTAGATCCCTGATCACCAAGTAAAGCCTGTGCTTTTGCAACATGTCTTGGACTTAATGTTGTTGGAGAATCACCTGATTCTGAATCAATTGTTAAAGCAAATAAAGCAGAGTTGCTATCATTTGCATTGATAGAACCAAATGCACCAGTTAAACAGGAGAATAAATCTTTTTGTTTTTGATTGTTAACATAAGCAGCCATCTTTTGAGCGATAGCAGCCATTGGATCTGGACCACCACCAACTGCAAGTGCAGCCAAGTCTCTTGAACTAAATGCACGACCTCTATGAAGAACAGCAGCGATTTGATTATCGGCTGTAATCTTTCCAGGTGTTAATGATAATGAATCTGTAAGAACTTCAAAGTCTCCAGATAAGTTTGCTTTGTAGAACACTTTGTTATCAAGAAAGCTCTTTATCTTTCTTTTCTACATCTTTGCCATTGATGTAGGTCGGACTATATCTTCAACCCAGAGGGTTGCAAGGCACTCGTGGAAGCATTACTCAGTTTCCTGTCGGCTTCTAGTCTCTGAACCTTCCAGCTTGTGTGCTGGCTTGGCTGCTGATTATCCTTTTATGGTGGACTTCCAGCAATTCACCTTGTTTCATTATGTTGTTACCAACATAAGCCCCAACTACTCTTTAGGGATTTTTACAAAGTCACCGCCTCTTTCTGCGGATAGATTTAATTCTGCTAGAGGTGTCACGACCCCACTCTGTAAGAAAGCATCTCTTTGAGTTGTTTCTTCAATCAGATAGGGGGTAAAAACCTCAGGGATAATTAAATCACTTCTTAATGTAGCCATTAAAAAATGTACTAATGATTTTTACTTTTCGGTGACAACACCTAACTCATACAAACAAGTTAACTTTATATTAACCGCTAACTGCATTTTTGAGCATATTATATTTATTTATATCTGTTCGATACAATCTTGCCTGCTCAGTTAAATTAAAAGATTCTTTGGCAAATGGGTTGGCTTCTCCTGTAATTACATCAGCAGTTACTTTTGTTGTTGTAGCACCACCGCCCTGTGGTCTTGGGTTTTTTTGTACCCATTGAGGCATCTTTTGTTGCGCCCAATCTTTTACAGGGGTTCTGTTATAACCATCAACAATAACAACAGTGCCATCAGCTTCTCTTGCAAGTTGTTCTCTGTTTATTCTTGACAAGACATATTGTGGGTCATGTACTACATCAGCTAATGCACTGACAGCAGGGGCTTCCACTTCAAGCTCTCTTTGTCTTTGCTCTAGCTCTTGAATCCTTTTGTTTTTGGCCTCTTCTGCTTCTCGATATTGACTTGCAAGTTTTTCTCTTGCCTCTTCATATTTACCCTGCGCCTCTAGCTCTTCCTGTTCTTTTTTTTGTTTATAGGCAATCAGGGCATTTACATCAACATCTGGAGGGATAGCCTTCCCTGCTTCTTTTGCTTTTATATTCTGATCTAATAATTTTGCATTATTAGCTTTTAGCTTTTGTAACTCTTCCTGTAAAGCTGCGTATTGTTCAGGAGAAGGGTTTGGCTTGATTGGCTCTTCTGACATAAAAAATCTTAATATTTATTTATAATATTATCGCGAAAATTACCATTTGACCTTATGTGACCAAAATAATGGTGAAAATATCGTTGGATTTGGGTTCTGGGCATTATGTCTTGCATAATAACTAGCTCTTCTCTGCTTTTCTGCTTTTGTTTTTGGATTCTTGCCAGCACCTTTGACTCCCTGCTGTCCAAACCTAATTAATTTAACCTCATCACCCTTTTTTGCAAGCACAACATGAGATTTTGTTGGATGCCCTGGAGTTGTTTTTGCTTTGTTAACTTCTGTTAAGCCATACTTTTTCAACTTGCGTTCAATCTTTTCTTTTTTACTTAGTGTCATTTGCCTTTTCTCCTCATTGCCATATTATGTGCTTCAGTAAAACTCATTCCTTCTCTCATCTTACGTTTCATATAATCCATATGAGCTTTTGTATGGCCATGAGTCTTTTGATGTTTTGCAAGGGTGTTTTTCTGTCTGGTGGTTAGCTTCATCTTTTCTTTTGATATTTTGAATAAATTTTAGCGTCTGCTGTTCTTGCACCACCTTTACCTGTCATATAACTATTTACCCTGCCCATTGCCCACGCTGCCATCGGCACATTACGAGAACCAGCACCAAGATACGCACCCTGACCTTTGCGGTAAACTTCTGCAAGTTCACCATAAAAAAAGCGAGTGCCTTCTGCCTTTTTCTTAAGACTAGCTTTTACGCTTTCGCTTAGTGGTTTTCTTCTTTTTGCCTGAGACATTTTGTTTGGTGCGTGATTTAGATACAGCTTTTATATCAATAAACTCTCCTTTTCTGTAGGCTTCAGCAGTTCTCTTGATCTCAGCAGCTTTTGCTGCCTTATTTTTTGCGCCAGACAGATATTTTTTTGGAACACCTGTTTTTTTATCTTTTGGAACTCGCTTGAACCTTTTAGACATTGATAGCTTCCTCAAGCTGCTCAATTAATTTTGATTTACTTAATCTTCGATCAAGTTCAATTCCAATAGTACGGCCAAACTTTTCAAGGTCAATCTTTGACATTTTTGAAAAATCCTGTTTTACAGAACAAGCCTCAGTTTTTTTTTCAGGCTCATCATCATAGGATTGAACCTTGAATGTATATCCCATTATTTTTTACCTGTTTTTTTTATTTTCTTTGTTTTTTTCTTTTTACCGCCTGAATGATACATAAAAATAAAAGCAACTACATTTATATTACTTCCTTTTACGTTTCTTAGCTGTTTTCTTTTTGCCTGCTGTAGATAATGCAATGGCCTGTGCCTGCCTCAATGTCTTACCTTCTCTCATCAGCAAACGTATGTTGCTTGAGATTACAGATTCAGATTTTCCTTTTTTTAGTGGCATATCTATAGTTTATATTCTTTTTTGATTTGGTCTAATGTTTTTTCTGTTCCATCATTTCTAATTATCTGCCTCAATGCCTTTTGACCAGAACTTCCTTTTTTGCTTGCTAATGTTTTGAAAAATCTAACTCTTTGTTCATTTCCAAGAGTTTTTATCTGTAAATCTTTTTTTTGATTTAATAACCAATCACCATAAGCCTGCCCCTGTGGAACTCTACCTGTCATGCTTGGTCTTGTGTCAAGTGCAGTTTCAGGTGGCTTTTCAAGGCCAGGATATTTTTCTTGCAATCCATCAAAGTCAACAACAGGAACAGTGGTTGATCTACAATTGAAATGTTGTGGAGGTGTCGGCCCTTCATTATATTCAAACTGTTCACCATCAAGTCTTTGACAAATTGGTGTGGTTTTTGAATCCAATGTCGCAACATATTCATATTTAGGAGCAACTTTGCTATTTGCAGCATAAACAGCTTGACTTGCTTGATTCTGCACTTGATTTACAGAAGTTCTGATAATAGTTTGTATTTGATAATTAGCAAGTTTTGTAACTTCACCACCTGCTGCTGCAATTTGTTTTACAGTTCCTGGTTGACCAAAATCAAGACCTCCAACTAATTTTCTTGCGATCTGTTGTGATGTTTCTCCACTAAAAACACCTGACCTGATTGCCAATGCAAGTTTTTCCTGTGAACTGGCAGCAATACCTCTAAATGCTTTTTCTACAGTTTGACCATTTGGCAACGTTACAGCAGCACCTTGTCTTGCAGTTAGCTCAAACTTACCAGCACCAAACTTAACAAAATCATCTTCTGTAAATTGTTTACTTGTAAATATATTTGTCTGGGTTGGATCGACACTGATAAATGAATCTGCATATTTTGGACTTATTGCAACGCTATTGATCGGCACATCTCCAGATGCTGTTACTTTTTTTAGTTCATTAACAATAAAATCTCTTTGTAAAAGAGTTATTCCCTGTAATTCTTTCTTGAAATCTCTTGCCGTAGCTCCAGACCATGTATTAAGACTATCTTTTGCCTGTTTTATGATCGCTCTAAGTCTTTTTCTTGTCTGTGGTGCAATAACAACTGCCTCTCCAGCCCTTCTCTGTCTAAAATTTATCTCTCTTAGTCTTTTTGCAGCATTTAAAATTACCTCGTTGTAAGTAACGGCATATTTTTTTGCGACAGCATTACTGAAACGGTTAAGATCAATAGTCTCTCTAAAAAATACCTCTGGAATTGACATTCATTAAGCTGCGTCAGGTTCTGTTGGGGATTCCATTTCGATCAGCCCACCAGCTTGTGTTGCCTCAACTTCTTCCTCTACATCAAAATCATCACCAAGAATCTCACCACTGCTTAATTGTGTTAATAATGTTTCCTGGCTGATAGTACCAGCAGTAAATAATGCAAGTAATGATTGTATCTCCTGTGGTTCTAATCTTGCAGTAACAAAATCTCTATTAACAAAAGAACTCCCAGCGTTAGGTTCATTTAAATATTCACTATGAAACTTAAGGCAGTTATCAATCAGATCTTGCATCTGCTGGGCAATGACCATCATTGTACTGTCGTTCTGTGATCTATCTATCCTCTTGGCTTCTGCTGACTCACCCACTAATTTTTGACCAAGCACGGCTGCCAATGACAATGTATTGATCTGATCTGCGATATCTTTGAGCCTTGTAAACTGACTGTCATAACTGTCACCTGATGGGCTGACATATTCCATTCTTGATTCAGGTGGTAATGATAATGCTTCATTCGGGCCTGTTGTTATCTCATCTGCGTTTGGATAACCAAAAACTGCAAGCAAAGGAACAGAACTGATATGCAGAATATTATCAAGATCACTCTGTATCTGGTAATGCTTGAGGTTCAGTTCTGCAATGTCATATAAAGGACTGCGTGATTCGTAATATCCAACTCGGTTTGAATATGCAACAGAAAAAGGAATCTTGTCCTTTATGCTCATCTCTCCCTCATCATGTAATTTATATTCACCCTTATTGTTTTTTCTATGAATTTCATATCGACCAGGCTCAAGCACCCTGATTTGTTTTACAATCTTTTCTCCATATTTACCATCAGACTCAACCACCTGTTCCATCAATCGCAGTTGCGTTAGTTTTCTTACACCGTCAACAATCTCTGTCCTCCAACCAAGAATATCTTTTGGAGCATATGTTACCCAATATGGCCTTGCCTTTTCTCCATCTTTCGGTGCGTCAACTAGAACACCAACATGACCAAAAGAAATCGCAATCCTTGATGTTTGATACAGCCACACATTCAAATCGTTTCCTTCTAAATCGACATCAAAAAGTTGTTCTCTAACTAAATCAGATACATCATCAAGTCTGATTGGTTTTCTTACCAACATACCTGACAACATCTTCTCGATACGTTGCAGATATGGCACTACTGTTGACCTTGCCAATCTTGTATCATAAGCATCATCAGTTTCTCTTGGTTCCTGATTTAAATATTTTCTATGTTCAGATCTAATTTTATATGTTCCCTCTTTCAAATCTTCAACCAAACCCCAGAAATTTGCCATTCTCTGATAGGCAGCATTAGGACTTGCAACCGTTGTAGGAGCTAGTGTTACAGGCTGATTGTAAATATTCAGAGAGCTATACACGGTTTTTCCTCATAGTACCATTACTTTTAATATATTCTAATCCCTGTTCGCTTGCCTGCCCTACCATATAGCAAATTAAATTCACGATAAATTAAATATCCAAGAGCATCATTCATGTGGTCATATCCATTCTGTTTGTCTGGATCTCCTGTCTTTTCATCGTAGCTTTGCAATTCAAGGCACGAAATCAAACGAGTGCAACTGGCATGAATCGCCAAACGTCTTTCCCCTTTGCCGTTCTGTAGTAACGCATTGACGGTTGCAACTCTATCTTTGATAAAGGGGTTGCTCTTGAGAGCCATTGAACCGAAGCCGTAACTTTGGAGTATGGCGAGATCTGTCTTTGATGCGTTAATCGTTGAACGTGCTGAACCACTAGCGTCAGGGTAAACTAATATTCTGTTTGAAGGATAACGTCTGAGCAACTCCTGTGCCAACGCATCTGTATCTTTTTGTTTTGATATTTCATCAATGATCACCAGCTTGTCACCATCTCTCACACCAATGACGCAGTTGCAGTTCATCACATTGAAATCTATACCGCAAAGTAAAGTTTCCATCTTGATATCAAACGGTATTTTGTTGATGACATGATGCTCCCTGGAGAATCTGGTATAAACCTGTCCGCTTGTGAGATTGACCCATTGTCCAAGGAGGTAAGCCTTTATCAGCTGCGGTGGATAATTTTCCTCAAGAGATTGAATAAAGTTGTCGGGCAGATATGGATTGTCTTTTGTCTTTGCCTGGATCAATCCTGTGTCAGATTTTTTGTTTTTCTCGAAAGTTTCAAATGCCCAGCCATGACCTTCAGGAGTTGTTGTTGCATAAAACTGCTGAACATTACCTGATCTAAGTCTTGCCAATGCCATGTTCATGGCAGATTCTGCCTCCCTTTTCGGAATTGTGTCAGCTTCATCAAATCCCACTGCACACAAGTTTTGGCCTCGTAATCGTTGATAAGTAAGCATTGTTCTAAGCAAAATCGTATGTGTTCCCTCTGCAAACTCCAAAGTATATTCCGCTAAAGGAGAAGCTCTAAAGCTGTAAGGTATTTGCCATTGATCTAACAGTTCATTCATCGTTCTTTGCAAAATATCTCTAAGCATTGGCGCAGTTGGTTCAAAAATTGCTGACACATGACCAACATTGAGTGCTGCCAGTATGCAAGATTTTGAAATTAGTGCGTGAGTTTTACCAGCACCAAAACCACAGACTAGAGCAAGTTTTCTATGATCCATGTCCTGACAGAACTCTGCTTGATGTGGAAGTAAATCTTGTGATATACGTTCTATCGCCTGCTCTGCTGTCGGCAAATCATAAGCACCGATTTGATATAAAACATTCCCTGGTTTTGCCGTATCTAAAATGCTCACGAAACAATTTGTGCAAGTTTAGCTGCTGTATTAATTGCACCGAGAGCAATATGATAATGACCTTTTTTTCTAGCCTCCATCTGTAGGGTGCTACATTGCGCCAAAAGGTCAGCCACCATCTGGGGTCTTTCCATATCCCAATCCTTCTTCAACTCGTTTCTAGCTATATTTATGTACTTACAACAGGCTCTTTCCCCCACCCCCCAATTCTCGGCTGCATAACGAACGCAGTCGGATCTACGGCCACCGTTTGCAATAATACGAGCAAACTTCTGTGACCTGATTATTGTTTCAGCTTTTGATCCTTTTTTACCCATTAATTAAATGATACACGTTTTGCTTTATCACCTGTAAAATCCTCCCACCTTTTAACTATTACATCACAATATTTTGGATCAAGTTCCATTAAAAATGCTTGTCTTTTTAGACGTTCAGCAGCTATAAGTGTTGATCCAGAGCCTCCAAATAAATCAATTACATTACCTTGTTTATGATTTATCAAAGCCCTTTCTGCTAATTCAACAGGTTTTTGTGTTGGGTGCATATATGAAACATCTTTTTTTACTTGCCATAAATCACTTTCGTTTTTTATGTGCTTATCAATTTTTGCGTTAAATAAACAAAACTCATGTTGATGTCTATAACCAATCCCTAAACCAAAGACATTTTTTGCCCAAACAATACAACCTTTAAAAGGTAACTTTGTTTGTAAAGTTGCGTAAAATTTCCAATTACACCAAACATAATAATGATTTGGTTTTAAAATATTAATAATTTCAACCATTCCTGTAATAAGTTCATCAAAAGAATCTTCAGATAAATCATCATTTTTAATGATATCAAACTTTCCACTCCTACCATTAAAAGCAACATTGTAGGGAGGATCAGTAAAGACCATATCAGCTTTACTGCCATCCATTAATTTTTCAACGTGAAGAATGTTTGTTGAGTCACCACATAAAAGCCTGTGATTACCAAGAATATATAAATCACCTTCTTTTGTTATTGGCTTTTCTGGTACTTCTGGAATGTCATCAGGATCTGTCAAGCCTTCTGCTGGTAATACTTCTGTCTCTCCAAGTAGTTCTTTTAAGTCATCATTATCAAACCAGGGGTTAAGGTCATGCTCTTGACTAAGTTCTTCAAGCATATCTAAATCCCATTCTGAAAGGTCGGAGGATCTATTGTCTGCAAGTGCAAGACCAACCTTTTCATCTTCTGACAGCCCAGTTCTTTTTACAGCAATAATTTCTTTGCCATCAGTTTCTATAACTTTTAAATTTTTTATCCCTGCGGCTTTTGCACCAGCGATTGTTCCATTGCCTGCAAGTATGCGGTTGTTTTCATCAATAACGATTGATCTTGCAGCACCAAATTTTTGTAATGATTCTTTTATAAGTTTTGAGGAACGATCAGTACGCTTGCGAGCATTTTTATGATCGTTTTGTAAATCATTTATTGAAGTCATAAACACATGGTAGTTCAATATAAAAAAATAACAAAATAAGACTCATTTGAGATTAGGTAGGTGTTCCCACGTTCCCGATGTTCCCACCTTTGTACCAAACTTACCTCGCGTTATATTTATCCCCTATATCCCCATAATATACTATATATATATTTATATACTATATACTAGGAACATAAGGAACATATATATATATAGTAGTTATAGAGAGAGTTTTGAGCGTTCCCGAAGGTAGGAACAGGGTAGGAACAGTAAGGAACATCAGGAAGATTTTTGAAACCAGACCCATTTCGGTGTTCCCATCACTCTTTTCTTTTTTCGATCATATTTGAGACTGCGTAAGATTTGACTTACGGTCATCATGTCACTTTTTGTTTGTCTTTCGATAGGTTTTTCAATAGCATCTGTCAACAAAACTTCAATAGTAATATCTTTTACTGAGTTTGAAGGATCATTCAACCAATGACTGATAACAGATGACCAGGGAGAATCAACCATGTAAGATAAATTTTCCTTTTCAATCTGATGCTCCTCTTCATATGAGAGAAAATGAGGTTCATTATTTTTGAAGGCATGAATAGCAGCCGACCAAAGCGCATCACGCTCAAGCTGTAGGGAATCGAGGTCGATTGATTTTGCAGTACAGGGGATAACATGAAAGCGTCTATTACCAGTGTCATCTATCAATAAACCTGATTCTTTATTGCTGCTTCCTACGATGATGCCACGCCTTGGCCATTCTTCTACGGCTTTACCGTAAGGAACTCTGAGAAGGTCAGTGGCACGAGATAAAAAAGCTTTTACCACCCCTGCGTGTTTTCTAGATGTGATGCCATCAATTTCGCTCCACTCCATTCCCCATGATCGGTGAAGTACAAGAAGATCATCTTTTGAAGAAATATCACCGAGAGCATCTGAGAAAAAAGGGCCGAATAGTGTTTGCCAGAATGATGATTTTTTTATGCCCTGTGACCCCTGCAAGACGGTGGCAGTATCATGTTTACAACCTGGCATATAAACTCTTCTCACTGCATTTATGAGAGTAAGTTTGAGCATGGTGTCATATATTGTCGGTTCGGTAAGGCCTTGATCCTGTGGCCTTAAATATGTTGATGCCAAAGATTCAATGTAAGCTGGTTGGATTTCGTTGTAGCAATGATCAAGATAAAGTTTTACAGGATCATATTCATTTTCATGAGCAACTTTAAGGAGACAATCAACTGCCATTTCTTTTGGCACTTTATAACCAAGTTCTGCGAGAGTAAGATAAAAGATTTCAATATTTTTTATAACTTTGCCATCCATTTCTATTGAATGAGAAAAAGTATTGAATCTGATTTCGTGTTTTAAGTTGCGTAAAAAATTTATAAGTTCCTGTGATGTAAGCTGTTCTAATTTACGAGGAACAGGAGTTGATTCTTCTGTTGGGGTTATTGAGGTAGGGAAGGATCGTGGCGGTGGAGTCCAACCATCTTCTAATGCAAACTTCTGGAGAGTACCAAGAGAAACCCCTGATGACTTAAATGATGACCATTTCTTTTCACATTCTCCTGATTTATATTTGCTATTTTTTTGTGATAACTGTTCCCAATCGTAAAGAAGAGAATCATCGCCCACTGAATGAGCAGCCATACCAATTTTGACCCATGTGTCGTAGTCATCTAAACGGTTTGGATTTATTGATTGAAGAAGAGAACGTGCCTTATCTGTATCTGAGTTGAATGTTTGAATTTGTGTTGTTTTTTTCTTTTTCGACTCCATCATCTTTTCGATTATGGCAAAGGGAGCTTCTGCAATTTCAAGATCAGAGGGTGAGCGATTTTCCATCCATCTATAACCGTCAGTTTTTGGATGTTTACCAGACACTATGGATTGTGTACCATTCCACCGCAGTTCTATCTGTTCAACAGAACCATCTTCATCTTTTACCCCTGTTTGGTATTTGCGAGTTTTTATCTTTGACCAATATTTTTCTGGAACCTGGTAAATTATCTGGAATCTACCGACACGACCTGATGTAACCATCCATGATGGTGGAAGTGATGATAATGAGAAACCCCATTCACCTAATATTTTCGCAGCTGATGGGCCATCATGGTCAAGGAAGAGCAAACCACCTGAAGGAGTTCCACAGCAAACACCGATACCTGTTGATCTGTTGGAGGAAATTTCTTTAAATAACTGTGAACGTGTTAGAGGGTTATTTTGCCAATCATTTTGATATGGTCTTTTATTTTGAACGGCAACAAAACCCCAATGCTTTGGCAAGCGAAATAATTCTTCTTTTGTATCCATTGTTATGCAGCCTGCTCCATTCTTTCAGAAACTATAAGTCTGAGTAAACAGGATCTTGATTCAGAACCTTTATTGTCATCAAGCCATTTTATCTGACCCTGGGAGAGTTGAATATTGATTGTTTTTAAAATTTGCTCTTGTTCCATATCTAGGGTTGTTTATGTGTAACTATAGGGTAAGATAGCACCATATACAGTATGGT
>VTLG01004782.1_pt1 | contig 13856 bp, 13 predicted proteins | sample 4694571 | NCBI WGS metagenome assembly VTLG01 (sample SAMN12604809, study PRJNA352737) | marine metagenome | biome: ENVO:00000447; feature: ENVO:00000209|ENVO:00000569|ENVO:01000036; material: ENVO:00002151; isolation source: viral sequences binned using virsorter ...
GCAGAAACTACCGCTGCATTTAATTTATTATACTCATTAGCTACAGATGACTCCTGTAAAGTGTCGAAATCTGAAGTCCCTGCCATTTGTGCTAACTTATATTCAATATCTCTTTCGTGAGTAGGGTTAGTCGAAATTTCAACAGGAGGGGAGACAGGTTTTACATCAAATGAAGAGTTATAGCGGATAGGTTCATTGAAGATTATCTCCTCTTTATCTTTAGGCTGAGAAGTAGCAACTTGTTCTTGCTCTAGCACAGAAGTATTTTCCATTAGTTAATCATTCTCTGTTTTCTATCTTTTAGAGTATATATAGTTTTTTGGACCCGTTCAGCAGCCTTTTTTTCTGCTTGAGTAGCATCTTTTTTATTTGTAAATTTAGTTACGAATCCACCTAATGCTTTTATAACTCTATCAAGTTTTTCTTTCTTATCAAAAATTGGTCCAAACTCACCCTCTTCTATCCTTTCTATATCACTTACCCACGCTTCTCCTCCAGGCCATTCTCCTCTTTCCCATTGTGATAGCATACGATTAAAAGAAGTTTGAATATCCTCTCTAAAAGTATTTATAACCATTTCTGCGAAACCTTGAGATTTAATATCTACGTTAGACTCTCTTAAAACACCAAAGACATAAGAAAGATGTTTCATATTATCTGCTTTTAAAATCATATTTTGGGTTTCTTCAGGTAGTTTATCGAATACCCTATGTTCTCTTAGGTCTCTTTCTAAATTCTTTTCTACTACCATATTATTCATAACATCATTACGAGTACCTTTATCACTCTCTTTAAGTACTCTATCTTTAACTTGATTTAAATACGTTTCACTATCTGAAAAGAATTTAGATATTTTTATTCCATCTGAATCGCCAATAGCTTTAAGAATCTTTGGGGTTAGGTGAGGTCGCATGTCACCTACAAAACTTCTCCATAAACCTGTAACAGCTTCTTTATTGACTCCTTTTCCTACCCAATCAAGGAAAAAATCATCAGTTAATTGTGCGCGAATCTGGGATAATTCCATTGTGAGTCTGCCGTAATTAGCATCCATAATTTCTTTATCATCAGAAGGACTTAAAGCTGAGTTTATTGGTCTATTAAGTTGTTGGAATATAGTTCGTATGCGGCCTATACCATGAGACATTACTAGGGCTTTTTTCACAACTTGTTTTTGTGTTGCTTCTGTCCATAGTTGTCCATTTGCTATGGTTTCTAGCGGATCGGATACATACTTATCAAATGATTCAAATGATGTTGGTGCAAAATCTTGAGCATATGATAATTCACCTAGATTTTCCCCAGCCTCATCGTATGTTTTATCAATTGCTTCCTCATTTTTATCATACCCTGGGTCATCAGTTACATACGATTTTGCTTGTTGTGAATATGATCTTAAATCGTTAGATGAATCCCTAACAGTAATTATGTCTTTATTAAATTGCGCGGCTGTTGTTATAGCTTTTATATCAGTTTGAGACAAATTCTCATTTGCTAAATTAGCTATATTTGTATTATAATTTTGGTATCTTTCGGCTACAGTAGCATTTTTATATATCAGAGCATCATCACTAGCTTTTATATTATTAATAGCGCGACTAACTTTATTAGTCTCATACCTTGCAAACGCTTCACTACCTATTTTGTCTAGGAAACTGAATCCAGCAGTCACAGCTTGAGCTTTATAGTCACTTTTACGTAATGTAGGTACATCCCTAGCTCTGTAGTCACCAGCAGTAGCAGTTGTATCCTGTTGTTTAACTCCAAATGCAACCATAATTATATTCCTATTTTACTCATACCTAATTTGCCAGTTAACGATGCACTTGTGTCGAGCGCACCCGTCATTAGTTGAGAACTGAAGGGAGAAGTTTCACTTTGAATACCAGCTAATTCAGTTCGGGATGCTGTCCATGCCTTTTCCCGTTCAAATGCTTCTTTATTGTAATCCAATTGCCCTTGTAAATTACTCCGTACTCCTTGGATAGCAGCAGGGGACTGGCTTATCATTTCACGATTTCCCATTACTCTAGCCATAGCACTAATTCTATACCTAGCTTTTACCCTAAGTACACTGTCATCTCGTTGCTTCTTAGCTGCAAGACGTTCTGTTTCTAGCTTTTTTTGTATATCAAGTTGTTGTTTTACACGTTTTTCTTTTTTCTTAGCATCTTGATATTGTATGTACTGCGAAACCGCAGTCATAGCAAATGCTGCAATTAAGTAGGGAACAGCTTGTACCATTATATTAACTCATACTCATAGAGTATGCCCTCTATGCCTTTTCCAACAGGTTTAGCTTTATTATTTGTTAAAAATTTCACCCATCTACCCTTTTCTGTATCTGCATAGCAGTGTTCGTAGTACAAATTATTTCGTAAGCTATCTGCAAATTCTAAAAATTTCTGTTTAAATATCCGCAAAGTCTGCTTATTTACTTTATATAATTTAGGGTGTAAGAAGAGGCATTCTTGATGGCATTCTGCTTTTATAACACCTAATATCTCTTCATCATCTTCTATTATAAGTGTTTGGCAGTGTAGATTATCGAAGAATGTATTAATCGGGTTTACCATGAAATTGCTGTGTCCAACCTATTAGATGATAATCTTTATCTCCATCATTTGCGAAAAGTACTTGGAATACGTTACCTCTTCCTCGTACTCTATGCTTATAATGTACATGACTATACCCATCATCCCCTGATCCTGCTAATGAGTTAGTAAATCTTGTAGGATGGTATATCTCTCGCATTGGGTTCCTGCTATAAACATTATTACTCAAAGCATCTATAACACTAGCACCACTTGCAGATATAACGTAGTCATAAAATGTACTGTGACTAGGGGCATCGTCACTCGTTGCATAATCCCATGCTGTTGCTAGGTAGCACCCCCCTGGAGTTAAATCTAATCCATTAGCATCCAGTGTACCACTTTCACTACGTTTAAATACAACATAAAGATATGTTAAATTCTTATGATGTAATGCGTCTCCACCTGTCTGTAATCCACAGAATATTGGGCTATCATAAGAAATAGCATACGTTGTATCTGAGTTCCAATCTTTTAAAGTAGTTGTATTAAGTGTTGCAAAAGCAGCTTTAATAATCGCATTACCTCCTGCTTCTGATCTATGGAGGGCTAGTATTAATAAGACATCTTTTGGATCAGCAGTTCCTGCTGCAACTACAGGATCTCCTGTCGAAGTTATTACTGTTGTTCCTGCTGCTGTAACAGATTCGTCAATTGCAGGGACATCGGGAGATACTATGGGACACCCTATATATGGTTTTGCTGCATTCGCACCATCATAAAACTCATATGTATAAAAAGCTCCTTTAACACTTCTACGTAATTTTTGCTGTTGTTCTGTAGGTAGGATATCATCTTGGAAACGAGTATCTAAAATGAGAATATCTTTTGTATACCCTGGCTGCTCTAACGTACCATAAGATTTTGTAAAATCTGTTTCTATTTTATTATAGAAATAGAATACTTTACGCTCAGACGGATTATACACTGCTCTAGCAGTAGCTTTAGAGCTTCTGGGAATAGCAGTGTATAAGGTTTCTACTCTATTTTCTGACACACTTCTAAATGTGGCTTGACCACTTGTAGTTACAGCTAAACTATTCTGTATAACAGATCGCCATATTGTATTCTGACCAAAAACTACAAATTCATCATCAACTGCTACAATACACTCAGGTCCATCCACACCATCTTCTAATACATTAAACGATGTAAAATCAGTTGCTTTAAATTGTCCTTGAGGCCCAGAGATTTGCCATAAACCAGTATTTGAGCCAATAAATATTGATGTACCTAAAGTCATAAGGCGTTTAATAAAACCAGCACCTTGGATGGCAATAACACCGCCATCATCATCCACTATTGCTGAATCAGTTGTATCGAAAGGATCAGCAAATTGATGGTATTTTTCTAGGTCACTATCAGAAAGAACAACTTGAGAGAAGTACACATAGTTAGGATATTTTGGATCACCAGCTAACCATGCACTTCCTGCAAAAAACTCTACTGTTGTTGGGAACGTATCCGTAGATGCTACTGATGTATATTTATCATAACGTGCAAGCATTGTTGCAGTATATGCTGTGGAAGAACTCCACGATGCTACACTTGTGGGTATTGCCCCATCATTTAAAATCCAATATTCTTCCCACCCTGATGCACTATCTCCTGGTTCAATATTTGTATTATCTTTTATACAAGAGTACCATTTAGAATTATGCTTTACTCTTGCATTAGCCGCAGAAGCATTGGGGTCACGGATAATAACACTTAAATATATAACTTCTAAGGTTGTGTTGTCTGCTGCTACTTGAAGGTATCCTGGGTGTATATGTTTACCAGCAAAAAACAATCTTTTACCAGATTGGGCAAACTGCATATTAACATATTTTTGCTGTGCATCAGCATGTATTATACCATCTACTGTTCTGCTTATTTGCTGCGAAGGTGAATCAAAGTTTCTTAATGCTTGATTTGTTATGTCAAAGACCCAGAACTCATTGTTCAAGTCCATGACAATTTTCTCTACAATATTACCATTAGGGGCAGTCAGAGCTACATAGATACTTGCTGGGGATTCTTGTTTTAATTCACTTGTTATTGTAGCAGTACGAATAGTTTGTAAGTAGCCTCCTGCGTCAGAAGCTCCTATAAAATCTACTCCTCTGCGCCTACGAGTTGAACCATTCTGAAACAGTTCCACATTCGTTGTTCCATCCATAAGTTCAGATGGCAGAACATTAAGAACTGAAGCTTCAGTATTCAACCCGTCTGTAAATCCAGCAACAGGTAATTGTAGTTTTCTAGTTGACATCAGGACATATTTTACTTCTTATGAGGTCTACCAACTTTTTGCGGAGGAGCCGAAACTTTCTCAAGATAGTCATACAGAGCTTTTTCGGCAAACGTCCTATGCGTGAAAACTTCATCTTTTATTTGCCCCTTTTCTGATTTTATTTTATAGCACATATTATTTGAATCGTGAATAACATGCCATCCAGAACCATTAGGAAATTTGGTCAAATCTACCTGTTGCATTATGGAAGTATCCTTTCTGATCTATTAAAAGTGTTTCTCATTGATGGTCGTGGTATTACATGTTTGCGTCGATCATCGGGTATGTCTACTAATCTAGCATTCCTAGAGAGTGACGCTATAGCATTATCAGCTTCTCGTTTAATAGCTGAATATCCTTGAGTATCGCCTTTGATTTCTAGTATAGCACGAGCTACACATCGTTGTGTTAATGCAGGGAAAGCTTGTGGAGGAAGATCAAAATACTCTGCATCTGCTGTTAATCTACTTGTTGGATGATCGTATAGCATAACATCCGTATTAGCCTTTAAGAGTCCTGATGCATTTGGGTAAGAATCAAACACAATAGTTAAATCATCAAAACTTGTAAAGTATTGAGGATTACGGTCTGTATACACATGTGTGTTATTAACTTCAGTTATATTACTTTCTGAGGTTGCTCTTGTAATAGTATATGCTAGAAACCTATCATGTTCCATCCAGTATACTTTGTCACCAGCATAGTACATTGTAAATGGATCTAAAGCAATAGCAGTATTTGGTAGCACCATTTCATTTAGATTACTAGTCACTTCTAGTTTACCTAATGTACGTGTATGCCTCCATCGGAAGTTAGAGATAAGTCGTTCAAACTCCCGGTTAGCTATATTCACACACATCCCTGCATCTTCTGTTTGACCAACTCCAGTTACATTTTCAGAGTCAGTTGCAGTCAGCATGTCTTGAACCATTTCAAGAAGGGTAAGTTTCATAGCTTATCTCTTATGTAGGTGTAATTGTAAACATAATAGTAGCAATTACCGTATTAGTTGATGCTCCGTTAGTTATTACTTCTAGTTTATTACCAATTGCAAGGGTTCTATTTCCAGATGGTGACGACGAATCTACGTCACCAGCAGCAGAGCCAGATTGAGTAATAGTAATATTACCATTTGTTACAGCAGTACCTCCAATTTCAGTTGAAATAACTACATCAGATGTAGCAATAGCACCATTTATAATTGATTGTATTTTTGTTATAGTACCTGTACATGGAGAAGGAATCCAAACACTTGCAGCCGTACTCACATCTGCCATCGTAACAGAAAGGTAAATATTATTATCAGCAGCAGTCCAGACCCCACTTCCAGAGCCATTAGCAACATAAATGTCATCAGCGTTTGCAGAAGCCACACCCTTCGGCTCGTGCAAGTCTGCCCCAGTTAGTGTGGAATGTGCAGTAGCCATATTAATCTCCTTATAGTATGGGAGGGAGCATTTACCCCCTCCCAACTATAGTTTACAGTTTAGCGGCCTTCGTTCTCGTATGAAAGTACGAGTTGGAACATACCAACGCTAGTACTACCATCACGATCAGCCGTGACATGAATAATGTCACCTTTATTGAAGCGGCTGGTGTCAGTGCAGAGAATCTCCGCAGCACCATACGCTGCAACAGCAGTGTCATTATCCGTCCCTTTAGCTGCTTCAGTACCAGAGCCAATACCAAAGTACCCAAGTACATCGTCAGAATTAGTCTTATTGATAAAGGAGAGTTCCCAACCAACAGACCCATCCATAGCTACTGCACCATTAGCATACTTTAACATAGAAATTTTGCCGTTGTCTTCAGCGACAATCTCCCATGTAAAGTCAGCAGAAGTTGTTACATCTTTAGTGTACTCAACTACTCCATCTTTTAAGCGGTTAGTAGCACCAACCTGGTCATCCCACGTAATATCTGTAGGAATCTGGGTACTTGCTAGGTATTCACCAGCACCCGCACCAGCAGCCGATCCAGCAGGAGTTCTTACTTGCGCCATTTTATCCTCCTAATCAGTCTGTAATGACGACAACAAGTGATTCTGGACGATACAGCTTAATGCCGTAGCGCATAGTCACATGATATACGTCAGAACGAGTGTTATTGTCATACCATGCATCCATATCAGGCATGGCCCTCATTGCTCCGATGAAGGCTTCTTCACCAAGGAACATATTAGCTACACCACCAGTGGCAGTCAAAGCACCAGCACCAGGGGCGGTTGCCGTAATGGCATCCGTAAGAGAGTTATCAAGGAATAACGACTCAAACAGATCAAATCCAGCAAAGCGACCTACATAAGCCGTACCGTTCATACCCTCTCGGAGATGAGCGTTAGAGCCATATACGTCTTGCTGAATTACATTACTGATCGTCTGTAACTGGTAAGTTACTTCAGGATCAACAAATGCACGACGGTTCCCTCGCATTACTTTTGATTTATCCAAAGCAAGTTTAGCTTTTTGGATATCAGCAAGAGCAATTACTCTAGCAGTTCCTGTACCAACATAGCGGTGATTAATGCCGTTAATGGTATTAGGATTGGCAGAAGTTTGACCTGATTGCAGGTTGGCAATATCAGACTCTTTCTGCTCAAGTAGCGCACGAGTTAGTTTTTGGACAAAGTTGCTTTCTGCAACGCTGACATAGAAACTATCGTGACGGAATTTCTCAGGAATTTTAAAGCCCGACTGATAGTATTTATCAATAGTCAACGTGAAATTGCCCGTAGTTGGGTCGTCTAGAGTGACTTGCGCCCCTTCAGAATAGTTTCGCACTGTCATTTCTGACAATGTGGGGATGTTCAACGTATCGCCATCAGGAAACTCAGTAATCCACCGGACATGAGAATCCATCATAAGCTCTTCTTGAAGAACATCCTTAACCTCATTCGCCCATACATTTGTGCGAATTAATGAGGAGTTATTGGATGTGTCGAGAGCCATCTCGATTCCTCCTTAGTTAAGTTGCAAAGAAATCAACACCTTGTTTCGCAGCTTCGGCGGCAGAAACCTCCATCTGCTTACGGAACTCAGCACTCTTATATAAACGAGGGTTTTCCTTACGGACCTCCCTGCATTTATCCCAAGTTAACACCCCTTCATATGCTGGTGCGCCCCCAGTAGAGTTGTTGATTGCTGGTGTGTTACTAACATCCATTCCAGATGTAGGAACAATACCAGTAATGAATTTAAGCATCGTATCTGGGTTGGTTCTACTCAGATTATCAATGATTTCTTTTACGCTTTTATCATTGCCGATAGCTTTGGATACGGCTGCTTTAACATTTATTTCTGAGCCGTAAACCCCGATCAGTTTATCTAATGAAGCTTGCACATTACCTTCGGCTCGTGCAAGAGCTTCACGTTGATTAAACTGGTCATTCACGATCTTCGCTACATCGTCCGTTTGAATTTGAGTCTCAACTGGAGCTTGTGGTGGGGCTGTAGTTTCGATTCTCTCTTCCTCATTGGAACTACGAATTTCGTTCAGGACTTCATTAAGAAGTTCCTTACCACCTTTATACTCATTCAGGTCAGTTTTGAGTTCTTCAATATGAAGATTAGCATGATGGTACGCTTTTGCCAGATCATCCGTTGACTTGTATTTTTTACCGTCACCTACAAGTTGGTCTATATAGGCAGCTTGGATAACTTCTGGTTCTTTTACTTCTTCTTTTGGCTGGTCAACCTCTTCGATATTTTCAAGAGCATCGGTCAATGCTTCAGTCATTTGATAACCCCTTTAATATATTTAAAATAGTCTTTGCTTCATATGCTTTTCCGTCGTGAAAAGCTCTTTCTTCTCCATAACCCTCGGTAAAGGTATTATCAAGAATCTCATCATATAGGTAATCCCGCAGGAATCCCAGGAGGTGTGGACTGCCCTTCGCCTGGGCCAGCACTGTCTCCTTGTCCTCCTTCTTCGGTAAAAGTCTCGACACCAGTGCCGGAGACATCTCCAACTCCAACTGGTTGCCCTTGGCTGACCTCTTGGAGTCGTTTAGCTTCTTCTTGAGCGATTGCCTGAAGCCGGACATCTTCTTTAATTCCTGCATAGTCTTCTACAATCCCTTCATCTTCAATGTTAAGTTTACGTTCCCAGAAACTGGCTAACTTAGACCCATCTACATGCGCCCTAACTTTCGGGTCTTTCATTGGGCCTGTCATAAAGTTGTTCATTTCTAAAGTTTCACGATTACGTCTTGTCCAGTGCCTTGCGCCTACCGCTACAAATTCTCCTCGTGAAAGTGCTGTTTGCTGGGCTAAAACTGCTAATGCATCTGCCTCTGCACTTTCTCCAAATATTTCAACGTAATCTTCAATATCAAAATTAAGAAGCATTAATTCAAATGTCTCTTTAAGTAAACCTTCTAGCATACGCTCAAATAGACGTGCTTTATCAACAAACATCATTGTTGCATTTTGATCTAACTTACTAACCTCAAATGCTGTTTTCTCACCAGGAGTACGGATACCTCTTGTTTCCGGTGGCGCACCAGCCATCTCTTCCATCATACGATGGTAGTTAGCAATTTGGTTGTCGGCATTTAAAGCTGTAGCGTCAGGGACAATAGAACGAACATCAGAGTCAACACCACCATAATATATTGCCCCTGGTCTATACCCATCTGAAGGTTCCATTACGTCATCCCCTTTTACAAAGAGGACAGGTTGCGCTATAATATCAAATACATCTGCTTTAAGATTTTCTAAATGATCTATACGATATTGCATACCTACAAGGTTGTCTATTGGGCCTTGCGCCCACGAATTATCTGGTCTAATACGCCACCCTGCATGGTGGATACCAGAAAAATTAGCAGGAGAGCGTGAGGGTTCGTTACGTATTACATGTACTTTATCCATAACGTAAACTACACGATTACGTTGAGACTCTCCTGTTGCAGGATTAAATACATCACCACGATAGATAAGTATTTCAGCCATATCCTGTTTGAAGTACTGATCGAAACCACCATAACCATCCATATTTAGGCCACGATTTTTTATGACTTCTACCCAATCATCTATTCCTTCAGGATGCCTGGTTGATATAGCTTTTTGAATAACTCCCTTATTAAAACCAGCATTAGGAAATTTATTTGGGAAATCTTTTATATCTGCTACATGAAATTGCGTTCTTTCGATCTTAGCACTCTTATGGAATTTTTCACGAGGATTGAAAACAATATCCATTGGCGATACACGCTTCCAATCTGGCCCCTTATATATAATATTATTATCTTGGCCTCGTTCCAGTACATAATCAACAGATACAAAGCAATTACCGTAATCCACAAAATCATTAGCTAACTCTCTTCCAACAGCCTCTCTAAATTTACGCTGTTCAAATTTAACCATTAACCATTTTTCCATAGCTGTAGCTACAGATGGGGGTATCCCTTTGGGTGCAGGGAATCGGAAGAATTGAGGCATTGAGAGAGAAGCCTCAAAGTATTGGCTTTTAAGGGTGTCAGCTATTTGTGTAAGTTTTGGTTGATGGGTTCTGTTTTTATGTATTAAATCGGCAGCAGAAGTGCTATCAATATCCGTAGCATATATAAAGCGTCTAGCTTCTTCGTTTAAGGTAAGAGCATTTCGACGTTCAGTATTGTAACGTGTCCACATTTCAGAGATACGTACAGCAACATCATTGACATCTTCTATTGAGAGCGTATGCCCACTAATACTTGCTTTACTCATGCTGCAACGCCTCCAAAGCGTTTATGAAATTGTAATACATTTTCATTCTGATTATGTCGTCTTTGGATTGGTTTAACCATTAGGTCTATACACATAGCCCATGAATCTTTTGTATCGTCATGTAAGGGGTTTACTGAAACAAGCTCGTCTTCTAAAACTTGACAATTACCCCCACGATAATGGTAAATAGCTCCTGATTGATAAAGAGGTTCCAGTATCCCATTTACCCTCGCAAACTTACCTTCTGTATTTGGTGGGATGTACAGATCAATAGGAATACGTATCCCCATCTCTGTTAATCTATCTGCCAAATCTTGTGCCACTAGTCTAAACCCTGACACAGCTTCGATTCGTAGTTTTTTAAATATATACCTTTCATATGCATGTCGAAGACGGGCTAGTATTTCAGATGTTTTTGTTGATTTAAACCTATCAATATCTACTACATACCTATTACCATCCTCATCAACAGCCCCAATTGTAACAACTGTAAAGTCGGCTGAATCCTTTGTTGACGCAGCCATATCAATTGCGGCATACATCCATACTGGTCTTCCTTGGATTGTCCAAAGTCCTGCTACATATTCAACTTCTTCTTTTTTATAATATTTGAATAAGTCACGACTTATTGGGGCAGTAGATTTATCATTAGGATCATTATAATATTGTGCGTAGAATTGCGTTATCTCACCTGTTGCTTCATACACAGCACGTTTTTTAGACAGCACAGTAGGGTTAAACCCAAAATATTTACCATCTTTACGTTGATGACGAGGCCACAAAAACTCTCCATCATCCTCTACGTTATCCATCATTACAGTAAACATTGGAATTTCATTTACTGTAACTTCACCATCTTCATCTTCTTCTGGTTCATCATATGCCATATCCATCATAATTTGATAGGCATCTTTAGGGTGATATCTAGTACCTACAACAAACATAGAACTATCAGCACTCATAATAGATGCAGCTTGTGCTGCCCACGAGTTAACATCTCTACGTCCAGTTTCAGTATTATTCTCCGGTACAACAATATCATCTAGTATGAGTTGTTTACAGTGCTTACCAGTAATAGTTTTCTCTAGTCCACAAGTCATAAGGGTAGAATCAACCACTCCTTCACTTTTTCGGAATGGATGATCTACCACTATAAATGTCTTATTCCATGCTTCTCTACGACCTTCTTCTTCATTCAATAACCCAGGGAAGTACCTTTTCATTACCTTATTATCTAGGATTGATTTTATAAATCTTAATTGCTCCTCGGCCTTCTCAGCAGTCGCACTAGCATAAATAATGGTTGTAGAAGGATCACGAGTTATCTCCCAAGAAGCGTAAAAGGCAGCATGACGAGACTTACCGTGATCACGAGGCCAAAGAAGTAGACGATTTTCATTTGCATATTCTTGCGCCCATTTACACATTTCAACATGACAATGTGCCATTAACTGATAAGGAGCTATCAGACGGATGTAAGCCTCAAAGTTATTTACAGCAGTATTTCGTAACTCTCGTTGTACTTTAGAGAGGTGTTTATTACTGTATAGGCTATCAGCATCAACCCACTGCATTACTGAGTGCGCTTACCTTTTTCATACTTTCTTTCATGCCAACTTGAAGTACCTTCTACACCAGAATGCGCTGAATAGCTACCAAACCATTTAGACATCTGCTTTCCAAATTTATCCTCTATACCCATATCACTTTTATCCCAGCTTTCGGGAGAAGAGCCTTGCTTTAATTTTGCATCAAGTGTCTGGGCTTTAATAGTCTGTCTAGGGTTTAGCCTTGGGGTGGCTTTGGGTATTTTACTACTAGGGGTAGTCTGGCTATGATGTATACTCTCTGTTTTAAATGCCGAACGAAGTGTCTTTTTAGGTTTTCTTGATACACCCAGTTCCATACCACCAAACGGTCCAGTATCTTGTCTTGGGAAGTTTATAAAGTTTGTTTTTGCGACGTTAACTTCCTCTTCTTTAGTTGCATCCACTGCTGTTTTTTCTGCTTCCCTAGTTTTATTGACTGGTTGCTTTCTTTGGAGATTACCTCCACCTTCTTTATCTATTCGACTTTCCGATCCGTCTCTACTAATATTTCTACGTATTGCTTTTGTTCCTTCATCTCTACCGACCACCCAATCAAATACCTTGTTAAACGTAGAAGGTTTCTTTACAGGTTTAACTTTCGCAGCTTCTGCTACAGCCCTTCTACCCTCTTCTGTTTTTGTTCCAGAACCAACGTACTCATTAGACCTGCCATAATTGCTGACGAAGGGGGTTTCTGGGTATTTTTTCTGAGTTGCTGCTTCTTTATCTATTTTCTTAACTGGAGTACCTTTAGGCTTTGCTCCCCTTGTACTCATCTGTTTAGGGTCTTTAATATTTGGAAAATCACCTTTCCTTTGAGCGAAAGGCTGTGCTGACGGACCCTGCCCTCTTGTGGGTTTCGTCTTTTTCATATCTGAATACTTAGATACATCACGTTTTGCTTTAGGTCCAGTATTCTTGGCAATAGGGGCATCGGGTCTAGCTGTATCCACTGCCCTTTTCTTTTTAGCAACTACTGATGAAGTTGTGCGTTTATCACTACCTAAAAATGATTCCACCATTGCTTCCCAGACATTTTTTCTTTTAGGTTTAGCAACTTCTTTTTGTTTTTCCTGGGCAGCTTTTACTATTCCTTTACCCGATTCGATAGCTCTACCTGACGATGTTTGTGTAGGAGGTTTAGCAGCATCAGCCTTTTGTTGGTTTCCTTTTAATTTGTTTCTTTCTGCAACTGCGGCGGCTTGGTTCTTTTTAATTCTTGCAGCGGCAGCTACATTCCTAGCTGCTCCAGGGCTTCCCGGTTTAGGCAGTCCTTGGCGCTCTGCTGCTGTTTGTACTATTCCACCAAGTGCTAGACCTATACCTACACCACCAACTGTTCTGGCTACTCCTCTTACTAATGAGGAGGTAGTGTATGTGGGTTTAGCTTTGGGTTTAGCTTTGGGTTTAGCTTTGGGTTTAGCTTTGGGTTTAGCTTTAACTTTGGCTTTAGTCTTGGTTTTAGCTTTGGCTTCAGGTTCAATACCCAGTTGTTTTTCCATTTTGGTGGTGTCATACGCAGAAAAAGGATTTTTAGGAGTTTTCTTAGCTGCTGGTTTTGGTTTATCAAATAGTGAACTGCGTTTAGGGTGCTTCTTAGCCATGTCACTTTACCTCAACTAGTTTAAGCCCAGTGGTATCCATAACACGGGCAATATCATCTTCGACTTCATCGTTAATACTTGCTTGG
>VTLG01006498.1_pt1 | contig 13855 bp, 17 predicted proteins | sample 4694571 | NCBI WGS metagenome assembly VTLG01 (sample SAMN12604809, study PRJNA352737) | marine metagenome | biome: ENVO:00000447; feature: ENVO:00000209|ENVO:00000569|ENVO:01000036; material: ENVO:00002151; isolation source: viral sequences binned using virsorter ...
CGTTTAATTCGTTCTTCTATTTGATGGATTTTTTTATGTGTCAATTTTTGCATAATCCTGCATAATTTTTCATGAGACGCTATTCTTTGAAGAGCTAATTTACTCATTAGTAATTATAACTCCCTGAAGGAGTGTCTCCTTTTTCTAAAATTTTAAATAGTTGTTTATGTTGGTCCATGATCTCTTCATCCGAGTCCATCATCTTATCCATCTGATCTTCTAGTTTTAAAACTTGTTCTCTTAATACTTGGACTTTATCTTCATGTACGGCTTGAATGGTAGAGAGTTCAAATGTACGCGAAAGACTCCAGCCGCCCAGGGCGATGAGTAGTCCAACCAGTAATGTCATTAATTTGTCAGCCATAGACTCCACAACAACTAAACTTATCCATAAAAAAATAATGATACACAGCAAATCCGATTACTGTTCCTATGCTCATTCCTAAAAAAAACATAATATATTTTAACATATTATTCCTTTTGATTCACGTCTCCAAAGATGAGTTTGTATTTTAGTTTACCGCCATCATCTCCTGCAGTATGATCAGTGGGTTCTTCAATTGATATAATATGCTTTACGCCATTACATGCAACAGAAAAAAGACATAACATACCGATGATCACACAAGATACTAGATATTTCATCCATCTAGTCTCCTGACTTTTTCTTTTTCTTGCGTTTCTTCTTGCCCTTAGAATCTTTAAAGCTCTGTACCTCATCTTCTATTATCTCCACTTTGGTTTTAATTAAGACCATGTCTTGCGACAATGAAAATGTACGCTGAAGCGTCCATCCTCCAAGCGCTAATAAAATAGCGAGTAGTGCCGTGATTAATTTTTCGTTCATCTTAGTTACAATTGTTTTTATCTATATCCGCTGGTTTTTCACCAGAGAATACCCAGAACCAAGAAGAGATCTTTGTTCCTTCTTGAGTATAGGTGCATTTAGGCCCAATCGAACAGGCGCTTAATGCAAAGAGTAGTGCAAGCACTAAAAATAATTTATTCATTTGTCTCCTTTGGTGCAGGTCCAACTTGAGCATGATGCTCATACGTTAGTTGCTCTGCGTTTTCTTGTTCGTCTTTTACGTGACAACATGTACCTGATTTTTCTTTTTCTTTGGTATGCATATTGCAAGTTTGTTTTTCTTCTACTGACATACTTCACACTCTTCTAGCTCATGTTCACACACACTGCAACTACAGAGGCCATACATGTCCCCGTGTTCTTTTAAAGAACAGTGGCAGTCACAATTACAATTTTTACACTTAGTCGCTTCCATTTTTCTTTTCCTCAATTCCGTAGAAGTAGCTATCGCTATCTTCCGTTTTCCATTTACTACTATCCTCTACACTCCACGTATTCGTCTGTACCTTCCAGTCAAAAGGAACTTCATCTTTCACTGTGAAAGATGGAATACTCCAGATTAATCTGTTATTGGGCTGAGCCGCATAGTTGCCGTTTTCAAGGGCTAGTATGTGTGCGCACTTATGTTCGTGCGGTATTTCAGAATGATCTGTATCGACTATATTACTCTCTGGGTGAGCCCAGTCAACCGTGAAAAGATAGGTACCTGGATACCACTTCTTATCTTTTCCTATATATTTTCCTGATTGGCCTAGAAGGATATCAAAAGTATGAATACTAGGATAGTAACTAAAGCAATTCCAAAGCTCCAACTCGTCAAGTCGCATCCTAGGAACTTTTTTGACATCAAAGCCTCTTTGGATAAAGGCGCTAATCGGTAAACGATAGAAGACAGCACCATTCTCCATAATTGCATGAAAGAGTATAGCGTTCCCTGAAAGCGATGCCATCCCAAAGATGACACAGTCTTCAGCTTCTCCCACATGTCCGGAAAGGTCATAGAGATACTCCCTTCTTACCTGCGCATACGTCGCAGGAATGTTTGCGTTCAAGTAAGCCATCCAACATAAAACTCCTAGATTGCAATGATAATTAAAACAATAACTACAGCTACAGCTATAGATATTTTCTTATGAGCTTGTGCTAATGCCCACATTTGTTTTACTTTTTCCATGTTTCCTCCTTGTTAATCATAGATGTCACCCCAATTTTTACCAAACTCATAGTCTACTTTGTTGGGAACTTCGAGTGTAACAGCATTTTCCATAATCTCAACAATTCGTTTAGCCTGTTTATCATCTTCGATAGATAAATCAAGTTCGTCGTGAATCTGAATATGAGCTACTATACCTTCTTTGTAGAGTTCTAGCATAGATTTTTTTGTCATATCTGCTGCTGAACCTTGTATTAATTTATTTAATGATTTGTATGTGTATGCTCTTTTAATTCCTGGTCCATGTTCCCTGAGTGCTTCTTCGTGTGGTAATGCTTTATGCATCCCGAAACTATTTGGTTCCCATAAATGGAAACGACAAAGTCGACCGAGTAGTGTACGAATCTGTCCTCTTTCTTGTGCTCTGTTAGAAGCTTTATCCATTAGTTGTTTAACGAAGGGTACGCGACTGTGGTAAGTATGAAATAATTCTGCTGCTTTTTCTTTAGTGACTCCTAGTTCTGCTTGAAGCTTTCCTTTCCCCATTCCATAAAATAATCCTAAGTTAATTGTCTTTGCTTGGATACGTGGAATTTCTGCCATGTCTGCTACCGTTTGATGGAAATCTGCTTTAGTATTTTCTTTATAAGAATCAAGTACATCATAGACGGATGGAAGTTTATAAAGAGCTGCATAATGTACAACGAGTCTAGGCTCTTGCTGATTGTAATCGAAACATCCCCATTTACATCCTTCTTCTGGTATAAACAAACTTCTAATCTTAGGTCCCAGATCCTTGTTCCGTGCGGGAATCTGTTGAAGGTTCGGATTTTGATAACTAAATCTTCCGGTAACGGTTCCTCCTCCTGCATTTCTAAGCTGATTAATCTCTGCATGGATTCTACCTTTATGTTCGTATCTTAAAATAGAATCAATGAACGTAGTATGAGCTTTGTTAATTTCTCTCGCCTTAGCAATCATATTTACAACAGGATGTTTATGTTCTTGTAAAAAATTTTTAGTAAAAGAAGGAGCAGATGTTTTTTCTGTTCTTGGGTATTCTATTTTTAACATATCAAATACATTAGCCACTGATCGTGCTGCCCATATCTGCGTGTCAACATTCGTTTCAGATTTTATTTTACGGAGAAGTTCTTGTTCTTCGGCTATTAATTGTTTCTTCATTGCATGAGCTCTTTCAATATCAACTCGAACGCCTTTGAATCGCATGTCGACTAGACATGGAAAGAGATCTGTTTCTAAATCAAATATATCTTCTAGGTCTTGTTGAATAATTTCTTTTTTAAGTTCTTGCCATAATCCTAGAGTAATTTCTGCATCGCGCTCTGCATAAGAGCCTGCGTGCATGGCAGGTAGCTTATACATTTCTGCTTTGGGATCGATGCCCCATTCTTCTGCAGCTTCGGCCAGTGCTCTTTCATTTTTACCATAGCCTAAGAAATGCCAGGATAAACTATTAAGATCATATCTAAATCTGTTTTCATCTGTGATCGCTGAGGCTAGCATGGTACAAACGATATCTCCATTAATTTTAAAACCCATAGCTCTTAACCAACAGACGTCATAAATAGCATTGTGAAAAATTTTTGTAGAAGGGGCTTCTAAAATATCTTTAAGCCATGATAACACTTTGGCTTTCTCCATGTTCCCGCCACCTTCATGAGCAATAGGGAAATATCCTTTGTAATAGGAAGTTGCTACGGCTATGCCTATCACTTCTCCATTACCAATAATAGAACCTGATCCTTTTTTAATAAGATCGGGATCTTTTGTTTCTAGATCGATTGCAATTTCATCTACCTGTCTTAGGTCTGGAAATTCTGTCGGCTTCACCCATTCAGTCTGGGCTTCAAATCTAGGAATTCTCATTAATTATGTGGACACCTTTCTTTTCTATCTGTTTTCCATTTATTGTAGCCATCTATCCAACTTTCTTTAGGGCCATAATCTCTTTCAATAATCATATCAATATAATGTTTAGCCTTTTCTAGATCTTGTACTTCTCCTTTATGCGCGTGTCTGCAGATATATTTAATAGCATTTCCTTCTGCAAATTGCAATTTGTTCTTGTTGATAAACTCACTAGGCTGAACCACCATATCTTTATAGTGAGATCCCCCAATTTGTTTATTGTATACTTTCGATGTCATATCCTTTGTCCTCCTTTTTTGCCGCCAAAATATATAAGTTTTGTTTGGTACGTGTGACGCCCACATACCAAATCCGGTTTTCTTCATCTTCTTTATCAGGGCTTTTTTCAATAGCTTCCCTAATAGTTTTGGTATTATCTAAAATAAGTAAAACATTATCAGCCTCTCCTCCTTTAGCTGCATGAATCGTTGATAATTTAACTCTTGCTTCTTTAGATAATTTTTCTCCAACTTGTAACATATCTCTAATATAGAGACTGTCTTCAGGTTCGGTTTCAAAAACTTCAAACCATTGTTGTGTAAAGCTGTAACCAAATTCTTTTAAGTCATAAAGTCTTTCTTCCTTTCCTGGAAATTCTTTACCAAAATATTCAAATAAATCTTTACACTCTGATATGGAGAGCAAAGATCCTTTAGTCCATCGTGTGTAATTTTGAATGGCATCGTATAATCTTGTCTTATAACTCTTTCTATTTTTATATTCAAAATAAATTCCCATCTCTCGGAGAGTAGGTTTAAGTTTTATTAACTTATCGTTATATCGAGCTAACACTAACCATTTTCCTTTATGTAAAGGAACGTCTTCAATTGCTGTTCCAAAATAAACATCACCTTCTTCATCTCTTGCTTTCCATTCTTTTTTTATTCTCCTCTCATCAGGTATTCTATCTAAAATATTGTCAGCAATGTGTTGAACACATTTAGGAACTCTGTAAGATTGTGGCAAAACTATTTCTTTAGCAGGTTCTTGTTGAAATCTTTTCACATCTGCACCAGCCCACCCATAAATAGCTTGATCATCATCGCCAGCTAAGATAACATGTTTGGAGTTTTTCTTTAGAGCATCAAACATTTTCCATTGAATCGGCGACAAATCTTGTGCTTCATCAATAAAAACGACGTCATATTTTGGACATAATTCTGCCTTAATAAATTTTTCAATCATATCTGTGAAATCTTTTAGAACATAAGATTTTTTGTAGTTATCTAATTCATCTCTTAAAATATATAATAAGTTTTTATCTAAGTCCTGTGAGTACATGTCTGTATTGTATTCATCTTCAATGGGTATTTCTTTTATTCTTGCAGCATTAATTATATTAAAGTACTCGCTATCTGAATCGACGAAGCCTGTTTTCTCTTCTCCATTACTATAAACCGTTACTTCTATCCCTAGACTCCTCCCTATGTCTTCATAATGTTCATCTTGCATGACTTCACTTTTCTTCATCCCTAATTTCCAGAATGCTAGGGAATGGAGAGTTCTAAAATGTTTTAATTGTTTCTCACTAATGTGTGGATTTTGATCGAGCATTCTCTCTTTAGCTTCCCCAGCAGCTTTCTTGGTAAAAGCGAAATAACCTATCTTATCGATAGGAGTTCCTAGTTTAAGAAAAGTTCGAGCGTAGTGTAAGAGACGTGTTGTTTTCCCTGTTCCCGGAGGCCCGAGTATTTTTCTCATCATAGTATTTCCGTTTTATGTTCTAGTTTAGTGTGATGAATAGGAACGTTTTCAAATTCTGCTATAGAAATTTTTACGACGTTTTTAGTGGGTGTATTATATTTTCCTTTTTCTTTCGTTGGAAATCTTTTTTGTTCCATAAATTCTATGCTACAATTTTCATAAGTCGTCATCATCATTCTTCCAGTTTTATCTTCGCTGTATTTCCAGTTCTTAGATTTTAATTTGTCATAAAATTTATCAAATTTAAAAAAAGCATGTCCTTCTTCTATTAAAACAGTTCCTGTCTTAAATCCCGCGTCATTCATGGCTTTTGGACCATTAATCTTGGCATGTAATACATCATGTAATTTTTCTCTAGAGCTTGTTCCTATAGGAGGATTAATTATTGTTTGTGTTTTCCATAAAGCATCAAGAACCATTTGATCTTCATCCCCTTTAATAATTGGCGGAGGAAAACCAGCAGCTTTAGCTATTGCATTTCTACGTTTACGTTGGTCATTAACATGTTCAACGGATCGACAATGAACGGTTGCTGTTCCAATTCCATCAGATTTAATAACATCAAATTCAAATTCAGGTTCAGGATCTAAATCTATTTTTTTAAGGTTGGTTAAAACAGGATAAGTTCCTTTTGATCCTGCTAAAACTCCAAATTTTTTCTTAACACATATTCCTTTTTTACAATGATCACTAATAGGACTTTGAGTACAGGTATATCCTTTTAAAGAACGCGCCCAGGATCTTACTTTGGCATTTAATAATTTATCATCCCATGCATTCGCATGTTGTTCGGCAAAATATTTAACAGGAGCATTTTTAACTTTTTGTTTCCAGGTATCTTCATACTTCATCTTCACAAAGACGTGATAGTTATACATAAATCGATCTTTGCCATCGAATTGAGGATCCTTCATAATAGTAGATAATGTGGCTAGACATGGAGGTCCATCTTTAAAATCTTCATCGGCTCCTTCAAAAATCTTTTTATCAATACCATCGGTGATGATAGTCAGTTGATCTGGATCAACTAAGTTAGATTCAACCAGGGGTATGAATTGTTCAAAAGTAAACTCTGTTCCGTCGGTATTTAAAGCTCTTCTTTCTGATTTATTAAAATAAGGCAAATTAATAAATTGCCCGGGTCTATATCCCCCTTTCTCGAGATCTTTAGTTAGTTGCGTTTGCTTGGGAAAAATTTCTGTGTCTGATTTTAGTTTAAAAAGAGGAAGAAGATTACTTAAAAAAGCTTTTAAGATTGCTGCATCTACAAATTTTCTCATAAAGATGTATAGATGAAGCCCTTTACTTTTTGAGAGAATAGGTATGAGAGGTAGTTTGTATTCTTGAATTTTGTCTATAATAAATTTCTTGTCGAAGTTTTCATAATTTCCTGGATCAATGTCGATGAGGCCAAATTTAGTTTCCCCTTCTTCATTACAGGGCTGAATCCCAATAGATTTTTTGCCATTTAAATGGTCAAGATAAATCTCATCTCTAAGTTCTTCATAGTTCCAGCGATAGTCTCCTGGTTTTAAGCGAAGCTTACCACTATCTGGATCAACGTAGGCATTCTTGATATTAGCGACACCATACGCTCCTCGATAACCATTAAAAATCTGTATGTATTTCTCGTTCATAAATATATTTCAGGGGCGAGTTAAGTCTCCCGCTCTCGCCCCTTCTTTAATCGATTAATCGATTAAACTAGAAATGCGAGTCAGACCCTTTCGGTTTATCCGAGCCATGTTTTGCTTTAACACTTCCTTTAGAAATGTTTTCAGAAAACGTTTTAGCTTGTTGATAAGCTTGACTGTCAGTAACTGGTCCTACCTTACTTACTTCCCAACCAAACCAAGTGCCTTTATCATTTGACATTTGAGTTGTTTTTAGTCTGTAAATATGGCTAAAAGATGCTGGCGTAAATAAGCCATTCTTACCTTTTAGTTTTAGACCACTCATCATTGAGTTCCATTTTCTACTAATTTTTAATTGAGTAGACTTCATAGAAATCAAAGCTGTTGAGGGACTGTCCCCTAGGACAATCACAAAATGCGATGCAGTCTTTTCGATATAATTACCATTCGGTAATCTATCTTTATAGTTTGCATCTGGTTTTGTTTTGGACATGATGTCAGATGAAGAATCATAAATCGCAACAGGTGCGCCTAATCCTTCTCCTCTATCTTTCCACTCAAGATACTCGAGTTTATAAAAACATGGAATAACGTTTATGCCTTCCACACCATTATATAACTCTCCAGTAACAGAATTGTATATCATTCCTGCTTCTGCACCTTCCACATATTTACCATCCCTTTTATTTACTTCAGGTGATAACTGTGCAAGGATTTTAAGGAAAGGTAATGCTAGATCTTGTTGACCTATATTACCAAGTCCTTTGGCTGCATCTCCTTCAAACACGTTTGCTGGGAGAGGAGCACTTTGTCTTTCTGTCATGTTTCCTTGTTCCTTGTTCATGATTATTTGTTCCTTGTTATTTTTGTTCTGTTGCCCGTGAACAGGTTAAAAAGATCAGAAGGCACTTCTTGTCCAGCTTCTAGACGCTCTCTGACCAATGCTTTAAGTGTCATGGGTTCAACCTTTAATTTCTGGACAGGTTCATACCCTTGACCTTTAGCAAGGATAGCATAATCGCTAGCCTTGGTGTCTTCGTTACGACCAAAAGCAACAGTAACCTCATTTTTAATAAGATCACCTAGGTCGTTATCGCGAAGCCATTTAAATGCTTCTTCCCTTTTTTTAACTGGGATGGAAGCACCGTAGACGGGTTTAACTTCAACGGAAGTTCCGTCTGCTAATTTTAATGTGGAGATATTCATTTCCTGCATCATTGTAGGAATGATCTCTCCTGAAACTAAATCGACTTTTCTTTTCAGTTCCTTCAGCTCTTCCTCTTTGCTAACTAATAAATCTTCTAGATCTTTTAGTTTAACAACTTGATCAGATAATTTATCAGATTCATTTACTGAATCCAAATCTTTTCTCTGATCCTCTTCATAATTAATACTACTCATCAATTTCTCCTTTCTCATGTAAATTTATAGTTATGGGATAGTATTGTCTTTCTTGTTTATCCCATTTCAATAAGTTGTATTTTCCATTTGTTAAATCAGCAGCAATAGAACATGCGACTCCAATAATTGCAGGATCGCCTGTCAATAATAAATAATCCTTCGGTCTGTAATCTTTTAAAAGATTTCTCAATTTAAAAATTAAAGGGCCAGGAGAAAATATTATTTGAGAAAATTCTGGTAATAGAAATTTAAACTTTCCATACTTAGAAGCGCTCATGATATTAATTTTCGGAGTTCCTGCTTTTGTACCTGGTATTTCTTGAATAACATATACAATAGATGGTATCTCTTTAATATCTTTATAATCTATGCTTTCTAACATTGACAAATATATAGTTTATCCTATATAAGAAGTCAATAGAAAGAATTATGAATTATAAGTTTAAGACGCCACCGTATAAGCATCAGCTTAAGGCATTGGAAAAATCATGGGAGAAATCTTATTTTGCTTATTTCATGGAAATGGGGACAGGTAAGTCTAAAGTTCTTTTAGATAACATTGCAATGCTTTATGACCAGGGCAAGATTAATGGTGCCCTAATTGTGGCCCCTAAAGGAGTAATTGGAACCTGGTATGATCAAGAAATACCAACCCATCTCCCCAATCATATTGAAAATGAGATAGTATTATGGCAAGCCAATATTACTAAAGGTCAATCTAGAAAATTAGGTCGTTTATTTAAAACAGGAGAAGAGCTCCATATTTTAGTTATGAATGTAGAGGCTTTTTCAACTCAAAAAGGTGTTAAGTTTGCAGAAAAATTTCTAGCCTGTCATAACTCTGTAATGGCTATTGATGAAAGCACTACTATAAAAAATCCTGATGCAAAGAGAACGAAGAATATATGTAAATTAGCTCCTTATGCTAAATACAGAAGAATTCTTACAGGATCTCCAGTAACCAAATCTCCATTAGATTTATATAAACAATGTGATTTTTTAGAGCCTGAGTTATTGGGTCATAATTCTTATTATACTTTTAGAACACGTTATGCAGTTATGAGGACTGCTAACTTTGGCGGACGCTCAGTTCAAATTGTAGTGGGTTATCGTAATCTGGAAGAATTATCAGAAAACCTTAAACCTTTTTCTTTTAGAGTTTTGAAAGATGACTGTTTGGATTTACCCCCTAAAACATTTATGAAAAGAATTATTAAGTTAACCCCAGCTCAAGAGAAAATTTATAAACAAATGAAACATTTAGCGCTTGCTGAAATGGAAGGAAAGCAAATGACAACAGCTACTGTTTTAACTCAACTCATGAGACTTCATCAGATTACATGTGGTCATTTTACTGCTGATGATGGGACTATTAAAGATATTAATAATAATAGACTCGATGAACTTTTAAATGTTTTGGATGAAGTAGAGGGAAAAGCAGTTATATGGGCACATTATCAATATGACGTTGAACAAATTATAGAACACATTAGAAAAGAATATGGATTTGACTCAGCGGTCGATTATTATGGGTTAACGCCTCCGGCAGAAAGACAAAAAAATATAGAGAAATTTCAGAATAGTGATAAGTGCAGATTTTTTGTGGGAACCACTCAAACTGGCGGGTATGGTATCACCTTGACGGCGGCAAGTACAATGATTTATTATTCTAATGGATATGATCTGGAAAAACGCCAACAATCTGAAGCTCGTATAGATAGAATTGGACAAAAATTTCCAATGACCTATATTGATATTATGGCTGAACATACTGTTGATGAAAGAATTGTTAAAGCACTTAGAAAAAAAGTAAACATTGCCAGTAAGATTATGGGGGAAGAATTAAAAGCATGGATTTAAAAGAATACATTTTACCGAAGAACAGTATGATGGGAGGATGGTATATTCCTCCAGCAATTTGTGATGACCTCATAACCTTATTTAAGGATAATAAAGACAAACAGGCCGCAGGCGTAGTAGGTCCCCCTCTGCGTGTCGATCCCACTGAAAAAATTTCTACAGAAGTTCCTATTCATCCTTCCTATGATCATCCGACTTTTATAATATATAAAACTCTCTTAGGAAATATTATTCATCGGTATGAAAAGAAATATCCTGAAGTTGAAGAATTTAGTAAATTTGGAATGGGAGAATCTTGTCAGATTCAGCACTATAAGCCAGGAGAAGGATTTAAGAAATGGCATTTTGAAAGAAGCAGTGCTAAAGAAAATCGTTGTCTTGTTTTTATGACTTATTTAAACGATGTCCCTGATGGAGGCACTCATTTTAAATATCAGGATTTAACGACTCCTGCGGAAAAAGGACTCACTCTTATTTGGCCCACAGATTTCTCTCATACCCATAAAGGTCAAATTACCCATAAACACGAAAAATACATAATAACCGGTTGGTTGGGATTTGCTTAATCCTACATTTTCTGGGAGTGTAGTAAAAGTTGGCTCAGAAATTTTTATGGTATTTACACCATTGATTCGTATTTCGTCGAGCCATCGATTTTGAAAGCTTTCAAATACTGCTTTCGATTATGATTTTGAGAATATGAACAGTGCACCCAGCCTGAGTTGGGATCTGATTCTTTCCAGTACTCGAGAATGAGTTGATCATAATCTAGGTGTTCATGGATATAATCGGCAAGCTCTTTATTAGATACTCCGAAGATTTCGAAGTCCGCCGCTTCTCCTTTTGCATGTTGCGAGGTCGTTTTGCTGCCGATGGCAACACAGAGCTCCTGAGAGCGATATCCGCTAGAAACGGAAACTACACGCTCAAAATGGTCTCGAACAGGCTGTAGGATCGACGCACAGAGCGATTTCAGGTTGGCCTGGTGGGTAGGACTAGGGGTATTATCAATGCCCTTTCTTTCAGCTGTTTGGCTGGCTGTCAGCTCTTTTAAACTAAAATTATTACTTAGCTTCATCTTCCTTTTCCTTTTCCTTAGCTTCCATCTTATCTAAGTCGTCGGTTGTATATTCTAACTTCTGTAATGCTCTTTTTAAAGCAGAGTCTTTTGCTTTGCAAGCATCGGTCAGTTCATTAACCTGCTCTTTAAGCACCCGCACTTGCTCTTTATACTCAGTTATTATCTCTTGGTAATCTGCTTTTGACATATATAATTAAGCTTTAGCTTCGGCCGAAAAGTTTATCAAGTTTTTGTTCAGTTGTTAACTGATTATAGGGAATACTTCCACCCTGATTTGTGACTGCAGCAGGGTTTATACCCGGTAAATTTAACGCCCCTGTATCACCCCCTGGAGTAGTGAAAGGCATACCTAGACCCATAGGGACTAGAGGATTAGTTATACCAGTAGGGAATAGATCATCTAAAGAAAGGTCAGAGAATTGATCCTCAAGATTAGCAATAGTATCATAGGCTTTATCTAAAGGATTCGCTACTCCCATCTCATCAGCATGAGTTTGAAAAGCTTCTTCTACCTTAGCTGATAGGGTGTAAGGTCTGAATTCACCATCATCAATTGCGTTCTGTTCTACATTAGATATTCTATCCATTGCCTGGTCATATTTTTCTTCTGTGATTCCTAATAATCTTGCTGCATCCATATCAAGTTTAAGATCCTTTTTAACTTGGAACAAAGATCGATTGGCATTGATGTAAGCATCTACAATTTCAGCTGGGTCAATAGGTCCACCTTTTAAAGTAACTCTAGTAAATAATGATCCAGATTTTCTAACACCCTGTTGATAGTCAGCCACTTTATACTTCATCGTTCGACCTGGATTCACTTGAACCGCTCTAAATCCAAAGAGTCCCGCAGCTTCATCGCCAAACTCATAGGTCTGTCCGTACTCATCATACTTTCCTTTAGTAATGACAGTAACAGGTTCCATAGTTCTAAATAATCTTTTAAGTTGAGGATAAGAGAAAGGCATTTGAGCTTCTACTAAATGTTGCATGATTGCTCGTGTTTTATTTCCATAGGTATCCTTAGGATTATAAACTTCAAAACCATCTCGAGTTCTTCCTCCTCTCATAATGATATCAGCCGCTGCTTCCGTCCAAATAGATTCACTAATGAATGGGGAAGCAAATTCTTTCATGGCTGTGAAGGTTCCCAACATAAAATCATCCATGATACCATCGTTGTCTGTTCGTCCATCCGCTACAGCATTGATCACCGCTTGCACGGGTCTGATTAAAGTATCATAAGCATTGGCATGCGAGAAATCCACATACTTAAACTCTCCTGTTTTAGGATCCTTGATTGGAAGGATTGTTGAATTCTTGGACCAGTCGGCTACGTATCTTCTGATCGCTGCTTGTTCTTCATCGGTGATATCATAAAGTACTTTAAACATTTCAGTTGTTGCATAAGGTACCGCAGCAACGGTTGCACCAAAACCCATAAGTCTTGTGTAACCTATGCCTTGAAAAGGTTTTACCAACTGTCCATTAGGTAATTTAATTGTGTAATTAATATCTCTTAAAGCTCGTTCAACAATGTTCGTTCCGGTTCTTGCAATCTCTGCCGGGAACGAGACGAAATTTCCTAAAGGTAATTTACGTGTGCTCTTAACAAAATCTGAAACGAAATCGTAGTTGGGAATATTATTCTTAACGATGTCGGCTGCTTCTCTTTTAAACCAGTCATCTGTTATCTTAATTGATTCACCACTAGCATCCGTGAACCATTTACCTTTGACTAAACCATGTGCTGCCATTGCTTTTTCCATTCTAGATTTTTCAACAGCCCAGGAATATATTTTCCAGAAGTCATCTTCAGCAGTGTAAAGGTCCTGACCAACCGCTTTTAATTTAGACAGAGGTCTCATCAACATCGCTGTTCCCTTATTCGCAGTCATGGTTTCACCAAAGCCTACGTCTTGCATCAGTCGAGTTACATCTCCTAGTCTTACGTTGGTATTCACTACTCCAAGTTCTAAGAGCTCATCATATAATTCATTTTGTATTCGTGTTCCTTTCAAAGGAGTTTGTAGTGCTTGGTAAGCCATCTTGATGGCTTCTTTATCTGCAAAGGGAACGATTCCATTCGCTGTTGCAAAGGCTCCAGCACTTATAAAATTTCTCATGTGAGTTACAGGAGATAAAATTGTTTTAGCAATTTGAGAAGTGGCTTTAGGATAAAGGAGTAAGCTATGGTAAAGTTGTCCGACCATTCCTTTCTC
>VTLG01011792.1_pt1 | contig 13855 bp, 16 predicted proteins | sample 4694571 | NCBI WGS metagenome assembly VTLG01 (sample SAMN12604809, study PRJNA352737) | marine metagenome | biome: ENVO:00000447; feature: ENVO:00000209|ENVO:00000569|ENVO:01000036; material: ENVO:00002151; isolation source: viral sequences binned using virsorter ...
TTTGCAGGAATCATTACTTCTGCTGAATATGGTGCAACTCTCGGTGAAGTTCAAGTAATTAATATTAGCTTTATTACAAGTGGTACCATAACTTCCGCAATATAGTAAATTAAGATTATCTCGCACTTAATTTATGCCAGCACAAAGAACACTAGACAAACTAAAATCGGCTTTCGATTTAAACCAAAGACGAAAGTTTGACGTATTGGATAACGAAGGTAATCTTGTTGTCTCACTGTATTTTAAAGCCATAACAAGAGCAGATAGAGCAAGAGCCACACATAGAGCTGGAAGTGAAGACCCACTTGTAGTATCAACTCATATGCTTTGCCAATTAGCAGAGTTAGAAGATGGTACAAAGGCTTTCCACCCTACTGATTTTGGTAATTTACAAACAGATTTACCTGAAAATGTTTTAAATGAAATCGAGATGTTTTTATTCGGTGTGAATCCGAATGTAACAGTAGAAGCCGCAAAGGAAGCCTAAAGGGGGATAACTATTTAAACTTCGAGTTTTTCCTAGCAACAGAATTAGGCAAGACAGTTAGTGAGCTAAGAACACAACTCACTGAAGAGGAGTTAATATTTTTTGCTGCCTATTATGAATTAAAGTATGATAGAGAAAAAAAACAGGCAGATGCACTTAAACGCAAAGCCAAGTATAGTTAAAGGAGTTATTGTTTAGTCGTGGCAGTTTCTAATGTAGAACTAAGAGTCAGTGCTACGCAAGCGATTACAGCATTAAGGAAGGTTGATGTACAGGCAAAAAAGTTCAATCAAACTGTCAATGGAACTGGTAGTAAATTAAAAGATGCAAATTTAGGACTTAGAGTTTTACCCAAAGGATTTTTTGGGGCTGCAAAAGGAGCAAGTGCCGCATCATTATCTTTCAAAGCTGCGGCTGTAAGTCTTGGTGCTTTACTGGCTCCTATAACTGCTGGAATAACTGTTATTGCGGCATTTGGAAAAGTATTTAGCACTTTAGCCGCACAGGACTTTGCAACTGCAAAAGTCAAAACTCTTGGTGTAGAAGTTGATGCACTTACTCCAAAACTTGCAACTTTATCTAATGAGTTAAGTGGTCAGGTTTCTCAATTAGGACTATTAGAGGCATCTTATGATGTAGCATCTGCTGGCTTTGGTGAGACTGCTGAACTTATTGATGTTTTGAAGGCATCACAACTAGGTGCAACTGGTGGATTTTCTGACCTTGCAACTGTTACTGATGCAACCACATCTGTTTTAAATGCCTATGGTTTGGAGTCGGACAAGGCAGCAAAGATAGTTGATGGATTTGTTCAGACTCAGAATGATGGTAAAATTATTGTTCAACAGTACGCACAGCAAATAGGTCGTTTAGCTCCTATAGCGGCTGGTGCTGGTGTAAGTATAGATGAACTTAATGCGGCAATATCTAGTGTCACTGCAACTGGTGTTCCTGTTGAATCTACCTTTGCTGGACTACGACAAGTTATTGCTGCGATACAAAAGCCCACAGGTGAAGCGGCAAAGGCAGCTAAAAAGTTAGGAATAGACTTTAGTGCGGCTGCACTTAGTTCCAAAGGTCTTGGCGGTGTTTTACAGGAGATAGTTGATAAAGGTGGTGCTAGTGAAGAAACCCTTGCTTTATTATTTGGCTCTGTTGAGGCAAGGACGGCAGTTTTACCATTACTTAATGACCAGCTTGTATCTTTCAATAAGAATTTAGAAAATCAAGCCAATGCTCAAGATACTGCGGCCAAAGCTGCATTTACAGCATCTAATACAATTCAAGGACAACTTACAAGACTTGGAACTGCGTTTACAAATTTAGCTGGAGAGGGTTCTGAGTTTGGTGCAATTATAAGGGAAACTTTAAAAGTTGCTGCTGTTACTGTAGAAGCTTTAGCGGCTGCTGTTAAAATTGTTTTTTTACCAGTAAGGACTTTAATTGCTCTTGTTTCTGAAGTTGGTATGGCAATAGGTGAGGCAATAGGAGTAGATGCACAAAATGTTTTATTTGATTTAGAACAAGGCTGGATAACTATAAAAGAAGCTGTTACAGCATTATCTGATGCTGTTATTGAAGTTGGTAAAACAGTAGGAAAAGTTATTGGTGGAATCGTAAAAAAATTTGTTGAGGCATTTAAAGCTATTGCAAAATTTATTGATGAGAACCCAGTAGCACAATTTATTTTAAAATTTTCTGGAATACAACTAATACAAACAAAAATAAATGAGTTAACAACATCTTTTGGTCAAAAAATTGATGAAAATGCAGAAAAAACTAATAAATTAAAAAAAGAAATTAGCGATACAAAAACTGAGACAGATAAATTAGGTGATGCTTTCACAAAAATAGGAGATACTCTCGCAACAGGTGTTTCTGATGCACTGGTTGGTGTTGTACAAGGCACTAAATCGTTAGGAGAGGCAGCAAGAAATATATTAAATGATATTGCCTCACAATTTTTAAGACTTGGTATAAATACACTTCTTGGCTCAATTTTTGGTGGCCCTTTTGCAAAATTACCTAGCTTTGCAACAGGAGGCAGACCGCCAGTAGGCAGACCATCAATAGTTGGAGAAAGAGGGCCAGAAATATTTGTCCCATCAACTGCTGGCACTATTATTCCAAATAATCGTATAGGAGGTGGCGTAACAAATAATATTGTTGTTAATGTAGACGCATCAGGTTCTAATGTAGAAGGTAACGAACAACAAAGCAGAGAGCTTGGTCTTGTTCTTTCTACTGCTATACAAGCACAATTAATTCAAGAAAAAAGACCCGGAGGTTTACTCGCATAATGGCTACCTTTCCATCATTTACTCCTACATATGTTGGTTTTAGTAAAAAATCAGCACCAGTTAAAAGACTTGTTCGTTTTGCAGATGGGTACGAACACAGAGTTTTATTTGGCTTGGCTAGTCATCAAAATCCAAAAACATTTAATGTTCAATTTAACGAATCAGAACAAAATGCAGATGTAATTGAGGCATTTTTAGATAGTAGAGCTAATGATCAAGCAAGTTTTACTTTTACACCAACTGGCGAAGGTACATCAAAAACAGGGACTTACAGCCAATCTGGAACCACAGTTACAATAACTGTTGCCAAACATGGTATAGCTATTGGGGAAACTGTAACGCTTGACTTTACATCTGGTTCTGCAACAGATGGGACATTCATTGTTGGATCTTCTGCTGACCAAAATACCTTTACTGTTACTGCTGTTTCAAGTGAATCTAATAGTGGTAATGTAACTGTAACTGTATCTGGTGCTAAAAAATATGTATGTGAGAATTGGACAAAAACAATTCCATATAATAATAGAGCTATCTTGAGTTGTACATTTAGAGAGGTATTTGAACCATGAGTAGTAGTGTTATAAGTGATATTCAATCAATAAATCCATCATCAATTATTGAATTATTTACTCTTACAACCACTGCTGCTTTACATGGTTCTGCTACGACATATAGATTTCATGCTGGTTCAAGTTTAAATTCTAATGGTGAGATTGTATGGGCTGGTAATTCTTATCAAAGATTTCCTGTGCAAGTAGAAGGTTTTGCATATCAAAAAGGCCAAATACCAAGACCAACTTTAACTGTAAGCAATGTTCTTGGAACTATTACATCAATTCTTCTTACTGTAAATCAAACAACAACTGGTAATGATCTTACAGGTGCAACTCTTACAAGAATAAGAACACTTGCTAAATTTATTGATGCTGTTAATTTTGCTGGAAATAAAAACCCATATGGAACACCAGATCCAAACGCTGAATTTCCACAAGAAATTTATTCAATTGATAGAAAGTCACAGGAAACTAGAGAAGTTGTTGTTTTTGAACTTGCTGCACCTATTGATCTTGCTGGTGTCCGAGCGCCAAAAAGACAATGTACAAGGGCGCAATTTCCTAGTATTGGTCGCATATTAGTATGACTTGGAAACAAGATGCTTTAATTCATGCACAAGAAGAAGATCCAAAAGAGTCTTGTGGTTTTTTATTGAATATAAAAGGAAAAGAAAAATATTTTCCTTGCGAAAATTTATCCACTTATTCTCAGCAATGTTTTATTATTGACCCAAATGACTACATTAAAGCTGAAGAATCTGGAAATATATTAGCTGTTGTACACAGCCACCCAGTAACTCCTCCTGTTGCAAGTCAAGCAGATATGATTGGTTGTGAAAATTCAAATTTACCATGGCATATTGTTAATCCAAAAACAGAGGAGTGGGGATATCTTGAGCCAAGTGGATATAAACCACCATTGTTAGGAAGGCCTTGGGTTTGGGGTATTACGGATTGTTGGTCATTAGTACGAGATTGGTATAAAGAAGAAAAAAATATTATTTTGCGTGATTGGGATAGACCTTCAACACCTCAACAATTTTTAGAAAAACCTTTATTTGAAAGTTGTGCATGGAGAACTGGTTTTCGTGAATTAAGACCAAATGAAAAATTATTAAATGGAGATGTTCTTTTAATGAGTATTCTTAGTCCAACTTTGAATCATGTCGCAATTTTTATAAATGGTGATGTTTTACATCATTTAGCAGATAGAATTAGCTGTAAAGAACCATACAATGAATGGTTATTAAAATGTACTGGAAAAAGGTATCGTTATGCTTCGTAAAGTAAAATTATATGGCGATCTTGTAAAAGTAACAGGGTATAAGGAATTTGAAGCTGCAGTTAATACAACAGCACAAGCTGTAAGTTTTTTAATAAATAACTTTCCAGAACTTGAAAGCCATATGTTTAATAAATATTATCAAGTGATATGTGATAAAGATAATATTGGTCTTGATGAATTACATTTTCCCGTTGGTCAATCTGATATAAAGTTTGTTCCTGTAATATCTGGTGCTGGTGGTAATTTAGGAAGAGTTTTATTAGGTGGTGCTTTAATTGCAATAAGTTTTGGTGTTGGCGGTTTTATTTCAAATCCTCTTACATTAGGTGGCAAGGGTTTCCTTGGTTTTAGTGCTGCTGGTGCTGGTGCTAAAGCAGCTTTCGGGATAGGTGCTGCATTAGTTTTAAGTGGTGTAAGTGGTATGTTGTTTCCAGTACCAAAATTACCAGAATTTAGTTCAGAGCAAGATCCAAGAATATCATTTAATTTTAGTGGAACACAACAAACAGGAAGGGCTGGCACACCTGTACCCGTTGTCTATGGCGAGATCATAACTGGTTCTGTTGTTATAAGTGGTGGAATAGATACAGAACAGGTACAAGTATGAAGAAAAAAGCAAAACAAATCCAAGGTGCTGGTGGAGGAGGAGGTGGTGGAAGCAATAATGTAAGCGGTTCTGGTGGTGGTGGTCGTGGTAGGTCGCCTGCACCTCCCCCACAACCGACAAGGACACCAGATACACTACACAGTAAACAGTTTGCTACATTTTTGGATTTAATATCTGAAGGTGAAATTGAGGGAAGTGCTACAGCTTCAAAAAATGGAATAACTGATAAAACATCAACTGCATATAAAAATTCATACCTTAAGGATATATTTCTTAACGATACACCCATTCTGAGAGCCTCGGCTTCAGCTACAAATCCACAAGATGCAGATTTTAATTTTCAAGATGTTACATTCAATTCAAGACATGGCACTGCAAATCAAACAAAAATAGATGGGATAGAAAGTAGTCAATCAACAATTCCAGTTGGAGTGACAGTTACTACAGATAGTCCTGTAACACGACAAATAACAAATACTAATGTTGATCGCATAAGAGTTTCAATTACATTTCCACAAATTCAAATAGCTACAGAAGAAGGTGATTTGTTAGGCGATACTGTTCAGTTTAAAGTTTCTGTACAATATAATTCTGGTGGTTTCACTGATGTTCATACAGATACAGTTACAGGAAGGACTGCTGATGCTTATCAAAAAGACATTTCAGTAAGAATCACAGGATCGTTTCCTGTTGATATAAGAGTCACAAGAATAACAGCAGATTCTACAAGTAGTAGCACAATTAACTCTTTTGAATGGACAAGTTTTACAGAAATAATTGACGATGCTTCTACATATGCAAACTCGGCTTATAACGCTATCAGATTAGATTCGCAACAATTTAGTTCAATTCCTACAAGAAAATTTAGAATAAGAGGGATAAAAGTAAGAATACCGGGGGCAGGGGCAAGTGGTTCTGGTACCCCAAGCATTGATACTACAACTGGTCGAATAGTTTATCCAGATGGATATATATTTAATGGTGTCCTTGGTGCTGCGGTATGGACTTCTTGTCCAGCAATGATTTTATTGGATCTTTTAACAAATACAAGATATGGTTTTGGCGATCATATAACAGACAGTAATCTTGATTTATTTTCTTTTGTGACTGCAAGTAAATATTCGAATGCTCTTGTAAATGATGGACTTGGAGGGCAAGAACCACGTTTCAGTTGCAATGTAAACATACAAACATCTTCTGAAGCCTTTGAACTTATAAATGAACTTGCAGGTGTAATGCGATGTATGCCAATATTTTCTGCTGGTTCAATAAAGATTACACAAGATTCGCCAAAATCAGCAAGTTATCTTTTCAATCTAAGTAATGTTACATCTGCGGGTTTTAATTATTCTGGGAGCAGCTTAAAACAAAGACATACTGCTGTAGCTGTTTCATATTTTAATATGGACAGCCAAGAAATAGATTTCGAGGTTGTAGAAGATAGTACTGCACAAAGTAAGTTTGGAATAATTACAAAACAAGTAAAAGCTTTTGGTTGTACATCAAGAGGACAAGCTGCAAGATTAGGAAGAGCAATATTATTTGCAGAACAAAATGAATCAGAATTAGTTAGCTTTTCAACTTCAATAGATGCTGGTGCTGTTGTTAGACCGGGCGCAATAATTGATATAAATGATCCAGTGCGTGCAGGGGTAAGAAGAGGTGGAAGATTATCTGCTGTTGCTTCTACAACAGTTATGACTATTGATGATGCAAATGCTTCAGATTTGGCAACAACAAATTCACCTACTTTTAGTGTTGTTTTGCCAGATGGTACAGTTGAAACGAAAAGTGTTTCAAGTATTAGCTCTGCTGGTGTTGTTACTGTGAGTTCTGCATTTTCACAAACACCAAATGTAAATACTGTATGGCTTTTAGAAAATACAACAGTACAAGCACAAAAGTTTAGAGTAATTACTGTAGAAGAACAAGATAATATTAATTTTTCAATAACAGCACTTTCTTATGTAGAAGGAAAATATGCATTTATTGAAGATGGATCATCATTGCCTACAAGATCAATTTCTATTCTTAATCAACTAAAAGAACCACCTTCAAACCTTTCAGCAGTTGAAACAATAGTTCCAATAAATAATCAAGCTGTATCAAAAATATTTATAAATTGGCAACCAGTTGTTGGTGTCATTGAATATCAAATAAATTATAGATTTAATAATGGTAATTTTGTAAGTGAAAAAGTCTCAAGACCTGACTTTGAAATTAAAAACAGTCAACTTGGAACTTACGAAATAGAAGTTTATTCTTATAACGTTCAAGGACAATTATCTGCAACATCAAATAATATTACTTTTATTGCTATCGGTAAAACTGCACTTCCAGAAGATCCAACGGGACTTACCTTAGAACCTGTTTCAGATGAATTTGTAAGACTTAGATTTAATCCAGCAACAGATGTCGATGTAACTCATGGTGGTTCAGTATCAGTAAGGCATACACCATCTGTAGACCCTGCTGTTGCAACATTTAGTAATTCAACAGAAATAATACCAAAACTTTCTGGAAATATTAGTGAAACACTTGTACCCGCTTTAACGGGAACTTACAGTATTAAATTTATTGATGATGGTGGTCGCAGATCAACTAACGCTGCAAGAATACTTGTAACGCAACCCGATCCAACACCACATCAGGTAGTCCTTACAGAAAGAGAAGATACAGATTCACCACCCTTTCAAGGTAATAAGATAAATACATTTTATGATGCAGACTTCGATGGTTTGTTATTAGATGGAACAACTTTATGGGATTCTATAACAGGAAATGTTGATGATTTAGCAAATATTGATTTTGCTGGCCCAATAAATTCAAGTGGTTCATATGAATTTAATAATGAAGTTGACCTTGGTGCAGTTTTTAATCTTACTTTAAAAAGAAGATTTGTAACATCTGGTCTTTTACCAAACGATCTTATTGATTCAAGAACAGCTAATATTGATACTTGGACAGAATTTGATGGAACATTAGCTGAGGATGTTGGTGCAAAATTATTGGTTGCAACAACGCAGTTAGATACTGCAACTTCAACAGCTGCAACCTACAGTCAAAGTGGTAAGACAATAACAATAAGTAAATCATCACATGGATATAGTGTTGGCGATCAAGTTGTAATTGATTTCACATCTTTTGGGGCAGTAGATGGAAACTATGTAATTCAAACAGTTCCTAACTCAAGCACTTTTACAGTTACATCTTCTTCAGGTGCATCAATTTCTGCTGGGGCAACCTGTAATCTTGGGCCAAATTTTACACAATTTAATACTTTTGCAAATGGCGAATATACTGCAAGGGGCTTTAAATTCAAAGCTGAATTAACATCAGATGACCCCGCCCAAAATATTAATGTTTCTGAACTTGGTTATGAAGCAAGTATAAAACGCAGAATAGAAACAGTAAATAGCTCAATAGCCTCTGGAACCTCTGCTAAGACAGTTACTTTCAGTTCACCATTTTTTACAGGTACAGGAGCTTTGGGTGGAACTAATGCTTTCTTGCCAACCATAGGAATTACTCTTGAAGGTGCTGTTTCTGGTGATTATTTTAAAATTACATCTATAACAGGAACACAATTTGTTATTGAGGTAAAAGATTCAAGCAATAATTTTAAAGATCTGAATTTTAGATATACGGCTGTTGGGTTTGGAAAAGGAGGATAAATATGTTTATATTTAAGTTATCAACTAATATATACTTATACAAAAAGGACTAAATAATGGCTACACATGATTACGTTATTGCCAACCAATCAGGGGCAGCTTTTCGAGCAGATTTAAATAATGCTCTAACTGCAATTGTAACCAATAACTCTTCATCATCTGAACCAGCTACAAAATATGCCTATCAATGGTGGGCTGATACAAATTTAGGGGTAATGAAAATAAGAAACTCCTCTAACAATGGGTGGGTAGAATTATTTAATTTAGACGGAAAAATTACTCTTGCTGATGGTGCAGCTTCAACACCATCATTAGCTTTTCGTGATGATTTAAATACTGGTGTTTTTAGTTCTGCTGCTGATACTTTTGATATTACTGCTGGAGGCACTGTAAGACTTACTGTCACTACATCTGGAATTTCAGTTAATGGTACTGCATCAGTGACAGGTGATCTGTCAATAGCTGATAAAATCGTGCATACTGGTGACACCAATACTGCAATCAGATTTAGTGCTGGTGATACAATTAAATTAGAAACTGGTGGTGTAGAGAGAGTTCATGTAGCTGGGAGTACAATATTTAATGAAACTGGTGCAAATGTTGATTTTAGAGTTGAAGGTAATAATGATGCAAATTTACTTTTTTTAGATGCTGGAAATGACCGCTGTGGTATAGGCACTTCATCGCCTAACGCTAAATTAACTGTGGTTTTTGATTCTGCCAACACAGGTAATGTTCAACCTGTAATTATTCCAGTTCATACATCAACAGGTACAACAACAACTGGTTTTGGTACTAGTATCAGATTTCAAATGGAAAGAGCCGATGGTGCAATTCAAACTAGTGGAGACATACAGTCTTTAGCAGATGTAAATACAACTTCTAATCTTTCTGCTGCATTAGTTTTCAAACCGAGCAACAGTGGATCTCCTGCGGAGAGAATGAGAATTACAAGTGACGGCAAGGTCGGGATCGCGACTAGCACGCCGACAGAGACATTATTTGTCTCAGGAACTGCACAAGTATCAAAATTTAAAATTAATGATTCTAATGATTTCCATAACTCAGGTAAATTTCAAATAAAAGGTCACTCTACTGGTTCACATACACTTGCACGTTTTACAGATAGTGCTGGTAATCAAGTATTCATTGTAAGATGTGATGGATTCTTACAAATTTCTGGTGGATTAGTCAAAGGCTCTGGTTCATTTAAAATAGATCACCCATTACCAAGTCTTGCAAAAACAAAAACTTTAGCTCACTCATTTATTGAAGGACCAAGGTGCGATAACATTTACAGGGGTAAAATTGCTCTATCATCAGGAACAGCAACAGTAAATCTTGACTTAGTTTCAAAAATGACCGAAGGAACTTTTGTTGCTTTAAACAGAGATACACAATGCTTTACAACTAATGAAACCAGTTTTTCTAGTGTTAAAGGTTCTGTTTCTGGAAATATTCTTACAATTACATCAGAAAATAGCTCCTCAACAGATACAATTTCATGGTTAGTTATTGGAGAGAGGCAAGACCCCAATATTAAATCATCAAGTATTACAGATAATGATGGTTATTTAATTGTAGAATCAGATAAGGTTGCAGCTTAATAATTGATTTAGTATTATGAGGTAACTTGAGATATTTTCATGGCAACACCACAAGAAATTTATGACGAAACAAAAACTCGTCTTGATTTAAATATTGCAAAAGCACAAATGCTTGAAAAGGAAATACAAGAAAAAGTTGCAGAAAAAAATAAATTAATGCAACCAATAATAGAAGATCAGGGAGCTTTAAAACAATTTGCAAAGTTACCAGATGTTGAAACTGAAACTGCTGAAACAGTTGTTGTAGATTAAAATAAATTTAAAATCTTTTTATTATGGCTGTAACTTGGGACATTGTTAGCTTAGATGTAACTAAAACTGAGGGTAGTTTATCTGATGTTATTCAGACTGCACACTGGGTTGCTAGTGAAACTGAAATAATAGTAGATGGTTTAAATGAAACAATACATGAGGGTATTGAATATGGCTCTGTTGGTTTGCCTGCTGCTGATAGCAGTTCATTTATAGCTTATGGTTCTGTTACTAAAACAAATGTAATTGAATGGGTAAAAGCTATCTTAGGTGCAGAAGAAGTAACAAGAATAGAACAAGATGTTACTGCACAATTTACAGAATCTAAAACACCTACTCGGACTGTTGGTGTACCTTGGTAAATTTTAAAATTTTATTTTTTCGTGCATTTGTTTAGTCATCATTCCACCAATTAGATATAATGGAGCAAGACTCACTACTAAAAACAGGCACATCAAAGTAATGGGTGTTAGGGCCTTAATAAAAGCTGCTTTCCACATAAAATGCTAGACCGCATAATAAAAATTATTTCCATTCTGTCATTTTTAATGTCAATTTCAATGGCAGCTTTTGGATATGTAGCAATTCGCTACATGGGAAGTCCTGAGTTTGAGAGGACTTTGAAAAACAAGATCATGGGAAGTTTGGAGGATAAGTTACCAGATGTGATGGGAGATAAGATACCAAATCTCACAGGGCCATCTATACCGCTACCAAAACCACCAAAGGTGAACAAACTTGGAAATCCCAAGAATTGAAATACCACAGATACAGATAAAAGAAATTTATATTCCCAGAACAAGAACATGGGAACAATATCCAACAACTTTAGACATTATTGATAAACCAAAGCTTGATTATCCTGTCGTAAGTTATCCAACATTCGAGGCTCTAGAATATCACCCTGACAAATTTATTCCAACAGATCCAGTAAAACAGCCAGAACAACCGCAACCAGAAATACCACAGCCGCCAGAATACAAACCCAAAGTCAAAAAAGATAAAGAGTTCTTTATAAAATGTCCGTCTGAGGATAACATTCCAGTAGGAAGCTACCCTAATGACCTTAAGTTACAGATCGTTGTTTCTCATGTAGTAAAAAATGGAAAATGCTATGAAGTCTTCAGAGATTCAACCTTTATTGAGAAATGGATACCTAGTTCTCCTGTTCTTGTTAGCACTTCAATTATTGCTATTGCTGCGGGTGCAAGTCCTATCATCTTGAAGCTCCTCACCAACCTCATCAAGACAGCCATAAAGCGTTTGACTAAATCTAAAGACAAATCAAAGGTACAAACATAAGCAAAGCAATCCAAAGGCCCCTTACAGGCGATTCTGAGTGGACTAAATTTACTTATTTAGCTCAATTTTGTGTGTATGAGGGATAACTTGGTTCATTTTGGGTTTGCTTACAATATCAGAGCATAGATCAAAGTATTCAGATTCTGGAGAATATTCTGCCCCACTAACTCTAAGCTCATGGCAGTTTTTTAATCTTGCAAGCTCATAGTTCAATCTGGCTGTCGATAATTGTTGCCGCATTATTTTTTCCTGAGTGGTTGCACTTTTGAGGCAAGCATTTTGAAAACGCTTATCAAGTGGTACAGATATTGTGGCAGCTATTCCAAAATTAAAAGAAGTGGCATCTTTGTTGCCGCTATAATTTTCTCGAAAATATAAAATCTCACCCGCATTTGTAAGGTTGCCATCATCATCTGTTGCCTCGTTGTAGACTGGTGTATGAAAAATGTAATCTTGAGGCCGTTTTATTGCAACGGAAGTTGTGGCGAATGGGCTAACAGATAATGTAGCTCCAGAACATTGAATACCAGCACCATAACTGTTCTCTGTCATAGGGCCTGTCAATACTTGTGTGGCGAAATTCGATACTGAAGAACTTGTATTCGATTGGGGGTTGGCTATTGTCGAAGTGTTGGCGTAACTAGGCAAACAAGAAAAAAGGGTTATTAGTTGGAAAATATGATAGTAGTATCTGTGACCACCTCTGAGGTTACTTGTCTTGTTATATCTATCACGCTTTCTAAAGATGGGCCTTTGTAAAACTCCGAAAATTGAAAAGCCTGTCCTTGATTTTGCTGAACCCAATTTGGTTTCTGATTTAAGTCTAAGCCTGTCCATTCGTAGGTAGTTCCATTGATGGTTTCTGTTACTGTGGCATTTGGCATGGATATTGAATCACAGTTGCCGCATGAAATCCCAGTTCCTGTGACCGAATAGGTATAACCAGAATTGTAGCGAACTTCTCGGATATTTTCTGTGAGATTATTAGTGGTGATAGATCGACTTGTAGATGTAGCACTGTTAAAATTTGGTACTACAGTTTGAGCATAAGCTGGACTAACAAAAAATATCAGCAACAAATATTTCCACATTAATCAACAGTTAAATCTGTAACGAATTGACCAGTTAAAACAATTCCAGTTCCAGTTCCACCTGTTAATGACATTGTGTGATGATCGAGGCTGACGCTGGCAGTACCTACGGAACCACTCGCAGTTGATGTCAGATCACTAAAGTTTTGAACAGTCCCAAGTGAAGTTATTGCTGCTGATGGAGTCTGGTCACCTTCTAAGTAGGCTTGAGAAAAACTGAAAGTTTCACCCGCTACAGTTTGTGAGGCAGTTGGCATGGTTACTGCTGGAACTCCAGAACTCACAGTGCCGAAGCCACCCACAGTTGCATTGCTATTAGAGTCAACAGTAGAAATATTTGTACCGCTTATGCTGTAACTAGATCCCAGTTTATCGGCTGAAGTTGCTGCCGATAAGGATTCCAGTTTGACTGATGACGTAATAGTACTCTGAATGTCACAGTAGGCCGCAGTTGGAATACAGAGGGCGGCAAGTAGAAGGAGCTTTTTCATTTGATTCCAGCTTTGGTGTTCTTGTTATCTACTATAGTATCTTTTTTCTTCTTTATTTGAAAACCTAGTGAAGCTGTAGAAGCTGAAAAAATCGAAGCAATAAATGTCGGGTCAAAATCTACAATCTTTTTGCCAGATGGCGGTTCATAGTATGAAAGGGATAAAAGTGTTGCCGACCACAAAAGTACGCAAACTTTCACGATAG
>VTLG01015945.1_pt1 | contig 13853 bp, 14 predicted proteins | sample 4694571 | NCBI WGS metagenome assembly VTLG01 (sample SAMN12604809, study PRJNA352737) | marine metagenome | biome: ENVO:00000447; feature: ENVO:00000209|ENVO:00000569|ENVO:01000036; material: ENVO:00002151; isolation source: viral sequences binned using virsorter ...
TGGTGCATTAATACGTAGCTTACAGGAAATGATAAGTCACAGTGTACTTAGTGGACCTAAAACACCACTTCGAGCACTTTTAGGTACAGGTGCTGCAACTTTCTTACGTCCTATTTCCACATTTATAGGAGCTACTATGCGTTATCCATTTACTGGAGACGCAGCTACAGTACGTGGTAGCCTTGCAGCTATAAATGGTATGGTAGAAGCTATACCAGAAGCGTTTGATTTATTCTTTACTAAATTAAACGGCTACTGGAGTGGTGATATATCTACTATTAAAACTAGATTTATTGAATTTACTAAAGGTGACGCTAACTGGGAAGTTTTACGTAGATGGGCAGAAGACAGCGGCAGAGCATCTAAACAAGATCGTGCTATCTTTGCGATGACAAACATGATTCGTGGTATTAATAATAATAATCTTTTTACTTACTCTACTAAGATAATGGCAGCAACTGACGATGCCTTTACATTCTTATTAGGTAGAGCTAAGATGAGAGAAAAAGCTATGCGTCGTGTGTTAGAGCTAGAAGGTAGTGGTATACAATTACCTGTCATTAATGGTAACGTTATGAAAGCATATCAAGATGATTTCTATACAGAAATATTTGATGCTAATGGTAACATTAAAGATGATGCAACTATGTTTGCAAAGAAAGAGGTAACACTAACACAGGATCTAACTGGCTTTGCAAAAGGTCTTAATGATGTTATGACATCTAATCCTTTTGTTAGACCATTCTTTCTATTTGCTAGAACTGGTGTAAACGGATTAGCACTGACTGGTAAGCATACCCCCGGATTTAATTTTTTAGTTAAAGAGTTCAATGACATAGCTTTTGCGGGATCTAAAGATATACCTAATCTTAAAAAGTATGGTATTAATACAGTAGAAGAATTACAAAACGCTAAAGCATTACAAACAGGTAGATTAGCAATAGGTTCTGCTGTTGTATTTATGGGTACTCAAGCGTGGATGTCAGGGCGACTTACTGGTGATGGACCTACAGATAGACAGATGAGACAGGGTTGGATAGATGGTGGTTTCTTACCCGGAACTATAGAAGTTGCTGGTGTTAGAGTTAACTATGAAGACATCGAGCCTATTGGTTTAATACTTAAAACTATTGCTAACGTAGGTGATGCTAGTATACTGATGGGTGAAGAGTGGGCAGAAAAAGAATTACAGAAGATATCTCTTGTTGTAGCTCAGGCTGTTACAGGTAAGTCTTACTTAGCTGGACTACAGCAACTGGTTGATTTAACAGCTGGACGTCCCGGTCAGGTAGAACGTATACTTGCTAGTATTACCAACAACACTGTACCGCTTGCAGCTTTACGTAATGAGATGGGTAAATTACTTAGTCCACATATGCGTGAAATTAACTCTGGTGTATTTGAATCTTGGCAAAACCGTAACCTAGCTACTGAAGTTTTACCCGGTATAGAAGGTCTACCTATCAAGTATGATATGTTAAATGGTAAGCCACTTAAAAATTATGATTTCATGACTCGTGCATTTAACATGATTAGTCCTATACAACTAAACATGGATCAAAGCCCGGGGCGACAGTTTTTATTTGACAGCGGTTATGATCTAAGAATCAGTACATTTTATGCACCTGATGGTACTAATCTAACTGACGATGCTGGTATACGATCTCAGTTTCAACAAGCTATAGGTCAATATAATTTAGAAGCACAGCTAGAAAAGCTAGCTAGAGATCCTAAAGCTATTGCATCTATGAAACTGATGAGACAAGATATACGTGCTGGTAAACGTGCAGAGTATAATGCAAGGGATTACTATCACAACATTATGATAGATAGAATGTTTAAAGAAGTTAGAAGACTAGCTTGGAATGACATTAAATATAGACAAGAAATACTTGCTTTAATTAGTGAGCAGAAACAGAAAAAACTAGAACAAGAATATAAAACTAGAGAATCAAACAACCTTCTTACAATGTATAAGTAATGGCAACAACTTTCGTAGATTACGATGGAGACGGAAACGCTACGAAGTCGTTTTCCTTTCCTTCCATCAAAGAAGCTGATATTAAAGTAGATGTCGATGGTGTTATAAAAACATCCGGCAATCATTATAATATAACTAGCTACACAACAACCGGTGGTGGTAACGTAGTATTTACTGCTGGTAATATACCACAAACTTCGGCAAACAAAATACGTATCTTTCGTGATACAGATGTAGATACAGCTAAGGCTACATTTACAGCAGGGTCATCAATTAAGGCAGGTGATCTTAACAACAACATGACACAGGTTCTGTATGCTGCACAAGAAGAACAGAATCAAACTATAATAGCATCTGATTTAAAAGACAGTGTTATTACAACTGTTAAAATAGCTGATGATGCTGTTACAACTGATAAATTGGCTAATTCAATCGTTGCTGATATTACTGCTAACACAGCTAAAGTAACTAACGCAACTCACACAGGAGACGTGACTGGTAGTACTGCCTTAACTATTGCACCAAACGCAGTTGACTCAGGCAAAATAGCTAATGGAGCTATCGTTAACGATGACCTAAATGCTAGTGCAGCAATAGCACATAGTAAACTTGCAGCTGTGCCTGATGGACAAGTTCTAGTTGGTAATGGTTCTACTGTTCCTACAGCTGTACCTATATCAGGAGACGTATCACTTGCTAACACAGGTGCTGTTACGATTGCACCTGATGCAGTTGAAATAGGCATGCTTGGCTGTGAGCAGACAACTATAACAGATAGTGATTCTCACATTCCAACCTCTGGAGCTGTTGTAGATTATGTTGCAGCTCAGATTGCACCTATTGGTGGTCTTGAAGTTATAGCAACAGATGCTGCATTTCCTAATACACAACCTTCAGCAGGGGTTGTAATTAGTATTGCAGATGCTGGAGGACTTGTTGTTAATGGTTCTGGTACTAGCACTACAGGTAGAACTGTAGGTGGTTCAACGGTAACAATTAATAATATAGCTTCTAACTTTAATAGCTCAACAGTTGATGCTGGAGTTTGTTTTCAAGTTAGTTCTACTGGCTCTGGTCAGGTATATAACTATCATAAAGCAACACTTAAAGAAGCTGACTTACTTAACTTAAGTAACGATATTAACGACTTTGCTAATAGGTATCGTGTAAATGCTGGAGAACCCGGATCTAATAATGATGCCGGTGATTTAGTATTTGATACTAACGCTTCTAAGATGAAAGTTTATGACGGCTCATCTTGGGGAGAAGTAACATCTACTGGAGATTTTAAATATTTATTTCTATGTCCAGCTGGTGGTAGCGGAGCACCTACTTTAGATGGTAGTATAGCAACATATGACTTACGTGAAGGCAGCAACTCAGGTACAGGAGCAAGTGTAACAAGTGCAGCACAACTCATAGTTTCTGTTAACGGTGTAATACAAAAACCTAACACAGGAACCTCAGCACCGGCAGAAGGTTTTGCATTAGTTGATACTAATACTATTATATTTGGTGCTAACTTAGCTAGTGGAGATTCTGTATTTATAATACAAATCGGATCTGCGGTAAGTATACCTACACCGGGACAGAATACAGTTAATTCTGATAAGATTATAGATGGTTCTATTGTAAACGTTGACATCAACGCTTCTGCTGATATAGCTGGTAGTAAGTTAGCAGACGATTCAATAGCTGAAGTTAAATTAGATATACATAATGCTCCTAGTGGAACAGATAAATTTCTTGCCTATACCTCTAATGGTATGGAATGGGCAGTACCTACGGACACAACAGTAGGTGGTGCAACAGGAGTTGATTTTAACGATAATGTTAAAATAAGACTTGGTAGTTTAAACGAAGTAGAATTTTTCCACACAGGAACTGCTACAAATTTAATTGTTAGTCAACATTATTTTAATTTACAGGCAAACGGATACTTTTTTTATAATCAAGCTGGTGATGAAACTTTATTATCACTAGAACAAAACGGTGCTGTAAAACTTTACTACGATAACGTAGAGAAGGCAAAAACATCACCCGAAGGATTGGATCTAAAAGACGACACTAAATTGCGACTTGGAGATGATAACGATTTACACCTTTATCATCAATCTAGTAACAGTACCAGTTATATACAAAATGCAACTGATACTGATTTGACCATAATGAATAATGGTACAAATATTTACATTAAATCTGCAAATGGAGCAAAACGTGCAAACTTTATAGAAGACGGAGCAGTAGAGTTATATCACAACAACGTTAAGAAAATTGAGACAACAACTACTGGTGTAACAGTTACTGGTGCGGTAACAGATTCTAAAGGTGATGTCAGATCTATACCAGCTAATGCTCAAAGTGGAGCATATGTAGCAGTAGCTGCTGATGCTGGTAAAGTTATTTATATATCAACCGGTGGTGTTACTCTTAATGACTCAGTATTTTCTGCTGGAGATGCAGTAACAATTATTAACAACAGTGGTTCGGACCAAACTATTACTCAAGGTTCTGGAGTCAGTTTGTATAATACTGCTGACGCTACTACAGGTAATAAAACTTTAGCTGGTAGAGGAATGGCTACAGTTTGGTTTGCTGCTGCAAATACCGCTTATATTTCTGGATCGGGGTTAAGCTAATGCAACAGATGCTCTTAGGTCTAGGTGCTGTTGATTCTTACGAAATAGCAAGAAGTGTAAGACTTGATCGTGATGATACTCCTTATTTTAGTAAAAATCCTAGCAGTGCTGGAAACAGGCAAAAATTTACAATATCCTTTTGGGTTAAAAAAGTAGGCATGGGAGTTAATCAAGCTATATTTTATGCTGGAACATCAGTAGGCACAAACCATAATAATACTGATGCTTTTTTATTTGATGGTAGCGATCAGTTATTTTTTGGTGGAGAAGTAAACCAAAGTGTAACATATGCTGTAACAACAAATAGAAAATTTAGAGACCCATCAGCTTGGTATCATATAGTTCTTGCTGTCGACACCACGGATAATACAGCTTCAAATAGGATTAAATTTTATGTAAATGGTGTTCAAGAGACAAGTTTTGCATCAGCAACATATCCTTCTCAAAACCAAAATACATTTGTAAACTCAACAGTTTCGGGAAATATACACGTTCTTGGTTACACACATAACAGCCGATCAATGAATGGCTATATAGCAGAGTATCATTTGATTGATGGACAACAATTAACACCAACATCGTTTGGAAAAACAAATTCAGCAACAGGTCAATGGAATCCTATAGAGTACACAGGAACTCACGGAACAAATGGGTTTTATTTAAATTTTTCTGCGTTTAACAACAATGCTGCAATCGGTACAGATTATAGTGGTAATAGCAATAATTATACAGTAAACAATATATCTTCTTCACATGATACTGTTACAGATACACCAACAAAAAATTTCTGTACTTTAAATTCGATAGCCGATGCTGGAGCTACTTACGGAAATGGTACTTTAAGTAATGCTGGTTTAAGATATACAGGTGGTAGCAATAATCGTACTATTGCTAGTACTTTTGGTATAAGTCCTAGTGACTCTAAAGGTTATTACTTTGAGTCAAAAATAATATCAGGCAACCAAGCAAACCGATTATTTGTTGGTATTGGATATACTTCTACTAACTGGGTAAGTACTGATGCCCGTGGTGCAAATGATGATTCATGGGTTTTACGTAACGGTGATGGTGTTTTTATACACAATTCTGGTACTGACGGAGAAACTACTGGTGCTGGTGCACTAAGTGTTGGTGACATTATACAAATTGCTGTTAAAGGAAGTAACGTATGGGTTGGAAAAAACAATACTTGGTTATTCTCAGGAGATCCAGCAAATAATTCTACACCAAAATTTAATGATGTAAATGAAACGTGGACTCCTGTTGCAGATGTAATGACCAGCAATGTAATTAACTTTAACTTTGGTCAAGACTCAACGTTTGGAACTGGCTCTGGTTATCAAGGTAACACTGATGGAAATGGTCATGGAGATTTTTATTATACTCCTCCGAGCGGATTCTTTGCACTATGTTCAGAAAACTTACCTAATCCTACAATTAAACAATCTAATAAGTATTTTGATATTGTACTTTATACAGGTAATGGAGCTACCACTGCTCGTGCTATAACTGGATTTAATTTTGCTCCTGATTTTGTTTGGTTAAAAAATAGAGAGACGAATTATCATCATCAAATACATGATACTGTTAGAGGAACATCAGGTGGTGTTCTATATACAAATAACACCGACGCTGAAGATGCAACATACTCGTTAGCAAGTTTTAATAATGATGGATTTTCTATCTCAAAAGATAATAATCAACCCGGACAGAACAATCCCGGAGACGGCCATGTTTCATGGTGTTGGCACATTGGCGGATCTACAGTAAGTAATAATGATGGTTCTGTTACATCACAAGTCAAAGCTAATACAACAGCAGGGTTTTCTATTGTTAGTTATACCGGAACCGGGTCTAATATAAGTGTTGGGCACGGATTAGGAATTAAACCAGATATAGTTATTGTAAAGTCAAGAGATGATACCAACAACTGGCTGGTTCATTCTACATTATATGATGGAACCTTTGACCAGTTATTCTTAAACACTGCTGCTGTGAAAACAAATGTGACGTCTTACAACGTTCAGACAAGTAGTGTTTTTAATAGACCGGCAGCCCAAGATCTTAATAATGAAGAAATGATTGCTTATTGTTTTCATAGTGTTGAAGGCTTTAGTCAGTTTGGTTCGTTTACTGGTAACGCACAACCAAACGGAGGATTTGTATATTTAGGATTTAGACCGGCTTTGGTAATTATCAAAAAATTCACTCCTTCTGGTCAGTGGGTAATGTTGGATGATACAAGAAATGCTCACAACGGAACTAACAGCTATTTGTTTGCAAATGAAAATAATGTTGAAGCGTCAGAGACCAGTGGTAGTAATATGAATGAAATTGATATATTAGCAAACGGTTTTAAACTTAGAAACGGTAACGCTAAAACAAACGCTGGCGGTAAAGTTATGTTATACATGGCTTGGGCAAGATCACCATTTAAATATTCACGTGCACGATAATGGCATTAACACAATTAAAAACAGGAGGCATAGCTGATGACGCAGTTAACACTGATAAGTTAGCTAATGCCATAAATACAGAAAGAACTGCTAATACAGCAAAAGACTTGACAGCTTTGAGTGCAAGTAATCTTACATCAGGTACGGTTCCGGATGCTAGATTCCCTGCTACTTTACCAGCTGCAAGTGCAACTAATTTAACAGCAGTTCCAGCTGCTAATATAACTGGTACACTACCAGCTATTAGTGCAACTAACTTAACAAACATTCCAGCTGCAAACATAACTGGTACACTACCAGCTATTAGTGGAGCAAACCTTACCGGCATATCCACAACCCCTGCTGACGGAAGTATTACGCAAGCAAAAGTAAACTTTCCAGTTGCTAATCGTAACTTAATAATTAATGGAGCTATGAGAGTAGCTCAACGAAGTACATCGTCAACGTTAAATGGTTACAAGACTATTGATAGATATTATCATACTCATAATGGCACTGATGAAGCGTGTGATGTTTCTCAAGCAGATGTAGGTGCAAGTGATTCTGGAGATAATCCTTATGATAAAGGTATAACAAAGTCACTTAAAATTACAAACGGAAATCAAACAAGTGTAGAATCTGCTGATTACATGAGGTTTCAGCAAACTTTAGAAGCATGGGATTTAAGAAATAGTGGTTGGGATTATACAAATTCTAGCAGTTATATAACATTATCTTTTTACGTTAAATCAAGTGTTGCACAAAACTTTTACGGATTTCTATTTACACAAGACGGTACACCACAAGCTTTTACTTTTGAAACTGGTAGTTTAACTGCTAATACTTGGAAAAGAGTAACAGTCTCGATACCGGGTCATGGTAGTATTCAATTTGACGATAACGAAAAACAAGGGTTGTATATCTATTGGTGGGCGTATAATGGTACTGCTTATGCAAATGCTAGTAACACTTTAAATCAATGGGGTGGGTTTATTTCTAACTCTCGTACTCCTGTTTATGATACAACTTGGTGGACAACAGATAATGCTACATTTGAAGTTACAGGAATACAGTTAGAAGTTGGTAGTGTAGCTACTGAATTTGAACTGGAACACTATGGTGTTACTTTGGCTAAGTGTCAAAGATATTATTATAAGCACAATATAAATGATGGTATTGGACCTTATTATACTCAGTATCACTCAGGTCATAAATTTGTTCACGATTTTTTTCCTGTTACAATGAGAACATCTCCAACTGCTTCGGTTGCTATACAAACTACCAGTGATGGTAATAACCCATATAAGATAAGTAATAACCACTACAAAGCTTATCTTGGATCATCTTATACAGATGGTAATACTCACTACATAACATCAGCTAACTACGATGCGGAGTTATAATTATGAGATTAGATGAAACAAACAATTATACCTATAAATTATTAGGTAATCACACAACACCCGAAATGGCGGGCAAACCTATTGAAGGTATAATACGAAAAGAAGACAACGTATATATACCGCCAGATCCTAATAATGTGGATTGGATTGAGTATCAGGAATGGGTAGCAGATGGAAACACACCAGAAGCTGCGGGTTAATGGAAATACCCAGCATAGTAATCCCACCAGTAAAAGATATAGAAACAATATCTATACCATTACCTACTGCTGACGTACCGAGTTATGTACCCTTGGTTGTACCTCCGAGTGATTTACAAGAACCAGAGGGTACAAAACCTGTAGAGACTGCTGAACCTCCAGCACCTACATTACCTCCACCTTTCCCACCTTATAAATTACCTACAGGTGATGTATTAGTTCCTACAGCTATAGCAGCCGTAACAGCTGTTGCAGCTACAACTATAACACAACCTATTATAGAAAAACTAAGGAAGAAAATACAAAAGTTTTTACAAGATAAAATAAAAAAATGGAAAGAAAACCGGAAGAAAAAAAGGGAATCTTTACAAAACTCAAAGAAAACATAGATGACCATGATGAACAGATGCAAGTACTAGGTGCAGCAGTGCGTCTAGGTGTTGTAATCTGGTCAGGGTTTATTATTACACTAAGTTATGTTGAGCTGCCTATGATTAAAAAGTCAGCTACAGCAGGCGATATCACTTTCGTCGCTTCGATTTTTACAGGTGCACTTGCCACATTTGGTTTGTCCACAGGTAATGGTAAAAAAGACAAAGAACAAAAACCAAAGACATGAAGAAACTAATTCTTCTCTTAGCATTGTTATCACCCGCAGTTGCAAGAGCTAATACTGTTACGCCCCAGTTTACTACAGGGTCGATGAATAGTACAACTACAACAACCCAAACGATAACTGAGGTCGAGCAACGTCAGGTTTTCGGGGCTGCCGTTAACACATGGAACGGTAGTAACATCACAGCATCAGCTAGTGCTGGTATTGCTGGTGGAGATGCAGTATTTACTGTAACTGATACCACATTACCTTGGTCATTAGAGACAACAACTAGAGCTGCTGGATTGGTAGAACAATGGGATACTACAAGAAACTATACAATAAACTCTACTACTACATCGCTGTCTGTCTTCTCACAGTAGGACCAGCGTTTGCAGAGGGAGATACAAATAATAGCTCAAATCCTGTAGCTGCGGCTACGGGTAATGTGACAAACCAAGCCGTCCAGTTTCAGAACAACGGCTCGATGTCACGTCAAAACTATGGTCCTAACATATCATGTAATGGATCTACTATGACATTTAGTCCATTTTATATGGGCAATCATACAAAACCTTGGGAGGTCGGAGAAGATACAGGCATGGAACCTAGTAGTTATACCTTGTCTGAAAACTGGGGTTTCCAAGTTAACTTTATGGTTCCTCTAGATAAACGTGGTCTTGAGCAATGCAGACGTATTGCCAAGCGTCAAGAGGAGAAGATGCAATTAGATTACGAACTTGTACGAGCACTTAAATGTGCAGACTTACAACGTCAAGGTTTTACCATAAGACCGGGTACACGGGTAGCTCACCTGTGTCAGGACATCGTGCCTATACAATCATTATTACCACCTAAACCAGATAAAAAGAAATTTAAGTTTTTCTAATGAGTACACTATCAAGAATTATAGCAGACAGAGAGATTGCTGCACAAAAAGCTGAATTAGAAGCTAAAAGAAAGCCTAAGAAAAAGGCTGCAAAGCGAGACGAGAACGGACGCTATGTTAAAACATCTACACCCGGAGAAGAATAATGTTTGCATTAATCAAACCATTAGTTCTAACAGGACTAAAAAGCGACAAGTTTAAAAAGTTTGTAGTTGACCTACTAGAAAAGCTAGTTGAGTCTACAGATAATGAACTTGACGACAGAGCACTACAAATTGTTAAAAAAGGACTAGACATCGAATGAGCGAAACAAGAGTAATACCTAAAAAAGCGAACGAAGAAAGTTTTAACGAGCTTCACTACCTTGTTACACAAGAATTTTTACGTTTGATAAAATGTGGAGAAGCAAAGACTCAAGACTTAAAGGCAGCGTGTGATTGGCTTAAAACCAATGATATAACAGGTGTTGCTCTTGAGGGCAGTCCACTAGACCGATTAGCTTCGGTAATACCAAAAGTAGATCCATCTTTAGTTAAATCTAGATTATATGGCAAGAACAGGACCTAGACTCAGCCCTAATCCCGGTAGAACCGCAAGGTTTTACAGGAGAAATAAACGGTCACGTCTTAAACGTAGACGTGCTCAAGCTCGTATTAATAATACACCAGCTAAAAGAGCGTATCGACGTGAGTTAATGAAGATACGTAGAAAGCGTAAACCCGGCAAACAAACTGATATGTCACATAAAGGTGGCAAGATTGTTGCCGAATCACGTAAAGCAAACCGAGGAAGAGGCGGAGCAAAAAGACGTTAATGACACCATTACTACCAAACCCTGATTACTATTTACACAATTTAATAACCATGACAAGTTCAGAATCTAAACGGCTCTGGAGAAGAGCTATCAAAGAGCACTTTAATTGTCAGTGTGTTTATTGCGGAGAATTTCATGAATTACACAAACTTACAATCGACCATGTACGACCAAAATGTAAAGGTGGTACAGATACAACGACGAATGTTGTACCCTCGTGTCGACGATGCAATCAGGATAAAGGTAGTAGAGAATGGAGAGACTGGATGAGGTCGACATTCGGTATTACAGATAGAGAACAAACTATTCTATCACATATACAATGAAACAATTATTTGCAACCTTCAGCGAAGATGATGAAGAGCAAAAACAATTAAATATAGAAGCAGCTAAACGATCAGTTAATAAGACTGAAGCTGAAAAGAAACTATTAATAGATGAAGGCTTTGATGACTTTGTACGAGGTGGTCAAACAGCATCACCTGTAGGAGATATTTTAGGAGTAGGTGGATCACTAGCCGCAGGCTATGCAGCTATAAAAAACCCTATAATGGCACTTGGTGTAGTTGGTGCTCCTAACCCAAACAGTCCTACTTTTACGGATGAATTATCTCTAGACATGGTTATGAATAAAGGACTACCTATTAATCCTTTTAGAGGTGCAAAAAGAATAGGTAAGTTAATTACTGAGGTATTTCCAGATCAAGTACAAAGTAGTGGATATTTTTTTAATCAATTATTCCAAAAACCTAATATTGTTAAGCAAGCTGAAGAAGTATTTTCTGGTAGATTATTTGGTGTAACAGGTGGTGATTTTCCTTCATCAAATTGGGTACCTCCTACACCTAAACAGGTTTATGATACTAAGCAAAAGTTAATGACTAACCAATTAGCTGATGCGTCTGGTAGATTAAATATTTGGAACTACTTTGAAAATAAAAAAGGAAGATCAAACTGGGGTAGGTTAATGGCTAAAGAAGTTCAGACGTTACCTCACACTAGAGAAAGTTGGACACGTATTAAAACCGAACTTCAAAATGATTTTCTTAGTATTTATCCTGAGAAGTTTTTAAAAACAATTAAGTATAAAAATGCCAAAGGACAAATGGTTTCTCTTGGTAAGGACAGTATAGAAGTTGAACACATCTTTACTTTACAGCAATCTATGCCTATATTTGCTGATGTAGAGTGGGGTGGTGACGTATGGCAAAGCATTTCAAGGCGGATTTTATCTAGACAGTTTGCGTTAGGTGATACTCGTCAAAACTTGATAGCTGTACCAGAACATATACATCGTATTAAGAGTCAGTATTTTAATAAGATGGCTGGTATAGATGGAAGAAAGTTTTTTACTGATGATGTTATTAATCAAATGATAGCAGATACTAACTTTCGTAATGCTAAAATTGACGAGTGGTTAGACGAAGTTGAAAAAGGTAAGAAGATTATTGATGACGGATTAACTATTTGGGAAACTCTTTATAAAGGTAAAGAAATACCACTTATGCCAGAAGAGTTAGTTGAAAAACTGGCTAACATTGACTTAGATAATGCTGATATAGAAAAAGTAATTCCACAGATATTTGAAGAGTTTAAAGCAGAAGGATTTACTACTGACGCATGGAATGTTAAAGAACTTAAGGCTTTACAGCTCAAAAAAGATGCAGCAGATGTAGAAGCTACAGGTAAAATCATTGATAAGTACATTAAATCTAATCCTAAGAAATATAATAAACCATATCCGTTTGGTATGAGAGATCAGGACTTAAGAGATGCAGCTGAAAACGCTTGGGTATGGATGAGAAAAAATAAATTAAAATTTGAAGGACCAATACAACAATCTTTATTTGATGCTGAAGATAAAGAAAGATGGATTAAATTTACTATGAAATCTATTTTAAATCAATCAAAGCGTAACTTTAAATGACAGATCATGAAATAATTGATAGTTTAAAAGGTGACTTTAAGCTTTTCCTACAGGCATTGTGGGAAGAGCTAGGTCTTCCTAGTCCAACCCGGGCACAGTATGCGATAGCCGACTATCTACAGAACGGACCTAAACGTTTACAGATCCAAGCCTTCCGAGGAGTCGGAAAAAGCTGGATTACTGGTGCATTTGTGTTGTGGACACTATTTAATGACAGCGAAAGAAAGATTATGATTATCTCCGCATCGAAGGAACGTGCAGATAACATGTCTATCTTCTTACAAAAACTAATTATAGAAACACCATGGCTAAGTTATCTAAGACCAAAGAGCGACGACAGCAGATGGTCAAGAATTTCCTTCGACGTAAACTGTTCACCTCATCAGGCTCCATCCGTGAAGTCTGTAGGTATTACTGGTCAGTTAACGGGAAGCCGTGCAGATCTGATGATTCTGGACGACGTAGAAGTACCGGGGAACAGTATGACGGAGTTGATGCGTGAAAAGCTACTTCAACTCTGCACCGAAGCCGAAGCAATCCTTACGCCGAAAGACGATAGCCGTATTATGTATCTCGGGACTCCTCAGACTACTTTTACTATTTATCGTAAGTTGGCAGAGCGGAGCTATAGACCATTTGTTTGGCCGTCACGCTACCCAAGACGTAACAAACTCGCACAGTACGAAGGACTACTAGCACCTCAAGTACAAGAAGATCTGGATATGGGTGCGAGTGAATGGGAAGTTACAGATCCAGACAGATTTAGCGAAGAAGACCTACTAGAAAGAGAAGCAGCTATGGGTCGGAGCAACTACATGCTTCAATTTCAACTAGACACAAGCCTATCAGATGCAGAAAAATTCCCTCTTAAAATGGCTGACCTTGTGGTTACTAGCGTCAATCCTTCTTCTGCTCCTGATAACGTGGTCTGGTGTTCAGATCCAGCAAATGTTATAAAGGCTGCACCAAC
>VTLG01003423.1_pt1 | contig 13851 bp, 15 predicted proteins | sample 4694571 | NCBI WGS metagenome assembly VTLG01 (sample SAMN12604809, study PRJNA352737) | marine metagenome | biome: ENVO:00000447; feature: ENVO:00000209|ENVO:00000569|ENVO:01000036; material: ENVO:00002151; isolation source: viral sequences binned using virsorter ...
AGTATCTCTATTGCCTCTTCCGGGAACTAAACCACCAGCAGAGAAGCCTCTTCTTGGCCCTCTTGCTGCTCCTCGCGGTGCCGCTGAGACAGCCTTCCCGAGCCTGTCCATTGCGGAAACAAGTCTTTTTGATGACTGAGTAAAGTTGTTCGTGATAGCTTTACTTAATGCATTGAGAGCGGTATTGTTCTTGGTAAGTGATGCGCTATTAGTTGCTAATGCACTAGCAGAACTTGCAGCACCGGCAGAAGGCTTTCCTGCAACCACACCGCCAACTCTTGCACCCATACCACCAGCTCCACCCATGCCTTTTGTAGAACCGAAGAAACCTTGGCCAAACGCAAAAGCTCCTTTAGCTATTTTCATAGCAGCTAGTTGTGTTAATAAAGGTAGGATAGGAGCTAGAGCCTCGCCTAAAGTAATAAAGGCATTGGCTGTATCTATAGCAAACTTAGCAAGACTTTGAAAAGTTCTTGAATCTGCAATTTTACGAATAAACTCATCAAATCTAGCGCCTAAGATTTCAAACTGCTTGATTAAAGGCACTAAACCCTTTTTAACATCAGCGTCTAGTCCCTCCATTGCGCCCTTTGCTCCTTCGGCAAGAGCGGCTTCTGCTTTTTTGAACTCTCTAATAGCAGGAATTAATTTACCTACCTGACGCATTCCACCTAATTCTTCAGTGATCGCTGATAGAGTAACAGCATCTCCCTTTTGGACAATTTTGTCTAGCTCTCTGGAGAGTACCTTAAAAGATTCATAAAGGCCGATAAACTTACCTTCTGCATTAGTAAGTTCTATTCCCAGACCTTTAAGCATATCTATTGTTCCACGGCGCTGCAATCTAGTAAAGATAGTTCTTAAACCAGTTGCAATCGTTTCCGCAGATTCACGAGTAGTAGATCTAACAGCAGTAAAGATAGCATTGAATTCGTTAAGGGCTTGAATAGGTTCTTTAAACTGACCTGAAGCCATAGAAAAAACACCACCGGCACGCCTAACTGCTGCAATCAAGTCCTGAGATTCAACAGCAAATTTCTTAGAAACTCTATTCATCGAACCTAAGACTTTTTCTGCCTCAGATGCTTTGATTCCAAATTGGCTTAAAGCAGCGATCAAACCTTCTGCAGTCTGTTCCATATCTCCAAAAGTAGGAGCTAAGCTAGACTTAGCAATAGCTCTCATGGAGGCTTCTACTTCTCTAATACTTTGACCCGTCTGAGAGAAGAGTCTGGCTATGTTGGCAAGCTCGTTAGCGCTGATACCGAGTTCTTTAGAAGTCGCATTTATAGCCCCTCTGAGCTTTCCAAGTTGAGCCGCAGACTTTCCTGTAACTTGCTCAAGCTTCACCATTTCTCTTTGAAATTCAAGAGCATTTCCAGTTGCCTCTGCTATTGCACCTCCAAGCCTAAATACCGTAGCCGTTACAATCCCAGCTGCAGCAAAACGCTTGAATGTAAGTGCAGTCTCTCGACCTAACATTTGCATGGCGCCAACAGCCTTGTGCGTCTGTGCTGTTGCGGCTTTAAGGTTCTGATTCAACTTTCCTGTTGCTGCTCCGGCTTTTGTAAAACCGCCAGCAGTAGCAGTAGTTGCGACTCCAACATTTTTCAAGCTTTTAGAGGTGGAGGCCGCTGATGCTTGAAGTTGTTTCATGCCCTTATTGAGAGTTGTTATCTGATTGGACGCGTTAGAAACTTGTCCGGTCTGTAGATTTACAGGAACTGAAATACCAGCAAGCTGTTGCTTTATGTTATTAGTAACAGCCTTGATATTTTTTGGGCCCTGTAAGATAACGTGGGCATTAATGTTAAAAGCCATATATGGTAAACCTTAAAAAAAAATGGCCATACCTATAGACAGAATCTAAAAGTATGACCACTTGTCCGTGTTTATTCTTCAGATGCTTCTTCAGCTTCTTCAGATTCTTCTTCTCCGGTCTCAGGCTCTTCTTCCTCTACTTTAGCCTTTGGAGCGGCTTTTTTTCGAGTAGTCTTAGCCTTCGTAGTTTTTCTCTTTCTAGGAGTTTTAGGCTTTTCTTCTTCTACCTCAGCCTCTTCTTCAGGGTCTGCGGCTTCAGATACCTCTTCTTCCTCCTGTTCAGGTTCTTCTACGGGATTACCATCATCATCTAAGAATGGGGAAAAATCGACAGCATATTCTCCCTCGTCGTCTACAGGTCTTCCTTCTGTATCAACAAGCTCGAAATTTTCGTCGTCGATCCATTTGATCAAATTACCTCTCTCATCAATATGTCTGCCCTCTCTGTCAACAAACCTTCCTTCTTTATCAACAAGTCTATTATTTTCATTAACAAACTTGAATCTTTGTAGGAACTGGTTTTCAGGCAACTGATTGTCCACATCTTCACTTCCTGATAATAGGTAGTAAAAGTGTGATGCTCCAGCTGCTGCAACAGGATCATCTTGATTGAGAAGGTAGTCATCCAAACCATTCTCGAAATACGGCTCTCCGTTATCATTATACACCAAACACGAAGCAAATAGATAGTTAAATCTAGCAGCGTCAGCCTTGCCTTCACAAGTATTTGAGTCTAGATCGGTTCGACTAGAAAGAAGTGTGACCATCTGCGTTCTAGCATCTGCCATTTCTAATGCAATCTTCTTAGCTCTAGCTAATTTAATACCACCAGCTTTAAGCTTAAACTCTCCATCTAGAACCTTTTTCCTTAGAGATTGGTATTCTTCTTCTCGACTATCACTCCAGAGCTTTCTTTTTCTAAGTTCTGATTCAAGCTGCTCTCGAAGCATATCTCCTCTTTGAAGAGCTTCGTTGAAGGCTTTAGATCTAATCTCATTGCCTTTTCTAATTTCTTCAACTTTAGGACGACGAACAGCATATGTCTTATCGCCAACTTCAAAACTTCTTTTTTCTTTAGTATTTTCTGCCATTTTATTACTCCTCGTTATTCCTGATAACAAAATTGGTTACATATCTATTCCAGCTCAATGTGTACTGAGCTATTTCGCTTTGGGCTCCTCTTAGATTAGAATTTCCCAAATCTAAAATTTTTGTTCTTATCTCATTCCATATCTCTCTAAATTCAGCTTCTTCTTCAGTAAGGTCTCTATATGGAATTCCGTGTCCCCAAAGTTCTCCTAGATTTTCTTCTAGAATAGCTAAGGTTCCTATAGTTGTAGTGTCAAATTTCTTTTTTAATATATTAAGAAGCCTTTTTTTAGAAGACTCTTTATATCTATCTTCAGAGTTCTTTGCTCTAGATCTCCTACGATAGTCATCGCGTTCGAATTCTTTCATCCTGTATCTCCTTATTTTCTTCTTCTATCTCTTGCTTGGGCTGCGGCCTGTCTATTTAAGTCCATTTTGACATCAATCAAATCTGCTTCTTTCACCTCGCCCTGCCTTCTTATTTGGCGTAGTCTTTGTTTGAGCATCATGTTTTCTCCCTGATCATTAACATCAAAGATCTCTTTTGCCTCATTCATATTATCTGTCATTATGAATAGTTCATCACCTTTTTTATCAGCGAGCTCATCTATTCTCTTCTTCTTCTGCTCTTTCTCTCTCTTTCTGCTCTCATAGATCATCCAACCATCAAAGCAATCATCATCATTTAAGACAGTCTCATCTGGGCAATCTGGATGCTGATGAGCGTTATCATACATCTTACATATCGAAACCATTGCTCTTTGATATTGGTTAAGATGCGAAGATGGTATTACGACAGCCTCTTCATTTCTAGGTCCAAAGAAATTTGCTGAGGGATTGCCGAAAACATTCTGCTTACTAACAACCCAGTAGCTTCTCCAAGGATCAGTTCTGGCAAGCTCTCTCATTTGTGTTTGGTCAATGCCGTCTGCTTGTCTTGCTGCGTAAGCTTTTTCCATTATCTGAGAATCAGAATTAAAATAGGAATTCTCCGTATAAATCCTATTTCCTTCCATGTCATATGTGCAAACAGCTGCTAGAAATTGATCCTTTACAGACTTCCTATACCATTCTAAAGTCATAGGGGCAATAGAATATTTCTTGGCTAATCCGTCATTCATAGCCTTCCTTATTCCTGCCAATTTCCTTCTTATTGAATCAGCTGCTTTTTTATTAAAAACAGTCTCAAACAACTCAACCTTCATGTCCTCAATAGTTTTTTCTGATTCTTTGAAAGCCTCCTCATTTTCATAAGTCCAAATTCCCTTATCATGCAGATAGTCTGCAGCCTCTTGATCTGTTAATAGCTGCTTAAATGAAGCTTCTAGTACAGCTTCGTAAGCTATCTCTTCAGCTAAAAGCATTTGATCAGGGTTTGGATTTATTATTTTATATCTACTTCTGCCAATTTTAAAAAAAGTAGAGCCCGAAAGTAGTTTTGCGACTAGTCGCTCTTTTTCATATTGTTCCATACTTATTGTAAAGAAAGTCTAGCTGCTTCATACAGACCATTAGAAACAGCAAACAGAGGATCTTCTGCATGTCTGATTTCTGAAATAGGTACTGGAAAGCCCTCTGCTGTCAACTCTCTCAATCTCTCCACAAATCCTAAAACTAGGGAGGTTCCACCGGCAATAATAATGGGCATTTCCATAGTTACATTTGGTAATTGTTTCTTAGGAGTCTTCTCATATAGTTCCTTAAACTTCTCTACAACATAGGAAAGAAGGGATTCATAATAAATAGAAACAGCTCTTTCAATTCCTGTAGTGGCATCGTAGAGACTAAACTCTGCTTTCTCCTTGATAGCAGTAACTACATTGTGCGTCTCGTCAGTATGCTTTGCTGCATGGGAATCAATCCAGTCACCACCTCTACTCAGAGAAAATGCAAACACGGGTATTCCCATAAAAGAATAAACAATATTGCACATGCCAGCGCCAAAACTCATGCCTATACCTGTATATTGGGTTTCTGCCAACTCAGAATAAATAACAGCTAGACCTTCAGTCATAACATTTATATTCTTATAGCCAATATCTGAGAAGACATTATGTAGAATTTGCTTATGATACTCTACATCAAAGTCAGCATCAATAGGTTCTGCTGGGACACAGTAATACAAAACGTCATCTTTATTTTTCGGCTTGCCTGCAACTGCTTTAATAAGCTCTCCAACCATTAGATTAGAAACAGGGTGCTTAGGATTCAAAACGCCTTGAGACATCGGCCTTAAGCATTCTTGATGAAATAGATTAGCAAACTTAAACGCATCGTCCCCTAAAACGTACAGCTCACCGTCTACTTTTACATAGTGCGCTCCAGCATTTTTTAGCATGTTTTCACCGAATTGGTGTGCGGAGCCTTCTAGAAATTTAGATGGGTTTAGCTTGAAGAAAGCATCTCTGACCTTTCTAAACTTTTTATTCCCATCTTCATGTTCTGCGCAAGAAATAAAACCTGTTCCAATATCTATTCCTACAGCCCTCTTGCTAGCTGCTTTTGTATTTTTATCGCTCATTATTACCTCATCTACATTAGTGTGATAAGAGTATATTTCCTTACCATCAAAAGTGGAAATTTCCTCTTCCTTATTTATAATATTCCGCTCTATATGTATTGTATCTTCAATAGGCGTAGGTTGTTCATCATTAGGCACACTTTGTGGTTGTATTTCTACAAAAGCTTGCCTATATCCGGACATTCTTTCAAATCTTCTTGGGGTGTTCATAAACTTCCCCTATTCTAGAGTTTCCAAATGATGTTTCTATTTTTGGCGTTTCGTAGAAAAACTCTTGAGGGCCATCCTTTTTAAAGACAGGAACATCATCATTGGAAGAAAAAGTCTTCTCCTCCTTTTCCTTCTCTTGTTTCTTGTGTTTTCCAAAGTCTGTATATTTTGAAAGCATTTTAATAGTAAAGAATATTAACCAAGAAAGACCAGCTATTGAAACAAAAGCAATAGATATGATCTTTATCAAGTAGTCTAAAATATCCACTATAAAACCTTTTTATTTTAAAGAGTCAGCAGATTCACTCGCCTAAATGCTTGCCAAGGCTATCGCTTCACTACTGACAAAAAGAGGGGCTAAGTTTCCCCAGCCCCTCAGTTTGAAAGTATAAACAAGCGAATTACTTGTTAATATTGAGGTAGTCACTACGATTGTTCCACCAGTTCGTTCCGGATTTGGAACCACCATTACCGAACGTATCACCAGAGTGAAGAACGGTAAAGTCGTTAAACGTGCTGTAACTATAAGTAACAGTAGCGTTACCACCACCAGCGTCTCCTCCTCCGTAGGACACTGAAGAAAGCTTGTTTTTATTTCCAAGCCATACTCTTGTTCCTTCGCAGGTTGCAACACGAATAGTGTTGTCTGACAAGTTTGTTGCTTCTTCGCAGAAGTCTCCACCTGTACAGGAGTCGATAGCATTAATCAAGTCACCACTAGAAGCGGTAACTTCGATATCACAAGTAACTTCGATTGGGAAGGTTACAGGTCTTGCATAGGCAATTTTTGCACCAAGCTCGAAGAGCTCTTCACGAGCAACATCAACAGAGGCTGTGATTGACTGAACATGAGCAAAGTCTTTCGTACCACTATTTGACATACCTTGAATTTCTCTTGGTAGAACCGTGAGGTCACTGTCAGTTGCTTGACTGCGTAACTGCGCTGCACTAGCTGTATCACCACCAGTAGCAAAGATCATATTCTGTCTACGGTTTACACCGCCAGAACCAACAGGAGCGTCTCCATTTGAACCAAAAGCGCCTGCTGTGGCGGATGGGTAGTAGGAAGCGCTACAGTTAAGAGAACTAGAACTTTGCCCTGTTCCCCAAATCTTTGTATTACCAACAAGTGTAATATCTTCTGTGAAGTTATCGTCAACTGGGAAGTTGTATGCTACAGAAGAAATATAAAGGCCTGACATCTCAACCCAAGCTGCTGCGCCGCTGGTATCTTGACCAGCAGATTCTAAGGCTTCGTCCCAAATGCCAAGTTGAACAATGGTTTTAGTATTTGAGTCACATCTCTTAGCGAGCTGTGGGCCATTGATTTGATCGGAAGTAGCAAGACAGTATAGGGGGATGTAACCATCTAATACTTTAGTCATTGTCACTTCGATGTCAGGAGTGCCTTCGACATTTTCATAAATAGCCAACTGACCAAGTTCGAAAACTTGCTCTAGGTTGAAAGTAGTAGTGATACCGCAAGACTGAACACCGTGTGCTGCAACCTTCGTACCGCCTGTACCCGAGCTATTCTTACCGAAGGAAACCTGTTGAATAGCGTAATAGATTCTATTATTAGCCATCTAAACATCTCCTAAAATAAATTTTTTTAAAACTTTTCCACAACAACATACACCATTTGCTAAACTTAGTCTAAAACAACCTCTAAAGTTGCCCTTACAGTGCCTTCATGCAATCTTGCATCATAAGACTCCATTTCGGTTATAGACATATTAGTCATTCTAGCCAATAAATATCTGTATTGTGGCGTATTTACAACGTCATCATAATTGAGAGGAGAGCTAACTTTCATTCCTCTATAATCTAGAGGATAAGCGCCACTCCCAATTAAAGTATCTGTTTTGAAAAGCCATAATTGGCTGTCTATCTGATAAGAAAGTATATCAACAAGCTGATTTCTCCACCATCTATTTTCACCCACAATATGAAAAACTATGTCTTGTTGAACAAATTGAGAAGTATCTCCAAGCTGGTAAGGCTTAAATCTTCTCCGTGGAACAGTTTCTAGAACAATCGCTGGCATTTGAACACGATGATTTGCCAATATCCCCCATGAACCAGAACCTGTTGAAGAGTAATATGTATCGTCTACTCTTAAAGAGTTATACTGAAGCTCGTCCCACCAAGGGGCTTCGTCTGCTACATACACCTGAACATTCCTATAACTATATTCAACTTTGACAGTATCAGTTGTTGAAATAGGGTTGTCAAAAACAACTCTACCTAAAGGATAATTATAATGATGTCCATATGTAGCATCTCCAGTTCCTTTAAGAACTCCGTTTACATAAACTCCGGAAATCTGTATGGGATCATAGCCTTCATAAGAAGAACCAGTCTCCCAAACCCAATCTTTTCTAGCACCCTCCCAGACTTGACCGTTACTATAGGAAGGGTCATTTACCAATCTAAGTGTATCAAAAGTTCCTCCAAATGCTCCCGAAGTAGGCATCGTAACATTACTCCACCCACCTATGCCGAGAAAGGCCCAATCTAAGAACCACTTCATATTGTTCTCTATCTCTGAACTTAATAGAGTATTCCCAATATGGGAAACCTTATTAAATTTTGTATAGGGTTCGCAAGCCATTTAAAGAACCTTTGTTAACTCTTGTCTTATTATTGTTTCTATTTCTCCCTGAATTCCTTCTAGGGATCTTGTAGCAAAGTTGTCACTTTCAGTACCCGCTAATTGTGCGGGAATTTTCCAGCCGCCTCGTCTTTCAACCATAATGCCAAGTCCTGTTCTACTTCTAGCACTTCCTGTTGATCCAACTTGTTTATATTGATAATCAGCGACTATAATACCGCTTCCTTTTGTAAGAAGCCAGTCTAGCCACCGTAAAGTTTTTTGTCCTCTAAAGCCAGAATAACTTAACTCTGCTTCTGCTAGTGATAAAACATCAGAATAATCATCTTGAATTATTCCTATTGATATCATACCTAGCTTGCCAGCTCCTGACTGACGAATAAAAGTAACTGAAATATTATTTGCCCATTGACTTATTACAGCATCCATTCTTTGAGCCGCGTCAGGTAAACCAAGTTCCCCTCTAAAGCCCGAGCCAACAATAGCTGCATACTCAGGGGAAGACATAAGTCTCTCAATTACCTTAGCTCTCAACCTTGTTTCTATCTGTGGAATGGCCTTAGAAGAAACAGAAATAAGCTTTTTATCTATCTCTTTCTTTACATTGGCAAGGAATTTGCTATAAAATCCTTTCTCTAAATCTACACCTAATCTAAAACCATTAGCCATTACATAACCCTCTTCCAAGTGCATAAGACAAACTCGCTGTCGCCCCATCCAATTGGTTCAGGTTCTGCAACTCTTTGAAATCTATGATTTGAGTAAGCTGCTATATCTGTAGCAACCTGTATTTCTTTTGCTCTTTTAATTTGTGGAGTAGCTTCTTTTTTGCCTATCGTTTGTATTAATCCATCTGGATTATTAACAGGAGTAGACATTTGAAGAAATTCTTTATAATTAAAAATTACACCTAAGTTTATAGTCTCAGTCGATATAACAGGCCTCTTGCCCGCACTATTACAAACAGGGCAAACCCCTCCAAAGGGGAAGGGTACTGGACCTCCGTCTTGAAACCTATTTGAAGATTTCTTTCCTATAGGATCATAGATACAATTATTACAGTCTTCCCACTTTGTCACACCATAATATAATGTGCAGGGAAGAGTTAATGCAGTATCTTCCAATAATGCGTCAATAGCATCATTAAAAAGATTCTTCATGTCACTGGTTATAATACCAGCAAAAAAGTTTTTAGCCATTATTAGCAAGGTCCACAGGAAGCGGTACAAGGAGCACAGCCGGTATTGTTACTCACGAAGTTTGTATTGATCTCTCCAGTAGTGGGGAGATTAGAAACATATGTGTCAATACGATAGTTAGCTCCATATGCATCAGTTCCAGCAGCAATAGTAGACTGAACTAATATAGTTCCTTCTTTATGCTCTGTTCCGGCGCCTTTTGGCTGAAAAATCATTACCATTTTATTGCCTTTCTAAATTAATACCCAAAACCGCCTCGGTTTCGGTGTGCATTTTGTGTGTCTGCCTCTCCCATAGATCCAAGCATAGATCGAGGATCGAACTTGTTTGAAGCAAAAGGAGACATTACGGCTCTTATAATTTTCTTACCTTCATAGCTGAAGTTGTATTGTTCTTTTAACTCTTCAAAGGATTTGCAAGGCCCTTGTGTTAAGAGTGTAGCTAGATGGGTTCCGTATGCTGATGTGTTTAGTTGAGCAGGCCCAAGTCTAGCACTCACACCTTGAAGCAATGCTGCAGTTCTGAAGTTGCCCTCATCCGCTAAGCATGCCGCCTTAAGAACCATAAAAGATATAAATTCATCTGCATCTGCTGGGGGTGATGCGGCTCCGGGATCTGGAGTTATTGCATATGAAGCCACATTGATTGTATATGCTGTATTAAAATTTATTTCTAGCGGCAAAAAATACGCACTAGTTATAAGTAGTTCTTCTAGTCTCTGTGTGCTATATCTAGTGTCATTTACACCAGCATCATTTAGCATAGTTCTAAGCATTAATAAACTTGTATTTTGCCAGCTCATATTATCTATCCGTAACGTAAAGAATACCATCGCCTTCAAGAACAGCACTTGAAGATGTTGCTACTAAAACTTCTAGTTTATAAGTATTGCCAGTCGTACCTCCTGCGATCCAGAAAGTAACAAGGCTATTTTTGCTGCTAACAGAAGAACTTTCAATTCCACTACTTGATATAGTCAAGTCAGAGGCTGAGCCATCTATTTTTTCGGAACTAATACTTGTTATGCTGCTAACAGTTTCGCTTGTGTCAAGCAAATTATTAAACTCCATGCCGAACTTTCTAGTTTCGGATGGTTGTTTTACTAATCTTTGATTTGATAAAATTCCCATTTTTTTGCCTTTTTACACTTGTTCTATTATAGAGTACACCAATTAATTAGGCAGTGTCCATGTAGATCCGCCTACATCAACAGGTATTACCCAAATAAGCTTATCTCCATTATAAGCCTCCGAAAAACTCCAAGTAGTTCCTCTCTCTGGAACTGTCCATATGAATATCTTAGCCTCTTCTCCTCTTACGGTAGCGTTTGCCAAAATATCAACTACTGCATCAAGTCGGGCTGAGGCACCTCCAATAGTCAGTGTTCCCTTTGAACTAAGTATAGCAGCGCCTTCTATTGACGAGGTAGCTCCCATACTAAGAGAACCGACAGACTCAATAGTAGCTATAGCTTCAATCAACGAGACTGCTTCAACATTAGATATTCCTAATGAAGAAAAAACATCTGCTGAAAATGGAGATATTGAAAACATTTAAGGGCTAATTATCCCCGCTGCTACTTTGTCTACTGTTAATACGTCTACCGAAGGTCTTTCGCTAAGATCTTTTATTACACTAACCTCTCTTGTTGTATCTCTTACATGATCAACGTTTATAGATAAAGATGATGAAAAATCCCAATAAGGAATTTGGAACTTTCTTTTTGCAAATACAATGGCTTTTTCTTGATCTGTCCCCTCGTTTTGTATAGTAAAAGCTTGCATCTTTTTTTCAACGGCTGTGGCCGAGGAACACTCAGTTAGGCTACAATCACATGTACAGTTTAAGCATGAATGATCATCTTCGTGATGGTGTTCATCTTCGCATACATGTGTGCAGCAATTCATAGGAAGGAATATTCTTCTTTCGATAGGTGATAAAGGCCAGCTAGAGTGTTCGGATTTAAGAAAATTTGTGTGAGTCTCTATATCATTCCATATATCATTTAAATTAGCATCAGCTCTGACACCTCCATACCAAAATTCATTTCCGGAAGTTCCAAAGATAGAATGTAGAATATTCTTTTTCCTATTAGCTATAAAACTATATGGATGTATGTATTCTCCCCTTGCATTAGGAGTAGTCCCTATTATGTCTTGGTCTTGGGTTATTAAATTTGTTCTTAGTATTTCGTTTGAGTTTATTCTTTCAAACTTATACAGGCTAGTTTTTTCTTTATATTTTATTAATAATGGATAAGATGGTCTTAGGTCTGAAACTCCTTGAAGTGGGAAATTTTTTACGCTGCACTTTTGCTGAGCATGACATCTATGTATACGATCCATAGAAAATGCTTCTACTATATCTCCGTCTTTATAAGATAAGTCTCCCGGATTAGAATTTATTTTTACTATAATTTCCATAAATATATACCTAGCTTACAAAAAGAAAGAACGATGGATTGCCGTCGTCAGATTCTGACATTTGCCTTGCACCCATATCCCAGTCTAAGCTTGTCCTATCCACGCCAGACGCGTCTATATTGACTCCATATTGATTTCCTAAATCGACACCCTCTGCTAATGCAGTAGAGTCGCTTTGAAGGCCTAGATCTACAGAATCCTCTACAGTACTTATAAACTTTACTTGACTGCTCAGATTCTGATCCGCTAAGGAATTAGCGCCTGTTGCCTCATATGAATTGTTTGCGTTGTTATCTGACATATTATAGTCAAAGTCTACCCCATTTGCATTTGTCATCCAAAAGGGCCTATTGTCACCTGCTGACATACCAGAAAAACCAACCGCTATATTGTTTTTTACTTTAGCTACGGCTCCCGCTGCTGCATTTCCGTATCTGACTGCAATAACGCTTGATGAACTGCCTTTTATTTTGAGTCTAAATATAGTATTATTATAAGCATAGCCAGTTCCCTTGCATTGATTAAGGGTTATTGCTTGCACTGGGTCACTGGCAGTCTCACATATATCATGAACTATATTGTTATGAACAACTAAAGTTTGTGCTCGATTAGGTGTATCTTGGTGAATTTGAATAGGATTATTACTTCCAATACTACCACTAAAACTATGGATAATATTATTTCTTATTATTGCTATGTCTGGTGAATTTCCATCAAGCATAATCGCACTTGCAGGTCTGGAAGAACCATTTAGCCTACTTAAATCAAACTGAAGCCATTCAACCGTAAATCCGCCAGTGGGATCAGTATCTTCAAGAGATATTATTCCAAGTTGAGATCCAATAGTTGAATTCTCAGGATATATAGTCGCAACTATTCCATGATCAGGACTCATTGCCCCACTATGTCTAGAGCCTGCATCTACAGTTAGTGTTACATGTTTTAAAGCCTTAACATCATTGAACTGTATCCTCTCTTCTTCAAAGGCGGAGTCTGCATGCAATACCCCAGTAACAAAATCAGTGCTGCCCCAGTAGGAAGGGCTTGAATCGTCTGTCATCTCCTCGAAAGCAACTATGGTAGAAAACGCTCTTTTGAAAGTCCCATCTTCCTGATCTCCATACTCATCTACTATACCAAATGGACTAGCCGAACTGCTGCCACCTGAAATATACTTTAAAGTATAACTACTGCCGTTTATTCCTGTTAAAAGATAAAGATAATCACCTTCGGTTGCGTCTGTTATTGCGAAAAGATCGCCTACGCCTACGCTGCTTCCGGGACTAGAGCTAAAACCAACCACATATGGGCCAGAGCCACTAGAGCTACTGGGAGTAACTGTGGCTATACTGTTATTTGATCCGATAGTTACTTGAGTCATTAGTAAATATTTTGCCCTATAACAAAACCATCATATAAACCTGTTTCTATGGCTATGAAGCCAAATACGTCTGCCCTTCCTCCATTTGTGGTTATTGTAGGGGCTGAGCCACCGGCCCATTTAATTGTGCTAAACCAAGTAATTCCATTTCCTCCATCACTATCTTGCTCTATTCTTATTACAAATTTTTGCCCTTTAGTGACATTAGCTAAGTGAAATACTTGTGGGTTTGTTGCTAGAGTATAAGTGAAGGAGTTTCCATTAGCAAGATTAAAGGTATGAGGTGTTGTGCTGGCTCCAGATGCAAGTAGTGGACCTCCTACGATACCTGAAGTTGTTAGGGCTGTTGCTGCACCGCTGACGATGGTGATATTCGAGACGTTTGTAAGCCCGGAAGCGGTAAGTGCATTCGCTGCACCACTGACGATAGCCATGTCACTGGAACTTGCAAAGCCAGACGTTTCGATGGTCGAAATGCGACTGCCAAGCGCAATGCCGGAGGCGGTATTAGCATTCGCTGCACCACTGACGATGGTGATATTCGATACGTTCGTCAGACCTGAAGCAGTAAGTGCATTTGCTGCACCGCTGAC
>VTLG01006499.1_pt1 | contig 13851 bp, 21 predicted proteins | sample 4694571 | NCBI WGS metagenome assembly VTLG01 (sample SAMN12604809, study PRJNA352737) | marine metagenome | biome: ENVO:00000447; feature: ENVO:00000209|ENVO:00000569|ENVO:01000036; material: ENVO:00002151; isolation source: viral sequences binned using virsorter ...
CAGATACTCCATTAACAGCAACAGATGAGCCAGTAGTTATATCATCTGGGAACTCATTTCTTAGTTGTTCAACAGTATCAGCGTTAGTTTGTCTCTCTACAAAGCCGCCACCTTGTAGAAATTTGATCGTTTTAGTTGCCATGTGGGCCTCCTTGTTCATATGATTGGATTGACTTGTACTCTTCATTTAATTGATCAAAGAAATCATCAATTAATGCGTAGTTTTCTTTTATTTGCTTCTCAACTGTTTCTTTTACCTCACCATTGAGATATTTTACAGTCTTCTTAAGTATTACAGTATTAGCTTCAATGTTGCCTATATCCATACTACAGTCCTAATCTGCCTAGACATCTTTCTAAGGCAGGTCTCATATACTCTACTTCATCGCATGCATATTGACAATTTTCATTAACTACAGCCAAATTATTTTGTAATTGAGATACTATATCAGTCAATTGTTGTAAATTTTCAGTAATCTCTAATATTCTATCATTATCAGTCTTTTTGGTAGTAGTTTTCTTAGTTTCTTTCTTCTTGGCCATTATTATCCTCCTTGTTTATGTCTAATAGTTCATCTATTAGCTGGTTTTCTTTATTTTTAAGTACTTCCTGTTCTATTTTAAGTCTAGTAAGATCTCTAATTATATCTTCTTGAGACCTTATTGGTAAAAACGTTAAGCCCACTTTAATATCCTCCAAATTATTTCTATTGTTTTACTGTTTATCATGATATTTATAGTAAATGATATATATATCTCAGCATAATAGGGCTGATTGACCCTCGTTAGTGATAGTCAGATAGTAAACTATCCCAGTTATCAGCTACATAGTACTCGCCTGTCACTACAACCCTATTATTGTTTCTACCTCAGTTAGGGCCTGGTACCCCGATAGAAATTCTAATTTTAACAGCCTACTCGACCACTTTTTCAGGTCCTTTTGCCTCACTACCCATTTCCCTCGGCTGTTATGTCTGTAGCCCTAGTAAATACTACAGATCATGTCTCCTACCAATCGCATTGTTTATCTTACTCTGATACATATTTATATCTTTTTCTAGGTGTTTTAATCTTTCTTGATGGAACTTTATTTTATCTTTATGATAGTTCTCACCACTTCTAAGAGCCATAAGTATTTCTTTTACTTCTTCTATTAAGAATGCCATGGTAGCTCTCCTTCACTTAATGCTCTGTGTAATACTATTATTATATAACTATACATTACTATGCATGTTATACTTGATACTACATATATACAATCATATATGAATTCCATACTATCTCCTTTATTGGTTAAGAGTTTAATTATCTTTTCTATGACTTATCTCATAGTGTGATCCTATTCTGCTATCATTATGTATATTATCATTACTGTCATCTTTTGTTATAACAGCAACACATATCATAATAAATATAAATATCGCTAAGTAAACCATATCTTTCATCCCTTCATTGGTTAAGAGTTTAATTCTAATTTATTGTGACAAAGGCCCGACTACTTTGTCTAGAATTTTCATCGTTTGGCATAGCACTTAGATTATAGTGGTCTGTCACGCATTACCACTTACTATTGTTATATGAATACTACATCACACTCACTAGAAATGTCATCAACAGCAGTATCATATGCTTCATCATAATCATTCATTGGTAGGGTCTCCTTATTGGTTAAGAGTTATACAGGTAATACTTCAGTAAGATTGTTGTCTTTAAATACTACTTCAGCACCTCTATCTTTACACGCTTGAATATAACCTGTGATATAATTCAAGTCTTCTCTACTATCAACTCTAAAGGTTTTATCTATTTGGTTACCTTTAGGTGTTACTATTGTTACTACTTTTAGTGTACTCATATACACCTCCTTATTGGTTAAGAGTTAGGTATAAGTTTATATATAATACGTACACACACACGCTCTATGGCACAAGAATACACGATAACACACAAAACGCCTGTTATGTGACCTATTACACTCTAATAATACTAAAAAAAGAATAAAAGGGGGAAATTAATCCCCCAATTAAACTAAGCATTGATTGCTTTAGCAACTTCATCCTTAACTAACTGCGCAATATCAACAGAAGGTGTATCTTCTTTACCACTACCTAATGCTGCTATTAGTTTACCAAAGTCACCCTTAGATTCTGATGACATGGTTAAGTCTTGGACTTGGTTGTTAAATCTAGTTAGATCACGCATAACACTTGACATGTAGAAGTTTCTATTACGAGCCAAACTTGACAGCCATTGCTGCATGATAAGGTTTATTACTTTGTTTAAAGTATCTTTGTCCAATTTATTCTCCTTTTCATTATTAATAATTAATCAAACTAAAAAAACATAAATCAAAATTAACGTAAAATCACTTTTGAAAATCTCTGATTTGTCCCGCACACATCTATAAGGCCAAGCACTAAAATGGCACAATTTTTAAAAGTTGCCTAAAATAAATGTTGCTTTTAAATAATCCGTTTAATAAATTTACGCTATGAAAAAATATATCTTAACTATAGAATATGATGGTAACTCTGATGAAGTTGAAAGTATAAAAGAAGAGATGATCGAGCCTGAAGAAGTAGCTAATATAACGAGAGAAGATATAGAAAAGTTAACTACTCAAGATATGTTAAAGATAATGTTCTTTAAGGAATATGGTAAGGCTTGATTGCTAACGCTCCCTTGACGGGAGCTTTGTTTATATGAGAGTATACAAAGTAAATAAGATAGAGCATACAGTATTTGATGATATACAAGAGGTACCTGGTAGTATCAAAATCGCAGATAACTGGCGCAAGGGTGAAGTAGGCGATTGGGTACAAGCTGATGATGGGTGCTTTGTACAAATTTTGCGCAAAGGAAAGATGGTTGTGCCGAAAGGGCGGAACAAGGTTAGGGAATACGTTGGCACGTGCACTGGTACTTTTCCAGTAACCTCCAAGGCGAAGATGGACACTTCGCGCAGACTCAATATTTACTCCTTTGGGGGGAGTAAGAGTTCTGCAGACGTTCTGCTAGATCGGACCGTACTAAGTAAGCACGAACATCTCTTTGTAGTATATATAGCATCAGGATTAAGTCCACAGGAAGCTTATATGAAGGCTTTTCCTACGATAAATCCAGGTTATGCTAAACATAAGTCAGCACAATTAGTTAAAACAAAAAGGATAACTACTGCTATGAAAGAAGAATTAAAGCCTATAATGCAAGAACTAGGTATAAATGAGACTAGTATTTTGAAAAATATAAACATTATAGCTGAATCATCAGAAAAGGATGAGACTAGATTAAAGGCATTATTTAAATTGTCTGATATAATGGATCTAGAAGATAAAAACAAAACAACCGTAACACAAGTTTCAGGTGCTTTATTTCAAGGTTTTGCAGATAAACACTTAGTTGAAGCTGAAAGGCCAAAAGAAATAGGAGAATAAAATGGCAGAATTTGAACAAACTTTACAATTTGATAGTCGTGATGGTGAGTATGAAAGTGGTTATTATTATCACCCAGATGAGCTTAATATAGGAGGCACAGTTGTCAAATCACCGTTTATTATAGATAGTTATATAATAGAAGGGGACAATAGAAGCGGTATAACTAATGAACAACTTGAGAAAAGGTTAGAACTTTATTTTAAAATGCCTTTTAGTGACATTAAAAAATGGTGGCAAACAACTAAAACGCACGATATAAAAGGAAATTGGTCTGGAAGTCGAAATATACCAAAATTACCTGATAGAGAAACAAGGTATGCTTCATCTGCTGAGTATATGGATAGTGGAACTTCTTCACCTGAATTAGAGATGATGTATGAAAAATTATTTGATAGCTATATGTTTAGTGATGGCTTTGATTATGAAAACGCACAGATTGAAGATTATATAGAAATAGGATGGGATATAGATGATGCTCTTACTTATGGTTCAGCTGGGGATGGGCAAAATGTTGCAGATATTATAAGTACTTACGAATTAACAAAATATCCAGATTTTTGGGATAGTCCTTATGCTCAAACAGCAATAGAAAAAGGTATATCTGATTCTCAACAAATAGAGAGAGAATGGGAAGAAGATCAAGCAAGGCAGATGCAACAGAAATTGGATGAGACATTTACTTATGACATTTCTGATCGAGAAGAAGCTGAAACTGGTGGTATAATGAATTGGTTAAAAGGATTGGTAAAATAACATATGGCTAAAAAAGAAGAAGACAAACTAAACGAAGCTTTTAAAACTGGTCAAATAATAGGTTCTAAAACTCGTTATATAAAAAAGAGAAAAGATGAGTTTGCACGTAATGCGAATAAAAAATTTATAAATAAATTTCGTAAATCTTTAAAGGATACATACGGTGTATGAAAAAAGATAATAGTATATTAAGAGAAATAAGAAAAGGCTATCTTACTAAGATTACTCCTGGATTTTCTTCTGTTGTAAAGAAAAGTAAACCTATAAAAAATGTTATAAAAAGACTTATTGGTAAGTAGTGTCTACTACAGAAGATAAGTTAATAAATAATTGGAAATCTGATAGAGGTTTTAACTTATCACAACCTTCAAGCCCAACTTGGGAATCTTCCGTTGAATCTGCTGGTGGTGTATATGAAGCTTTATCAGGACCTGTGCATAATATGCTTATGACGGCAGGTTATATTGATGGTATAGGTAGCATAGCAGATATTGCTGATGCAGTTTTATATGCAGCTGAAGGTGAATTTGGAGAATCTGTTGTTTCCCTATCTTCAGCCCTTCCTGTAGCAGGTTCAATAATTGCAGGTAAAAAAATACTTAAAAATGCTAGTAAAAATGGTGAAAGAATGGTTACTATTCATAGAGGATATGGAGATTGGCATAAAGGTAACATGGTAAAAGACGGTTTATTTGTTGGAGGAAAAATAAAAAGTACCAGAATGGGACGTGAAGGAATGTTTTCACCATTATATACTACTGAATCTCTTGATGATGCTAAAACTTATGCAAAATCTTTTAATAAACAATTAAAACTAGATGGAATAGCTAACGCTAAACCTAAAGTCTTAACATTTGAAGTTCCAGAATCTTGGTTGAAGAAAAATACTGTATTTCCAGATGGCAAACCAATTGATTTTAATAAAGTAGATCAATTTGGAAAGCATGAATCATTGTATCCAGTTCATATTTTTAAACAAGGCCTTCCTAGAGAATTTTTAACTAAAGTTACAGAACTATAATATGGCAAATATTAATACACAAAATGTATCAAAAGCAGAAGAAGCACTAATGCTTGCTCAAAAAGATATGATTGCATTTGGTAAATTATTTTTAGCAGATGATTTTATGAGGAGTGAAACTCCATTTTTCCATTATGAAGTAGCAGACTCTTTGATGGATATGGATAAAAGACAGTTAGCAATTATATTACCTAGGGGACATGGTAAAACAGTATTAACTAAGTGTAGTATTATGAGAGATTTCTGTTTTGCAACTGGTCCTTTATTTTATGGCTGGGTAGCAGCATCGTCTAAAATTAGTGTACCAAATTTAGATTATATAAAATACCATTTGGAATATAATGAAAAAGTTTCGTATTATTTCGGTAACCTTAAAGGTAAAAAATGGACAGAAGACGACATAGAGTTAACAAATGGATGTAAACTTATATCGAAATCAAATCTTTCAGGCATTAGAGGAGGAGCAAAGCTCCATAAAAGATATGACCTCATCGTTCTGGACGATTTTGAAGATGAAAATAATACCATTACACAAGAGTCTCGTGCTAAAATCTCGAATCTTGTTACCGCAGTTGTTTTCCCTGCTCTTGAGCCACATACGGGTAGGCTTAGGATTAATGGAACTCCTGTTCACTTTGATTCCTTTATACAAAATATACTTGTCGGCAAAGAAAAAGCTGAGAAAAGTGGTGAAAAGTATAGTTGGCACGTGATAAGTTATAAAGCGTTACAATCTGATGGAACTTCTTTATGGCCTGGATGGTTTGGTCAAAAAGAAATGGAACGTAAAAAGAAGTTTTATGCTGATTCAGGGCAGCCACAAAAGTTTTATCAAGAGTATATGATGGAAGTACAGAATGCAGAAGATGCAATATTTACTCGAGATCATATACAATTTTGGGATGGGAGCTTTAGACATGATGAAGATACTGGGGTTAACTATATCTTATTTAAAGATGGAACTGAAAAACCTGTCAATGTCTTTGCGGGAGTTGATCCAGCTACGGATAGCGCTAGAAGAGATACTGACTTTAGTGTTATCATCATTGTCGCTGTTGATAGTGACAATAATTGCTATGTGCTTGACTATCTTCGTAACAGGTCATTACCTGTTTTGGGGATTCCTGGCGATGGTAAAAAAGGGATTGTTGATCATTTGTTTGATTATAACAAAATTTATCACCCTTCTCTCTTTACAATTGAGGATACCGCAATGTCTAAACCTGTATTTCAGGCACTTGTTTCGGAAATGAGACGAAGAAATGATTTTGGAGTTAAGTATTGTGCTGAGAAGCCAGGAAATAGAATGAGTAAGAGGGATAGAATACAAGAAGTATTAGCTCAAAGATTTGCTATAAGAAGTATGTTTCTTAGAAAAGAACAATATGATTTACAGCATGAAATATTTACTTTTGGTCCAAGAATGGGCCATGATGATACAATAGACGCGCTTGCTTATGCATGTAAACACGCGCATCCACCTAAATCTATGAAGAAAAATAGAGAAGGTGTTTGGAGAAAACATAGACCCAGCGCTAAAAGTTGGGTTGTAGCCTAAAAAGGAGAACAAATGGCTTATAACAGAAGAACAAATCAAGGTTATCAAATGCCTGGTGGTCCTAGAAATCCTAGATCCATTAGAGCAAATAGATTACCGCAACATTTAGGTCCGCGAAACTTACCTCAGCAACCAGGTCAGTGGGCTGGTCAAATAGGTAGAGTACCACAAAACAATCCACAAAGATTACCAAATCCTGGAATAGAGCGTAGAGGTGGTTCTAGATTAATGGGAACACCTAGTACTGCTAGAAGAATTGGATTTGGACAACCAAATGTAATGACTCCAGGAACATTGCCTGGACCAAATGCACATATGGGTTCAGGCGGTCCTCAAAATTTAGGAATGGGCGGAGCAAGCGCACATATGAATAGTGGTATGCCAAGACCTTATGGTAATCCTAATGTAATGACTCCAGGTACTTTACCAGGACCATCTGCACATATGGGTAGCGGTGGACCACAAAGTTTACCAGGACCAAGCGCGCACATGGGTAGCGGTGGACCTCAAAATATAGGTGGACCTCAAAGTCTTAGTCCTCAACCAGGACAATGGGCAGGAGATATACAAAGAGTTCCTCATCCTGAACCTCATCTTCCACCTCCTCCACCTGGTGGCGGCTCTGCAAAAGGTGGTATGCAAAAAAATCAGTTTAATATGGCTAATAATACTTATAATCAAGGATTTTAATGGCTAAAAGAACAGATAAGACTGCTCAGAGAATAAAGAGAGTATTTGAGCAGGCTAATGGACCAACAAGAACTCAATGGGAATTTATTAACCAAAAAGGTTCTGATTTTGCTCATGACAATCAATTAAGTGAAGCTGAAAGAATTGCTTTAGAAGAACAAGGTATGCCTACATTTACAATAAACAGAATAATGCCTGTTGTTGAAATGTTAAATTTTTATGCTACAGCTAATAAGCCTAGATGGCAAGCTATAGGGGCAGAAGGTTCTGATATTGATGTTGCTGCTGTATTTTCTGATATGGCAGATTATATATGGGATATGTCTGATGGTTCTACTCTGTACGCAAATGCAATTAATGACGCCATAACAAAAGGAGTTGGTTATTTACAATTAGATGTTGATCAAGATGCGGATAATGGTATGGGTGAGGTTGTTATAAAAAACCCAGAACCATTTGATATATTTGTAGACCCTAAGTCTAGAGATATGTTATTTAAAGATGCTAATTTTATTATAGTAAGAAAAGTTCTTCCTAAAGAACATTTAATATCTTTATATCCAGATAAAAAAACTAAAATCAAAAAAGCTAATAGTTGGCAAGATACTGATTTAGATTATAGTGAAAAATCAACAGATGCACATAGAAAAGACTTTACATATAAAGATATAGACTCTAATGAGTCTGTTGCTCTTAGCGGAGAAAATGATACTCTTATTGAAATGTACGAAATGTACGAAAAAACAAAAGTAGCTTATGTAAATGTTTTTTATAGAGAAACTCTTGCTCCTGAACAAATGCAACAAATACAACAAGAAGTTCAAGCCTCTATGGCAAAAATGCAAAATGAACTATCTGTAAATTTCTTAGAGCAGACTAAGCAATTAGAACAATCTCTAGGTGAAGGTCAAATAATTCAAGAAAGATTTGATTTAGAAGTTCAAAAACTTCAAGAACAAATGGATAGTCAATTAAGAAATGCTGAACAAAGTATGATGGCTAGTATGCAAGAACAAGCTGCAGTTATTAATAATACTATTATAACTGAAAAAGAACTTGGTATACTTATGAAAGATGTAGACTTTAAAAAGAAACTTGTTGATGTTGTTAAGTTTTATGGTAATAGAATAAAACAAACGTTAGTAGTTGGTGATACAACTCTTCATGAAAAATATTTACCTGCTAATGTAAAAGAATATCCTATTGTACCATTTCATTTTAAATGGACTGGAACACCATTTTCTATAAGTGCTGTTTCTCCTTTAGTTGGAAAACAAAGGGAAATAAATAAAGCACATCAATTACTTGTACATAACGCTTCTTTAGGTAGTAGTTTAAGATGGTTGCATGAGGAAGGAAGTATTGATACTGACTATTGGGAAAAGTACTCAAGTTCTCCAGGTGCTCTTCTTCCAATAAGGCCAGGTGCAGCACCTCCTACTCCAGTACAACCAGCTCCTTTAGCAAACGCTTTTTTTACTCTTGTTCAAGAAGCTAAAGGTGATATGGAATATTTAGCAGGTATATATAGTTCAATGATGGGTGATTCAGGTAATGCAAGTCAAACTTATAGAGGTATGCTTGCAATGGATGAGTATGGTACTAGAAGGATAAAACAATGGATGCAAAATTCTTTAGAGCCAGGATTAAAGCAATTAGGTTTATTAGTTAAAGAATATACACAATCTGTATATACTGCACAAAAAACATTTAGAATTGTTCAGCCAAGCGCTTTACAGGAAGAAAGACAAATACAAATTAACATTCCTTTATATAATGATTTTGGGGAAGCTATAGGAAAGTCTTATGACTATGCAGTAGCTAAATTTGATGTTAGAATAATTGCAGGATCTACTATGCCTGTTAATAGATGGGCTTATGTAGCAGAATTAAAAGAATTAATGCAGTTAGGAGTTATAGATGATATAGCTCTACTTGGTGAAACAGATATTAGAAACAAAGAGCAAATAGCGCAAAGAAAATCAATGTATTCTCAATTACAAAGTCAAGCTGCAAGTCAAGAAGAACAAATAAAAGATTTAAATGGAACTATAGAAACTCTAGAAAGACAACTTGTTCAAGCTGGTATAAAAGGTCAAGTTATGCAAGCTGCTGTTGAAATCAATAAAACAAAAGAACAAGTTAAAGGTGAACTTAATAAAGGTTATACTGAAACCGAAGCAAAACAAAAAGTTCTAAGAGATAGTATGGTTAATCATGCTGAAACTACAAAAGCTAAATTAGATGCAGAAGCTAAAGTAAAATTAGAGCAAGCTAAAACTAAAATAGATAAAGCTGTAGTAAGAGCAGAAAATAATTTGGAAAATTTAGAATAAGTATTTAACTTATCATAATTTTTTTTAATAAAAAGGAGAAGTAATGTCAGAAGAAACAAAAGGTAACTCGGCAGCAGAAATTGCTAATGACTCCGCAGATTTCTTTGGCCGATTAGAAAATTCCGTAAATGGAATGGTTTCGGAGAGGGAAGCAAGCGATAAGCAACCAAATACGCAAAACACAGAAGTAACCCAACGTGGAAGTGGCACCGCACAGGTAACCCACAATCAATCACGAGGCTCTAATGTGAACTGGGACACTGAGAACAACCCATATAAAAAAAGATACAAAGACTCAAGTAGAGAAGCTATTAAAATGAATAAGCAACTCAGAGAATTGAAACCCTTTGTTCCTGTTCTAAATGCTATGAAGCGTGATAGCGGACTTGTTGAACACGTTCGTGATTATCTGAAAGATGGTGGTAAACCATCTAAAAACATAAAAGAAAAGTTAAATCTAAGTGAAGACTTTGTATTTGATCCTAATGAAGCTATTGAGAATCCAGATTCTGAATCAGCTCAGGTAATGCAAGCTCAAATAGATTCAGCTGTTAATAATAGAGTAGGTTCTGTTTTGAAAACAGAAAAAGCAAAATCTATGAAAATGCAACAAGCTATGGCTAAAAGGAGAAATGAAATGCAATTTATTCAAAAGCATAAAATGACTCCTGAACAGTTTAAATCTTTTAAACAAGCAGCTAAAAGCAGGTCGCTTACTTTAGATGATGTTTATTATCTTTTAAATAAAGATAGAGCAAATCAAAACGTTGCTAACTCTACTAAACAAGATATGTTAAATCAGATGAAGAATGTTCGTGATATACCAACAACCGTTAGCGATTCAAACAGTCAAGGCGTAGCAAAAAAATCGGATGAAGATTCAATGTTCGATACAATGCTAAGCGTTGATGGTGATGTGGATAACTTGTTCGGGTAGATAATTTTAGAATCATCTTCCGAACTTTAATAACTTAAACCTGACTGAAGGCGCATTTGCGTAGTTGAAGAAAGGTTAAAAGGAGATGGTTAAATGTCTGATTTTTTTAAAGTTGACACTGCCACCGCTTCAGGCGCGGTAGACAACTTAACGGTAGCGGACGTTTCTGGTAATGGCCCTGGTTCAGGTCCTGGTCTAGACACTGGTGACCTACGTAGAAAGTTTAACTTTGGTGACAGAGTTTCTGAACTTTCTTTGGCACAAGATCCGTTTTTCCGTTTTTTATCAAAAGTAAGTAAAAAACCAACAGATGATCCAGCTTTTAAATGGAGCGAAAAAAGAGGTTCTTACCATAAAAGGTATGCATATCCTGTTGCATTCAGTAATGATAATTCAACATGGGTAGAAACTTTAGATGGTACAGATATTGATACTCAATTAGACTCTTATGAGACTGCAGGAACAACTGTTTATGTTAAAATGATGGGTGATTATAAAAATTCTGGTAATTTACAAAATATTTATGGTCAATCTAGTAGTGAAGTTAAAATAGGTGCTGAAGGTACTCAACCTCGATTCTATCTTCCAGGTCAATTAATTAAAATTAACTTTGGAAATGCAACAGCTTCATTAAGTGCTGCTCAAGAAACTTCTTCTTACGCTATTGTAAGAATTGATGAAGTTACTTTACAGGACGAATCAACTAATCCACCTACAGCTCATGGACAAGGTGAAGCTGCAATTATTCAAGGCAAAGTAGTAAAAACTAAATCTGCTGGTCATGATGTTATTGCAGGTGTAAACTCTGCTGCTGCTGCTGGTGATTCAACATATAGTACATCTATTGCAGGTACTGCAGGTGCTGCAGGTCTTGAAGATTTTAGATCTTATGTAGTAGGTAGTGCATATGGTGAAGGTACTGGTTATCCTGAAACATGGAAAGACCAACCTTACTCTACAAACTATGGTATGACTCAAATATGGAAAACTTCATGTGCTATGACAAATAGTGCTAGAGCTACTGTTCTGAAGTTTGAGCCAAATGAGTGGGCTAGAGTTTGGAAAGAGAAATTAATTGAACACAAATGGGATATTGAAACATCACTGTTATTTGGTTCTCAATATGAGGATTCAACTAATGGTATTCAATACACTCAAGGTGCAGTTGATTATATTGCAAATTATGGTAATGCATTTAGTCTAGATACAGCTACTAAAACAGCTGATGATTTCTTAGATGACATGTCTAACTACCTTGATCCAAGATACAACAATAGTACAGGAAGTATATTCTTTGTTAATACACAGGTATACAACTGGATGCATAAATTAGGTGGATACTTCAAAAATAATCTTGAAGTTTCTTCTAACTTTAGAGCTGATTTTGCTATGACTGGCAAGAAAAAAATCATGGGTATCGATATTACTACATTCTCAACACCTTATGGTGATATGAATGTTGCTCGTAATATTCACCTTGATGGTACTAATGTTAAAATGCTTGGTATCAATATGAAGTATTGTTTCTATCGTCCTCTAGTAGGTAACGGTGTAAGCAGAGATACTTCTGTCTATGTAGGTGTGCAAACACTAGAAAACTCTGGGGTCGACAGAAGAGTAGACTTAATCTTAACAGAAGCTGGTATGGAATGGTCAATGCCTGAATGCCACGCTTTATGGACATAGGAGGTTAGTTATGGCTATACCAATGTATGGACAAAATAAATCAGGTGACGCTCTTGATGCTGCTAGAAAATCTTGGACACGTAGGATTCATTTAATGGATGCTGCAGCAGGTAATCTAGACTTAAGTGCTGATACTGAAGGAGATAAAGTTGTTCTAATTACAGCTGCTAAAGCTGATGGAACTTATCTTAGGCTTCCTGAAGCAACAACATCTAACGCTGGAATGCATATTAGAGTAGTATTTAGTATTGCAGTAGCTGATGATTTTGCTGTCGGTTGTGTAACTAGTAATCTTGTAGGTGGCGCTTATTGTATCGGTGATACAAATGAAGCTGCTGCTGCTGCAGGTGCTAGTGCTATTGGTGATGTAGGTGACACTTTTAAATCTATACGATTTAATTTAGACACTGTTGCAGCTGCTGGTGGTACAGGCGGAACTGTATTAGATTTCTACTACACAGGTCAAGATAATTTAGTTGCTTATAGCGGCTGCATTATTAGTGAAATCGATGACCCAACATTAACTGGTCACTTCAGTACAACTGTAGTAACAAGTTAAGGAGGTAGATAATGGCTAATGTAAAACTAGGTTCACAAGCAGGGTGGAAATTTAATTATGCTGAAAACTTGGATTCTGATAGACAATTAACCCCAGGTGATTCTGGTAAATTGTTTTTTGCAGATAAATCAAGTGCTGTATTAGTTAATCTTCCACAACTATCTGATGTTGAAGCTGGATGGTCTTGCAAAATAATAGTAGATGTAGACGGAAGTAGTGATATTTCTGTTGTAGGATATGGACAACCTTTAACTGGTGGCTCTGCTGGAGACGCTAACAAGGTGTGTATAGCTACTTATACCAGAGATGGTGCTTCTTCTACTTATGATGCAGATGCAGATGGTTTTACTATTGAAGCTGCTGGCACTATAGGTGATTCAGTTACTATAACAACTAATGGAAGCCTTTGGTTCGCTGAAGGTTTTGCTAGTGCTGCTGCAGGAATGACAGCAATAGCTAGTTAATGATGAAAGGAGATAATAATGGCTAACGTTAAGTTAGGTTCACAAGCTGGATGGAGTGATAATTATGCTCAAAATCTAGACTCTAATTATCAATTAACTCCAGGAGATTCTGGAAAAGTATTTTTTCTAGACGCAACAAATACTGTTGTAGTTAATCTCCCTAAGTTGTCGGCCGATATTGCTGGTTGGAACTGTAAGATGATTCTAGATGTAGCAGGAAGTTCAGCTATTTCGGTAGTTGCTCATGGCCTGCCTGCAGCTGGAGGAACAACTGGTGATGCTGAGACTGTAAGGTATTCAGAATATTGTCGTGATGGTAACACTACTGGTGCTACCTCAACCTGTGATGGCTTTATTATTAATACAAACGCTGTAATAGGACATAGAGTAGAGATATTTACTTCTGGAACCA
>VTLG01008290.1_pt1 | contig 13850 bp, 16 predicted proteins | sample 4694571 | NCBI WGS metagenome assembly VTLG01 (sample SAMN12604809, study PRJNA352737) | marine metagenome | biome: ENVO:00000447; feature: ENVO:00000209|ENVO:00000569|ENVO:01000036; material: ENVO:00002151; isolation source: viral sequences binned using virsorter ...
AGGAAACTATGATAGTAACAACATATAATGTGCCTGCTCTGTTAGCTACAGAAGCAGCACCCACTGTATCAGATAGATACAACCATATTTCCACACGAGATATCCATGAAATCATGGGCTCTCTCGGGTGGGATGCACGCATCGGTCACACGGTGAATTCTAGGACGGGTAGTGATCCACTGTATCGTAAGCATATGCTTCGGTACACACAGACTACTGGTGAGATCGATAAGGAATTCCCTGAGATTATCATCACGAATTCACACGATGGATCGTGTGCTCTCATCGCAAAGGCTGGTATCTTTAGACTGGTATGCTCTAATGGTATGACTATCCAGACAGAGAACTACGGGTCATTGCGTATCGCACACACCGATGATATCGCAGGCTCTCCATTGGATATGATTGATCTCATGTATGATTATGCTACGAATGTACAGCAGGTGCTAGATATACCTAGGCTGTGGAGAAATATCAACGTGAGATTCCCAGATCGTATGGATTTCTACCGTGATGCAGCAGCACTACGCTCTAAGCACATGACAGAATCTGAGCTAGTAGCATTCGATTCTCCGCAACGTGAGGAGGATGCGTCGAATGATCTATGGACTGTGTTCAATAGGACACAGGAATATCTGGTGCGTGGTGGGTACAGGGCAACGTCTTCCAATGAGAGACAGCGCAAGGTACGTGCTATCAACAGCGTAGATTCTCTTGATCGTGTAAACTCTGACCTCTTTCAACTAGCTAATGAGGTAGCCATAACTAACTGATGAACACTAACGAAAACAAAGACATAGAAAAACATGAGCCTACAATCCTTGAGGAACTCAAGGGTGGTATGCACAAGGAACTTGTGTCCAAATATAAGCACGAGTACACACACCTGACTGAGAAATTCGAGAAGCCTCACGAGGAGACTATCGGAAATCTAATAGACAGGTTCCGTCGAGGGCATAACGTGGGCCATGCTATGGCAGTACGGTGTATAAATGAGATGCTCTGGGAATACTGTGGTGCTCAAACTATTAAGAAGAAGGAGGAATCTGATGACAGTTCAAGATGACATAGAGATTACGCAAGGAATGCTGAAGCTTCTGAAGCTGCTCGATAAGCTTACGGATCGTGTGATCGCCCTTGAAGAACGGACTGATGCTATCAACCTTCGCGCGCATGTGCTCCAAAAGTCCGTAGACAAACTGAGGAATAAGTAGATGGACGGTGAGCAGATAAAACTAGACAGACTCCTGGCTATACAGGAGAGGGGGATAGAGCATAACGCTATTGCTCTAGCTCTCCCACCATATCGTAAGATTGTACGTGTGGTTACATCTGCTCTCATCCCTAGAATCTACGAGTACATAGAGGTGGCACAGTCGAAGCGTGGCAGGCCGGGTAAAAACCTAGCCGGAATATCCTACATAAAAAATGTGGGTGTAGAAAAATGCTGCGCTCTTGCTGTGTCATCTCTTGTCAATAACTTTGCACGCCCCATATCCTACCAATCTATGGTGGGTAAGATCGGGCAATCCATAGCGTATGAGTGGGGGATTCTTCAAGAGGATCCAGATGTTATAGCCCACATAAATAGATCAATGCATAAGGGTAGCGTAACATCGAGGCGCTACATATACCTAGCACAGTATATCAAAAAGAAATTTGGTAGGCCCATACAATACGTACCAGCAATAGCACGAAGTTGCATTGGTGATCTGTTCTTATCTCATATGATACAGATAAAGAATCTCCTACAAACACAGCGCATCAAGACAGGGCGTAACAAATCACAGACGCTTGTCATAGCACACACTAACCTGATCGAATTCATACAGGATGCGTTAAGAACTACAGCACATAAAGATCCTGTACTTCTACCGCACCTTGAGCCTATCCCCGCAGATCCTGTGACCCTCATAAAACCACAGCGTGGTAAGCATCTGCCTGAATCCACAACGTCTAAGGATTCTCTCTTAGTGAAGACAGCGGACAGGTTAAACCACGTAGGATTCAGGGTAAACGTACCACAGCTAGAGTTTATTCAGGAACTCTCACGCATGGGGTCAGCGACACTCGGTCTCCCAGGACACAGGAGACCTGAGCTTGCACCGTACCTAGAGGGGGCCAGTGCAGAGCAGATACAAAATGTCAAGGCATCTCGTGCCAAGACGTACGCTGACCGTGCCCTATGGCAATCAAAACGAACAGCCCTGCTGTCACACGTAGGGATTCTTCAGGAATATAAACACAAGGAGGTTTTCTTTGAAGTCGAAGCAGATTTTCGTGGGCGTCTATACCCCACGGCAAACGTACTCTCTTATCAAGGTCCCGACTGGATCAGAAGTATCTGGAAGTTCTCTAAGGGTGAGGAAATTCATGAGGAAAATGAGAGGTGGCTGTTCATTCATGCCGCTAATTGCTTTGGCCTTTCTCGTCTGCCCTATCATCATCGTGTGGGTCGTATGCGTGGACTCGTGGATCAGATGCGTACGCTGGTTGAGAAACCCCACGAAAACATAGGATTCTTAGAGCAGGCAAAGGAACCATTCAGATTCTTAGCTGCTGCTCGTGAGATCGTAGAGTATCTGGATCATGGCCCAGGCTACGTGTCTCATATCCCTGTATTCATTGACGCTTCTGCTCAAGGGATACAGATATATGCAGCACTACTGTGGGATATGGATCTAATGCTAGCCTCCAATGTGGTGGCAACGGATGCTGTACCTCATGATATATACCAAGAGCTAGCCGACCAGATCAATGAGGATGCCCGGATAATATCTGCTCCAGAAGCAGCATGGGTACGCACACATCCAGTAGACAGAGGGATAGCAAAGCGAATCATGATGCTCATCCCATATGGAGGGAGGCTTCACTCCGCATTCAAGATAACTCGGGAGATTCCTGGGATACCAGCAGCCTCCTCTGTGTGGCTCGCTAAGATACTCTATAATTCTGCCGTGGATATCCTTGATAGCATGGTGAAGTTCCAGTACAGCGCAGCACAGGCTGTCATAGAGCAGACAAAAGAAAGAGAGACAGCATCATACTCATGGGAATCTCCTGCTGGTGTATCTGTTACCCAAACGTACACCAAACATAAGACAGTCAGAATACAGACAGCAATCAAGGGACACCTGTACTCATACAGGACAGACAAGAAGACACCAGAGTACAGGAAGCTAGGTGCTGCCTTTATACCTAACTTCACACACAGTATAGATGCTTCTATTCTTTGTCATTCTGTTGTCTACTCATGTGACTTACAAGATAGTAAAGACACAAGACCAATATGTACAATCCATGATTCCATTGGAGTCTTAGCTGCCCATGTAGATCAGATGCAGACACAGCTTGCTGGTTCTTTTATCTGGTCTATCAACAAGATGCACGATGAGTTGTCCAAGCTGAAGATTCCCATTCCTGGGAAGCCAAAGTTTCTAGGAGAAAGAGGGCAAGGTCCCCCGTTAGGTACCGATGTACATAGTGGAGACCAAGTGGGACTCAGTGACTACTTGTTCTCTTAATAGAGCTTCTTGAAAAGCTAACAAAAAAGAAAACAAAGAATCCCTAAAGATCTTAAGGGTCTTTAGGGCTCGTTCTAGCTCGGCTAGATTAACTAACTTTTTCTAACTATTATTATTATTATGCAAGGTAAGAAACTATTCGATCCTCGTGATCATCAAGTGAAGATCGTGACACCAGAGGGTAAAGCCATGTGGGCATCCCTTGAAACTCCGAAGGCTTGGAAGGATGATGACAAGGAACATTTCCTTTGTGACATTCTTCTGACAGAGGAGGAGGCACAGCCTCTCATCGACACCATCACAGGAATCCAAGAGAAGATCTTGGATATGTGTGGTAAGGACGATAAGAACATGGCCGTGGCTCGCACAAATCCGTGGAAAACAAATGACATTGATGAGCGTGTGCCCGCTGGTTTTGTACAGTTCAAAACCAAGAGGCGTGCGTTCCCTGAGAATGGAAACAAACCTGCCACCCCACCCATTGACACGTATGTCGATGGTGCAAAGCTCGACTGGGATGTCGTGGATTATCAGGTGGGTAACGGCAGCCTCATCCAGATTGGGTGTGCTGCTACTCCATACTACGTTCCTTCCATTGGGCTGGGTGTTACACTCCAGCTTCAGGCAGTGAAGGTTCTTGAACTAAAGAAGTATGTCGCTGGTGGCACTAGCGATGCCTTCGATTCTGAGTTCGCTGATGGTGCGAAGACGACAGTGTCTGCCGCTACTGAAACGGACGACGACCCCTTCTAGTCTCCTCCCCCTCGACTCCTGGGGCATGAGTATAAACTGCCCCGCTTTTTATTATGGACGATACATTAGAATTAAAAGAAGAACTAAATAACATAGCCATGCTGGCTAGGGTTGAGGAAAAACTACAAGATATAGAGAGAGTCTTGGTTGAGCACGGACATGCATCCGATGAATGCGCGGCTAAGATAGCAGATATTCTGGGAGTCTCAGAGAAACTCCCGGATGTAGAAGAAGTTTCCCCTGAACCACTGCTGTCTGAGGTGGCTAAATAACCAGACGTTTTCTGTGTTTCTTAGAGGGGATGGGGGTCCGTGGATCATCCCCCATCCCCTCGTTTTATTATGGAATTTGAATCAGACTTTATTCTTCCCGGAATCAACCGCCTCTTGCGTATGCACTGGGCGGTGAGGAAGAAACTACAGGCTCAATTAGTTGAGCACATACAAAACAACCACGCTTGCACACCCATCGAGGGACCAGTGATCGTGGATTATCTACGCCGCAGCGTACGTCTCATGGATTGGGACAATGCCTGTGGCTCATTCAAATTATTAGGAGATGCACTGGTTCAGTGCGGTATATTGAAGGATGACAATCCTTCTATCATCGAGGAGTTTAACCCTGACCAAGAAAAAGTATCAAAGCGAGTCGATCAAGGATTCAGACTCGTCATTCGTAGGGCACACAGCTTGTGAGGAATGTGGGAGCAGCGATGCCAATGCCATCTATGATGATGGGCATACATTCTGTTTCTCATGCAGCGCATATGGAGGAGAAACAAAAGAAGTGGAAGACAAGCAACCAGTAATACAACCGCAGGGTGACTTCAAGAAACTAGACAAGCGTGGTATCTCTAAGGATACGTGTTTCTTTTATGAGTACTCTGTTGGTAAACACAACGGAGAGCACGCACACTTCGCACAGTATTTCAATCCCGATGGGTCACATGCTGGTATAAAGATACGGCAGGCAAACAAGAAGTTCATGTGGCGTGGCCCACAACCCGGAACCTTTTTTGGGCAGCAAAAATTTTCCGGTGGAAAGATGCTGGTGATTACGGAAGGGGAGATAGATGCCATGAGCTATGCGGAGACACATAGCTGTAGGTGGCCCACCGTATCAGTACCCAATGGAGCACAGTCTGCTACCTCTGTATTCAAGAGGAATCTTGAGTGGCTCTGTGGATTCGAGAAAGTAATCCTGATGTTTGATCAGGATAACCCAGGAAGAAAAGCAGCAGAGGACTGTGCCTTTCTCCTACCACCCGGTAAAGCATTCATTGCTGCGCTCTCAAAGAAAGATGCGAACGAAGTTCTCCTGTCAGGAGATAGCGATGAACTCAAACGCTCAGTGTGGAATGCGCGTGAGTATATCCCTGGGGGACTGGTAAAGGGTGAGGATCTATGGGATCTGATCAAGACAGTTCCTGATGTCACTGCCATCCAGTATCCCTGGGTAAATATGCAGACCAAGACACGGGGCCTCCGCTTGGGAGAACTCGTGACTCTCACCGCAGGCACAGGGATTGGAAAGTCTCAGGTGTGTAGAGAGATAGCGTATCAGTTTGCACAGCAGGACTGGAAGATCGGATACTTCGCGCTGGAAGAAAGCGTTAGGAAAACTGCGCTCAACTTCATGGCACTGCATCTAGGTATGCCACTCTATGAACTTGAAGAGAACTTCAAGATGATATCAGATGAGACATTGAAGTCTGCATATAAGGAGGCTGTAGGTAATGGGAACCTCGTGCTGTTTGATCACTTCGGTTCTTTGCATAGTGATACCCTACTCACGAAGGTGCGCTATGCCATCAAAGCCCTGGATTGTAGGATCATATTCTTAGATCACCTCTCTATTGTGGTCAGTGAGTTTGCTGATTCGCAAGAGAGAACAGCCATCGACGCAACCATGACAAAGCTACGTGCTTTGGTAGAGGAGACAGGCTGCGCTATGATTCTGGTATCCCACCTGCGTAGAGCAGACGGGAGACCACACGAGGAGGGCGGGGCTGTGTCTCTAGCTCACCTCCGTGGATCTCACGGCATCGCACAACTCAGTGATATTGTGTGTGCCTTGGAGCGTAGCCAGCAAGCGGATGGTGACGAGAAACATCTGATGCATATCAGGATCCTGAAGAATAGATACAGCGGAGAGACAGGACCCAGTGGGTTCCTGCGCTACCATCCCGAGACAGGCCGCTTGCATAATCACCAAGATGAACTAGATGGTGACACCTTTGAGGATATGTGATGCGTGACGTTGTGTTTGATATCGAGTCAGATGGCTTCCTCGCTGAAGCTACAAAGATACACTGCATCTCTATCTCAGAGAACGGTGATGCACCTGTATGCTACGGACCCACAAAGATTGAAGAAGCCTTACGCTGGATGCATGGTGCTACCAATCTTGTTGGGCATAACATTATCCGGTACGATCTGCCCTTGCTAAAGAAGCTACAGGGGTGGGAACCTACAGTGGGCACGAACATCCGTGATACATTTCTCTTATCTCGCATGGCATTCCCTGACATCATGGCACGGGACGCGAGAAGGAAAAAGATACCAAAAAAATATTGGGGCAAGTATTCCTTGCGTGCCTTTGGTCACAGGCTAGAGATGCACAAGGGAGATCACGAGGATTTCTCTGCCTTTACTGCTGAGATGCAGGAGTATTGCAACCAAGATGTCCGTGTAACTACGTACCTATGGGAGCGCCTCCTTGCTAAAGGACTCAGTGAATCCTCTGTCACCATGGAGACACAGTTTGCCTGCCTTGCATTTAAGATGGAGCAAACTGGGATAGGGTTTGACAGGGATGCTGCGTTAGATCTATTCAAAGCTTTGGACGAGAAGCGGGATGAGATACTAGAGGCTCTCGTTGGGCTCGTTCCTCCAAAGCGTGTGGCAATGAAGACACCACAGTATTGGATAGATCCTGTTACAGACGTACACTTTATAAAGAAGAACGATGCACCTAGTGGTATAAGAAAGGAGCTAGTCGCTGGACCCATGAAGGTGAAGGAGACATGCTTCAATCCCATGTCTCGCCCGCAGGTTGCTGAGTTCTTAGTGACCAAGGGCTGGGAACCCACAGCAAAAACACCAACGGGTCACATCCGCATAGACGAGTCCATACTCACACAGATACCAGACATACCGGAGGCTTCCCTGATCGCTGACCTGTATAGGATACAGAAGATCTTTGGTATGGTTGCCGGAGACCAGAAGGGGTGGCTCATGCTCGCAAGGGGAGGCCGCATACACCCTCAGATAAAGACGCTTGGTGCTTACTCTGGTCGTACATCTTGCGTGAACCCTAACTTGCAGCAGGTTCCTAGTGCACGTCTACCGTTCGGTAGAGAATGTCGCTCACTCTTTGTTGCTGGTGAAGGAAAGCTCCTCGTTGGCTGTGATGCGAAGTCACTAGAGGTCCGCTGCTTTGCTCACTACATGTCGAAGTTCGATGACGGGGACTTCGCTGAGATTGTACTGAGGGGAGACATACATCAGGTCAATGCAGACATGATGGATTGCGATAGACAGACGGCGAAGAATACATTCTTTGCTCTCATATATGGTGCCTCCTCTCGCAAGATCGCTGCCATGCTGGGCATCCCACTGCGTAGGGCCAGTGCCCTTGTGAGCAGGCTCTTCGCTGAGCGTCCTGCCATGCGCCGTCTGATCTCCCGCATCAAGAAGAGGGCTACAGAAGCAGGCCATTTGGTGGGGCTTGATGGGCGTATCCTTAGCCCACGCTCAGAGCATTCTGCCGTGAACCTGCTCATCCAGAGTGCCGGTGCTTGCGTATCAAAACGAGCGGCATTGAATCTACAGTTCCAGATAATAGCAAACCGCTGGGATGACACGAACATCGTTGGCTTTATCCATGATGAAATCATTGTGGAAACTTCCGACGAGAACATACGGGATGTGATGCCTGCTGCGGTCAAAGCATTCCAAGATACGACAGAGCAGTACAAACTTAAATGCCCCATGGATGGAGAAGCACAGCTAGGAAATCGCTGGAGTGATATACATTAATGAATAGTAATACCGACCCGACGTTTCAGTTACTCATAGATGCCGACATCATATACCACCGAGCAGCGTTCAGTTGTGAGGACACATTTGATTTCGGTGACGTGGTAGCCCGCACTGTGGATGATGCCGAAGTTCTTCGTATCTTTGACGGGCTGCTCATTGGAATCTTTGAGCAACTGAACCCACTCTCGTACCTGCTGTGCTGGAGCGACTCGTATACCTTCAGGCATGACCTGTTCCCAGAGTACAAACTCAACAGGCAGCACGTACGCAGGCCAGTGTGTGTCCCAGAAGTGAAACAGATACTAATGAAAAAGTATCCAAGCCTACTGGTGAAGAACTTAGAGGCCGATGATCTAATGGGTATGTTATCTTCTCACACTACAATCATATGCTCCGACGACAAGGATCTACTCACCATCCCTGGGCTACACTACAAGCCTAGGAAGCGTGAGCTAGGTGTGTTCCGTGTATCTGAACCAGAGGCTGATCACTTACACCTCAAGCAAACGCTGATGGGTGACCACGTTGACGGCTTCAAAGGAATCCCTGGGATCGGAGACAAGAAGTCCGACAAGATCCTCGCTGAGCACGGTGTAGTCTGGGATACAGTTAAGCGGGCGTACGCAGACCATGGGCTATCTGAAGAAGAAGCCCTGCTAAATGCAAGGCTTGCTAGAATTCTCCGGCCAGGAGAGTATGATTATATTTCTGGTACTCCTATACTGTGGAGCCCATGACAACAGCAGAACTCATAGCCTTACATGACAGGCTAACTAAAGAAGCCAAGGAGATCCTAACCACCAAGGTCAGGAACTACTCAGGTGGTGGCGATGCATACACGAACTTCAGGCGGGTGGAGGATCTGCATATATGCAGCATGGAGAATGGGATACTGGCAAGGATCTCAGATAAAATTGGAAGGCTCATCACCCACTGTAACCACGATGGTTTGGTTGGAGAAGAATCCTTCGAGGACAGTATCATAGACACGATCAACTATCTCGTATTCCTACATGGATGTGTATCTGGGAGGAGCAACGATGGACGGAGTTAAAGCGTGCACTAAGTGCAAGACGTACTACTGCTTAGAAGAATTCTACCACCGAAAGGAGCGCGATGGGCATAGCTCTTGGTGCAAATTTTGTATTAGACAGGCGCACAATTCTAGCGGTAAGGTGCGGAGAGAGCAGCGCAGAGCGGAGTACCGTGCTGGCACACTGAAGCCTATTGTTGAGAAGTGGTGCATCATGTGCGATGATGTAAAGGCATCCGAAGAGTTCTATCTCAAGTGGGACTCAGCAGATCTGCTCAGTAAGTACTGCCGCAAGTGTCATGTAGCTGATGACACAAGAAGAAAACAAATACAACGCAAGCTATCCCATGCCCAAAGTTCCTGACGAGCTAAAAGACTTTCGGAATTTCTTATACATAACATGGAAACATCTTGGGCTTCCTGATCCTACTCCTGTGCAGTATGATATTGCTGACTATCTCCAGCATGGCCCACGCCGTCGGATGGTCCAAGCTTTCCGAGGCGTTGGCAAGTCTTGGATTACTTCAACCTTTGGTCTATGGAATCTACTTATGGATCCAGACCAAAAGATCTTAGTCGTCTCAGCCTCCAAATCCCGCGCCGATGATTTCTCCTCCTTCTGTCACCGTCTCATTCGAGAGATGCCCATCCTTCAGCACCTTGCCCCGCACGAATCTCAACGCTCATCTAAGATCGCTTGGGATGTCGGACCAGCTAAGGCTGCTCACTCTCCTTCTTGTAAGTCAGTTGGTATTACTGGTCAGCTTACTGGTAGTCGTGCCGATCTTATTATTGCAGATGATGTGGAAGTCCCTGGGAATAGTGCCACGGTGGGTGCGAGGTCAAAGCTCTCCGAAAGCATCAAAGAGTTTGAAGCAATCATTGTCCCAGACGGTGGAGAAATAGTCTACCTTGGTACTCCCCAATCACAAGAATCCATTTACACCGAACTACCAGAGCGAGGGTATGATGTTAGAATCTATCCTGCACGAGTGCCTGAAGATCCGGGAGTATATGGAGATAGACTTGCCGCTTATGTTTCTTCACTTGAACAAGACCCAGGAAGCCCAACAGATCCAGACCGATTCTCCCATGAAGAACTTCTCGAACGGGAAGCATCCTATGGACGCACTGGATTCCAACTTCAATATCAATTAGATGTCAGACTCTCAGACCTAAGCAGACACCCACTGCGCCTCACTGATCTTATTGTCATGGACTGTGACTCTGAGGTTGGGCCTGAGCGCGTGGTGTGGCAAAGCTCAGATGTCTGGGAAGACCTACCCAATACAGGATTCTCTCGTGATAAGTATTGTAAGCCTCTATCAATCCAAGGTGACATGGTTGCTTACACAGGATCCGTACTTACCGTGGATCCAAGTGGCCGAGGTACTGATGAAACCGCATATTGTATTCTCAAGTATCTTAATGGCTTCTTGTATCTACTTGATTGGGGCGGGACTCCCGAAGGATACACCGATGCGACAATGCGTCTCTTGGCGACGAAGGCTAAAGAGTATAAGGTCAACCTCATCGTTACGGAAAGCAACTACGGTGGCGGGATGTTCACCGAACTTCTTAAGCCGCACCTTCGGGAGATTTATCCGGTTACTGTTGAGGAGGTCACAGCCAAGGGGATGAAAGAAGCACGCATGGCGGATACCCTTGAGCCGGTAATGAATCAGCACCGACTTGTGGTGAACGCTCAAGCTATCCGTAAGGACTATGAGGAGACTCTAGAGCGTGCACCTGATATTGCTGTCCAGTATTCCCTGCCCCATCAGATGAGCCGCCTGAGCCGTGACAGGGGAAGCTTAGATCATGACGATAAGCTTGATGCCCTGACCATGGCGGTTGCCTACTGGACAGAGCAGATGGCTAGAGATGCACGAGATGCCATGGCTGATCGGAAGGACGAGCTTTTCCAGAAAGAGCTAGACTCAATCATGGAGAAGGGTAACGAGCCCCCGACATGGTTCACTGTTTAATCATCCGTTCCTGTTTTGAATGGTAATACTCTTGACAAGTCAGCGATGGGGCTTTCAGATACATCCTCAACATTCACCCCATGATCACGCAGCATTTGCCGAGCCACGTTCATATCTTGAGAAGTGAAGTCGCCAGACTCCAGCTTCTCGATGAGGCGATTGATGGTGAGATCCCACAGTTTGTTAAGCAGTTCTTCTTTCATAGCTAATGGATGCATTAGGCGACAGCGACGATGACCATCCCGTCCCGAGTGGGCCGGTAACGATGGCGAACCTTATCCTGATGAATAAGGTTCTTGAAGATTTATTAGATGAGTTTGGTGAAAGGCTTCTCATAGCAAAGCGTTTGCTTCAGTTATCTCTAGATCTCCCCGACCTCCAACAAGTGCGTGTGTTGAATCATGCCGCTTACCAACTACTCTCCCAAAAACTAAAGACAGAGTTCATAGCTGATTGGCTGGACTCAGATGATGATGGATGAAACATATTTGTTAGAGAAAGAAATCCGACGGCTTTCCAGGCAACTGGACGACCGAGAATCTATTGAGACTCTCGTGCTCCGTCGGGTGGATGATGCGCTAAAGAACTTCCGCTGGACCCCTCCCCAAAGAAGGAAGCCAGACCGACGCAAGCTGCACTCGGAGACCTGTGTCATTCACATTAGTGACACACAGATCGGCAAGCTCACCACTACCTTTGATAGCAATGTTGCTAAACAAAGGATGAAGAAGCTCGCCGACCAGACACATAAGATCGTTGCGACCCGACGCTCTGGTGCTAAGGTAGAGGACGCAGTGATCATGATCGGTGGGGACATTGTTGAGGGTGAGACAATCTTTGCTCATCAGCCTTGGGTGGTTGACTCAGATTTATGGGACCAAGCTATCAAGGTTGCTCCGAAGATACTCTCTGATTTTATCATTGAAATGTCTGGCGCGTTCAGAAATCTGACCGTCACTGCGGTCCCCGGAAACCATGGGAGGAGTCAACACAAGAACTCCGGGGCCTCCCCACGTACAAACTTCGACATGATCGCTACGGTTGTGACTCGCCTTATGGTGACGAGCGCCGTTAAAGACAAACGAATTGCGTGGGATGTTGACCATGATTCGTTTTATCGTATCGTTAATGTCGAGGGTCATAACCTTCTCCTTGTGCATGGTGACCAGATCTCTGGGGGAGGTGGACTGGGTGGATACCCACTGACAGGGCTTGCCAGAAAGGTGGCAGGTTGGAGCGGAAGCTTGCCGGAGGAATGGGAGTACATCTTCCTTGGACACTTCCACAGGCCAATGACCGGGGTGATCCAAGACAAGATCTTCTTCGGCAACGGTACAATCGAGAGCGATAATGACTGGGCACTAGAGGTCATTGGAGAATCGGGGAGACCCTGCCAGCGCGTGGTCTTCTTTAACAAGAAGCATGGGCCAGTCTCGGACAGCCTCGTGTGGCTTGATTGAAGCGTTTCCCTGCCGCCCTGGAGGCACTTCGGGATAGGGTGCCGTGCCCATTCCCTCTTCGAGTGAGCCGCCGCAAGCTCAAGGACGGGCTTCAGGGCTACTGTAAAATATCAAAGATCTCTCCCTTGTCCATCAGTGTTGTTGTGGACAAGAAACTATCAGACACAATGCAAGCAGATGTCCTGATCCATGAATGGGCGCACGCCCTGCTTGCTGCACATTTGGATGAGTTCTATACCCATGGACCATTGTGGGGTGTGATGTATGCTCGGTGTTATAATGCTGTGTATCCAGACTAGAGGGCACTCACTTATGCTTCTCCCAAACCTGCTCCGTGAAGCCCTCAAGGAATAGCATACGCTCCACTATACGATCGATGCGCTCGGTGTTCATAAGAGGCATCTCCGTGCAGGAGTGTGCCCGTAGTGTCTCCACATCATCACACATCTTCTGATTCTCTGATAGAAGATATATTGTACTAACTGATGAAAGAGAAAAGAATGCATAGATGAGTTTACTTAGAGCCATTTCGATATTCCTTCCTGATCTTATAACCAAGAGCAGCGAGGAGTGCTAACAATGCAGTAGTCAGCGCCTCGCTTGCACCGATACTCCATGTCTCTGCCCCCGTTTCGTCTACATGCTTGGAGACACTGATCAACCCAGGGGTGGGCTGTGTTGCCACACGATAGTCATTGATAAATGATTCACGCATACCAGTGAAGCTCACCTTGTCGGATGATATATTAGGTATGTCCCATTCAAGCCACGTAGCAGCTATGGTTTCGTCGCCGGTGTATGTCTCCTCATACCTTTCAGACTCTCCGCCTCCACCCCCATGGCTTATCATATCAGATGAGCCGTATGTTTTTCCTGTTACGGAAGATGATCCAGCACCCACACCCCAACGATCAGGCATAATCATATCCAATGTGCTGCCTGTCGTTGAGCATGAAGCCAGAGCAATCATAAGTAAGCTACGCGGGAGGCGCACCAGCAGCCTTCTTTGCCTTAATCTTTTTGGCAGCAAAGATCCCACCAATACCAGC
>VTLG01010029.1_pt1 | contig 13849 bp, 18 predicted proteins | sample 4694571 | NCBI WGS metagenome assembly VTLG01 (sample SAMN12604809, study PRJNA352737) | marine metagenome | biome: ENVO:00000447; feature: ENVO:00000209|ENVO:00000569|ENVO:01000036; material: ENVO:00002151; isolation source: viral sequences binned using virsorter ...
TTTATTTTTTTTTTTTTTTTTTTTTTTTTTTTTTTATGCTCTGCATTGCTAGTATGGAAAGTGAAATACAAACTACAATGTTACAAGTAATATGTATTTCATTTTTATATCATAAGCATGATGTTTGTTTTATGTTGTCAATATCTCTATTTATCTTATCGACATCCTACAAAAAACTTTAAAAGAATATCATCTTGCAGATATGTTATCTGATATGCCAGTAATGCTGATATGCATAGCTTATGTAATCATGTATATCATATCTGATATGCCACCGATAGCATACATGCAATGTTTGAATATACAGGCATAGTGATATTTATACATTCAAACATTCAAATGCCTGTATATTTATATATATGTATATGTATATATTCAAATAAGGCGATCCCCCCTTTTGCTTCGTACGTGCGTTTTTGACCCCCTCACACACTAAGTCAACCTAAAGTGTTTGCTACTTGGCACAGTTCGTTCTGCGAACATCGGCGGCAGACATTTCGACTGTAATGGTAATGATGTTAGCACTCGTGTTTCATCTTTGAGATTACCTGACACAAGCTGTTGACAATATTTGACATCCTTATATAATGAACGCACAGGATAAATTTATAAGGAAATTATGAAACCGATCGACAGACTTAGGGCACTTCTAACAAAGAAGATTTCTCCGGCAGTCCAGGCTCGCTATGACAACTACAAGCGAAGCATCATTTGAGTTACCTGCTGGTGCGTTAGAAAGCATTATATTTGAGTCGTATGGCTCATCTGAGCTAAAACGCCTTCGGCCACTACATTATAAAATTATTAGCTTGCACCTTGCTGGTGTTCGCAATAAAGATATAGCACGGCAGATTGGATGCACGAAAGCTACTGTTGTAAATATAGTGCATTCGAGATTGGGCCGAGAAGCTATCGAAGGTGCTTTAGAAAAGTATTACGATGAGTTTCAAGAGCTTGCGCCGAAAGTCGTTAAGGTAGTTAATGAGACTTTAGAAAATGAGGAAAATCCTGACTTACGATTGCGTGCCGCAGGCATGTGGATTAAAACATCAGGCTGGGAACAGCGTAGAAAAACCGTGCAAACTAGCGAAGATCAGGTTAAGAATATACTGATCCAAGCCAACAACGTACAGATGAACGGATAATGAGTGCGGCAATACCCAAAGCGATGGTAGGCAGACTGCGATATTTACGCAAGTTGTATGCAGAAGCCCAACGTAAGAAAAAACTTAAACAGCGTAAAGGACAAGGTACAGCAGAGGACAAACATTATAGTAAGAATTTACCTGACAGTTATACGTCACCATCAGGCGCCCCTCTAAATATGGCTGGTACGAGGGGAGTAAGGTCTCGTTGGGCTAATACTACAAACAAGACAAATATTAAACGAATGATTCAACTTCTTCGCCAAAGGAATAAATGAGCATTATAACATTAGCTGATACATATAAAGGACTAAAAAATCCTAATAGTAAATGGACACGAGGCATGAACAGATTGCGTATGTTAGCAAATGTTTTAACAGGCGATCGTAACACTCGTAACAGGGCATTTAAAAAGTTAAGCAACTGGCCAAATGAGAAGTATACTACAGGCCCGGCTACAATAAAAACTAGACAGCTTAATAATGCACAGTCGTCACCAGTTACAAAAGGGCAGGGATATACATCAAGAGGTCCGGGCATTAATACAGCCAGTTTGACATACACAAAAGTGCCGAGCGGTGCAAATCGTGGATCAGGTAATCGTGGTGGCTCTGGTGCAAAGCGTCCTGACTATAGCAAAGATATTGCAAAGTTCAGCAAATCTGGCTACCATATATATAAAAAGGGATCTCGGGCCGCTACTGATTGGCGTGCTGCAAAAGCTGCCGCAGGCGGTAAAAACTTCATGTTTAACAAAGTCTGGTATAAAAGTTAATGTCATGGCTAGAGCCTGACTATGGACCTAAGCACAAAGAAGCCATTGAGCGTTTCTTACATATTAGTGACAAGTCAGGTAGAAAAGTTCCGTTTGAACTAAACAACGCACAGCAAAGAGTATTAGCGAGGCTAAGTGGTAGAGACATTGTTCCTAAAGCAAGACAGCAAGGAATCACCAGTCTTTTCTTGGCGTGTTTTTTCCTGGATTGCCTGGCTTACGAAAACTTACGATGTGTTGTTATCGCACATGATGCCGACTCGACAGAAAGGCTTTTTCAGCGTGTTCACTTCTACCTCGACAACTTCATTGGAGAACCAATTGAGATTATCTCCAGCACAAAGCGAGAAATCAGATTCGTTGCCACAGGAGCAACTTTCTACGTCGAGACAGCAGGCAATACAAAATCAGGCCGTTCAGGAACTATTAATAGACTACTATGTTCGGAAGTAGCATACTGGCCGGACCCAAAAACAATGACAGCTGGCTTATTGCAAAGTGTGCCAGCGGAAAACTCGTTAGTTGTATTTGAATCTACAGGAAATGGCGCCCAAACTTGGTATCACAGAAGATGCCTTACAGCACTTAATCCACGTTCAGAATATACACTGCACTTTCTTAATTGGAAAGATTTTCCAGAGTACACTAAAGAGCTAAATACCCAGCAGACAGAAGATGTATATAAGGCACTTGATTTTGAATATGATGAGCCTGAAACACTTGCTCAACACAACTTATCCGCAGGTCAGCTTGCATGGCGTCGAGGTAAAATTGACGAAATGGACGGTGATCTACGGCTTTTTAAACAAGAATATCCGCTAACACTGGATGAGTGCTTTCAGTCAAGAGGACAGTCGTTTTTCCATCGGGTCCCATTCGTGGACATCGGCACACGCTGGAAAACCCATAACGATTCTCATTACCTTAGCTATGATATTCAGCACCCTGTTCCGGGCAATCATTATGTCCTTGGCGTTGATATTAGTGGAGGTGTTGGCGGTGACTATTCTGTTGTGGAAGTATTGTGTCTGGAAACCAATAGCCAAGTTGCAGAATACGTTGATAATTTTACTAGCCCGGATGCATTTGCATCTATAATTACGTGGATAGCTAAACTGTTCAATAACGCCCATATTAATCTTGAAACAAACAATCATGGTGGCGTAACTGCAACTGAGCTAATAAAAGCATATCCAAGAGATTTACTATTTAACAAGTCAGGGCTTACAGGTAATGTATATAACATTGGCACGCAGACAACACGCACGACTAAGTTAATACTTATGGGCAATTTGCGTAAATCGTTGTCAGAAGGTTTAACCATTGTGAGTACATATTTGCAAGGCGAACTTAACTCATTTATTGAAAAGCCCGTTAGTGATTTGTCTAGCAGATTAGAAGCTACGCCCGGCGCACACGACGATAGTGTGATTGCACTTGGCATGGCAAATGAGTGTTTAATTGCAGTGCAGGAATATCTTGCGTATCAAGGAAAACTTGAGCCTAAGGTTATAAACCCCACGGCTGAATTTACAATGAAAGCTATCTTGAAAGATCATTATCAGGATCAGTATCCCGCAACCTCTGGATTAATAGGATATGCATGACTGGTAGAGTTGTAACTCGGGGTTTACAATGGCTTGGTAAGAAAATAGCCACAGATGAGCGTGTGCAAAAAACTGGATCTAGCTTAAAGGAGCTTCTAAGCCAATATCGTATAAACCAAAAAAGAATAAAACTTATTAATAAAGCACTGAAGAGTCAGCAAAGGGGCGCCCTCACTGCAAACACAAAAAGATCGCTACGCCAAGGTTATAGAGGCGGTCCTGATATGGAGCCATTTGAGGGACTGACAGGTATTAGAAAAAATCAAGCCGCTGTAATAAAAAAATTGCGTTCTATGGGCTACTCTACACCAAGTCGTGCTTTTAAATCGTCGAGGTAATGGAAGTATTATTTTTAAGCACGGGGCAGGGTCTTTCACTTGCCAGTCGATTGGCACAAGAAGGGCATACTGTTCGTGCGTTTATATATAATGAGCAAAATGGTACGGGCGAGGGCATTTATCAGCGTGTTGCATCTTGGAAGCCATTTGTCAATCAGAGTGATTTAGTAATAGCAGATGATCCGTATTTTGGCTATCGTGAAACAAGATTCGAGAAAGCGCCTACTCAGATCATGGGCTTATCACGCTTCTTTACCTTGGCATCGACTAAGCCGGCTAACAAGAAAGCAATACTTGGCCTTACGGGCCTGGAGCTGTCAGATAATAGACCGAGTTACTACGTCGAAGGCTGGTGGAACGGACGAAAATGGTGCACGCCGTTCCTCTATGTTACTTATCACTGGAATCTTATTTCAGAGTCTATGGGCCCTGAGCTTGGTCCTATGGCAACTGTGTGTAAACCAGTGGAAGCGTTACCGCAAACTATCTTTGAGGGACTGAAAAATCTCAAGCCACTGTTTGACAAGAGTAAGTATAGAGGACCAGTAAGGGTAGGATTCGATGATCGAAGAGTGTGTGACATACACGCAGGCTTTACGTTTGATAACACCGAGGCTATCTTGCAGGGTTTTCAACAGGATCCGCTTGACATATTAATGGAAGTTGCAGGCGGTGTACGTTCTGATTTAAATTTAATAGACGAAATATATGTATCACTTAGAGTCCAACGAATCGGATGGCCGACAACAAGAGACGACCAAATACATGGACTATTTGAAGCCAACATCAAACATTGTGGATTGGTCAACGTTAAGTATAAAAACGAGCGATACTATGCCACACAACGATTTGGACCTATATTTAAAGTTACAGCTCGTGGAGAATCCACTAAAGGCGCTTTTTCAAGAGCAGCCCGAACTCTTCGAAATCTTAGACTAGAAGATGCGGTATACCGTGAGGATCTTGTAAATACTTATAAGTCGAAAGACTACGGTAAGTTCACTGAAATAGAAAATATATGGAAGGATACGAAAGAGGCCGCCCAGACGTCGGTTGGTGGGAAGACCAAGTAAACGCAGGCGTTAAATTTAGGGAGCATTGGGCCTCTGAAGAAAAGTGGACAATGTGGCAGGCATTTTACCGTGGAGATTATAATCCCGGTATTCTGCCTAAGAATGTTATCTTTATGATGTTGAGGATGATGACGCCACGTATCTACTTTAGAAATCCTGGCATAAGCATAACGCCCAAGAAGCCTGGCCCAGAGGCAGCAGCAGTTGCTAAAGTTATGGAACGAGTTAGCAACCAGATGATGACACATATGGGTGTTAAGAATGAAAGTAAGAAGCAGGTGCAGAATGCCTTTTTTAGCGGTACTGGAATAGGTAAGTTTGGATTTGGCGCACAGCATACACCGACACCAGATGATGAAGGTACGTTTGCACCTTTAACGAAAGGAGGTGACAAAGTTGAGTTTTCACAAGGCATCATGGATAACATGCCCTGGTATCGTACAGTCGATACTGCAAACTTTGTTGTGCCTTGGGGATGCGATAGGTTTGAGAACGCTTTCTTTACCGCAGAAAAAATCTCTCGCTACACAGATGATATAGTTAATGACAGTCGGCTATCACACAGAAAAGAGGTGCAGGACCAAGCATACAAGAAAAAGAATTACTATCACCCTTTTGCAGAAAGCCTTACACACAATCCACGAGAAAGTATTGATCTTTGGGAAATTAGGGATAAACGCACGCAGAAGGTTTTTATTATAGCGCCGACAATTACAGATAAAGTTCTGTATTACGGTGACGACGAGTTACAGGTTTCTAACGGATTGCCATATTTTCCGATTGTCTTTAATCCTGATAATGCATGTTTCTGGGGTGTGCCAGACATTAAAATATTAGAGCCTTTTCAGCGTGAGATAAACGAAATTAAAACCCAGATGATGAGGCACCGGCGCCTGTCTATCGTCAAATTCATAGCCACTGCAACAGCTATCAGCGAAGACGAGGTTGCCAAGCTATTAGACGAAGACGGGCCCGGGCTCGTTAGAGTATTGGATGTTAATGGCATACAGAATATTGAAGTAGCACCGATTCCAGATAGTCTGCTAAAGGCCGAGGATCGGATTATGACTGATATTAGAGAAATAATGGGTCTTAGCCGAAATGAGGCAGGGTCTTTCGGCGAGGGCTCAGCCGACCGTACTGCGACAGAAGTGCAGGCCATCCGTGATGCGGCAAGTATACGAGAAGATGAACGCCGTGATGTAATTGCGGACGCACACGTTAGCATGGTTCGGCTGATGCATGAGGTTATCTACAAGCATTGGACAGATGAGCAAGTTGTTCAAGTTATTGGCCCAGATCAGCTACCTGTATGGGTACGTTTTGTTGGGCAGGAATTAGCAGGCTACAAGTTTTTTATAAAGATAGACCCTGACCAATCGGTGGCAGAGACACGGGCAGTGAGAGAAGAACGTGCTATCCGCATGTATCAGCTTTTGCAAAATAATCCGCTAGTCGATGCCAGCAAATTAACAAAGTATGTTTTAGACAATATGATTGGCGTTCAGTTTGACGATATGCTTCAACCCCAAGATGGGGCACCAGGTTCACAACAAAATCCATTAGAAATGGGTCAATTTGCACAACAATTTGAAGGACAACCAGGCTATGCATAGAGAAAAAGGATATTTTAGAAATGGTAGAAAAAAAGGTGCCAGATCAAATCTGCACAATTTCCGGAAAAAACATTTAAATGTGGTAGGTCCGGAGCCGGAACCAGATCCCGATCCAGTAGCACCGATTGTTAAAGAGGAAAAGCCAAAAGCTGAGGCTAAGAAACCAGTAGCGAAGAAAACTGCTAAGAAGAATGGCTAGTCCGCAGTCACTACAAGAGGCACGTCAAACCTCTGGCATGTTAGGCAGATCGATTGAGTCTGTGCCAGAGGCTATCCGTAGCACGGTCGTTGCATCTACGCTTGAGTATATAAAAGCCTTGCGAGAGATTGGCGCGGCTGATGAAGAGATACAAAGCTATGTAATGAATGGCGTTGAGTCTGCGAAAGAGTTACATTCTGTAGGCATGAAATCTGGGCAGTTGAAAAAGCATCTTGAGGAAGAGAATTTAAAAGCTATACAAGAGATAGCTAACCGCCGAGATCAAGAACGTTTGGCACAAATGCAAGCAGAGCAACAACATCAATCTATGATGATGGCTAATCAAGAAATACAGAACTCTTTAAATAGGGGGCAATTTGGCTAATGTTGCATCTGCGGATTTAGACCGATTAAAGTTTGATACGGCTAAAAGACTAGCTGAATATTACAAGCAAGAAGGCAAGCGTTTAACTGCCCAGCAGATAGTTCAACGGCTTGAAAATTTTAGTAAGACTGGCGATGCCTCTCGAAATAAACTACGAGAAGGTGCTAGAAAATTTGCTAATAGGCAGGCTACAAAGTACAAAAAAGAGGCTAATAGATCATTGATAAGTAGTGCAAGTAAAGATGCCAGAGATCGGGCAGTTAGCAAGGCAAGTGAAAGTTTTGCAAAATCAGTTGGCAAAACAGCAGTAAAAGGATTAGGCAAGTTTGCATTCGGACCTCTTAGTTTTGCTCTTGGTGAGTTGGCAATGCCTGGCCAGGCGGGTGCGGGCAGTGACAAAATGCCAATACAAGAAGCGGATATTGCTAACTACTATATAAAAAATGGTGTATTTCCTGAAGATATTCCTGAGAATATAGATAAGGGAATGATGTTTGAAATTATTGGGCAGTTTCAAGCCGCAGACATGTTGCGTCAGCAGGCAGGGGCCGAGCCTCTTCAGCCAATGCGTGATAGACAGGATGTTTGGGGTCGAGCATACAAGTACATAACTGAGCCTCGAGAAGTGAAAGCTGATCCAGGCAAATCACAACAACAAAAATTAAAGGAGCAGAGTTAATGCCGATTTATGATTTTGACTGCAACGATTGTGGTCATTCTTTTGAGACTGCGGTTGATTATGAGATGCGGGAGCACGTTGAGTGTGAGGCATGCCAAGGATCAACTACGATAGTATGGCGCAAATCTCAGAAGCCCGTTCTCTTTCGTGAAGATAATTATCAAATTGAAGCAGGTAGTCGTCAGGGCGTACGATGTTCGTCTAAACGGCAGTTGCTCGATGCGATTAAATATGCGAATGAGAAGAATCCTAACCCCGTAGAAGTTACAAGCGAGTATTATGGCTGAAGCAACGATAGTAATTAAGTTTAGGCCCACAGGCGCGGGCTTTAATCTCGACATTAAGTGCGAGAACGCCTATTTGATTGGAACTGGTAAGTCTGAATATATAGCAAGAAAGCTAAGAAAGGCTATACACCAGCAAAGGTATCACTCTAAACCCCCGATAGAAAAGGAACAAAATGTCCGAAGAACAGGAACAACAGCAAAGTCCTAGTATGGATCAGTTAATGCAGTTAGTACATCAGCAAGGCCAGCAGATTGCGGCACTTTCTGAGCAATTATCTGCCTCGAATGAAAAGTATGATAACATAGCCGAGTCTATGCAGTACCAAGAACCTATTGACAATAGCATTCCAGACGCCTCTGAGGAAGAGTTGGAAAGTATGACTAATTTTCAGCTTGTTGGTCATTTAGAAAATCGTCTTGGACAAGCCATACAGAATGCAGTAGGGGCGGCAATGGAGCCAGTTAGTAATGATCTAGCGGCAACTCAACAGTTCATGCAAAATAACAATGTGAATAGTGAAATTAATAGCATGGCACAGAGATACCCGGATTTTCAGCCGCTGGCTAACGAAATTGCTAATGTCATAGAAGAACGGGCACAGAATGGCTACAACATTTCGATGGAAGATGCCTATCAAATTGCCCGAGCTAACAATCCCGATACGGTAGCCCAAGTGCAAAAGGATAATACTCCTGCACAACCCAATCTCGCTGGTGGGCTTTTGCCTACAAGTCGAATGATAGGTGAACAAGCTGTGGCTCAGGATCTTGACTTTGATAATGCTTTAGACAAGGCATTTAAAGAGGAAATATCTGACCAAGGCTTAACTAACTTGTTTGATGAATCAGGTATCTCGGTAGTCGAGACGCCTAACCAATAATCCTAATATAGGAAATTATTATGGCAGCTGTTCGATCAAGGACGGAGGCGTTAGACAGCTTGGCTGTCAGTACATGGCGCCACATGAAACAGAGGGTTGCTGATCAGGTTTTCAACGAGGTGGTTTTCTTCGCCTATTTGAAATCTAAAGGCAAGCTTCAGCCCTACCAAGGTGGGAAATACATCGAGACTCCAGTCTCTTATGCAGAAAACGATACTGTTAGTTGGATTAGCGATCAGGATGCGGTGAATATCAATGATATTGATCCGTTGACAACCGCTGAATACGACTGGCGTTATCTTGTTGCGTCGGTTGCACGCTCACAAATTGAAGAGCAAAAGAACCGTGGCAAAATGCAGATCATTAATCTGCTGAAGCACAAAATGGAAGTTGCCCAGAACTCTTTGGTTAAAGAGATTGAAGCACGACTGTTTGGCGGAGCAGATTCCAACAGTAAGCAGATGGAAGGCCTTCAGCATTTAATTGCCGATGATCCTACTGCTGCGGCAAATGTTGGTAAAATTGCACAGAATACATATAGCTGGTGGAGAAACCAGACGTTGAACTATGCCACTGACGCAAGTTTTGGTAATAGTGATACAAGAGCAGAATCTTCAGGAGGCGCGGCTGATCGAGGTGTTGCTAATGTATTTGGTGCGGCTCATGCCTCAGGACCTGACAAAGGTATTGTTGCAATGCGTCAAACAAAGGATGCATGTTCTAAGTCACTTGGCAACGAGCGACCTGACATCATTCTTACCGACTATAACATCTATCGGGCGTATAATGCCTCGATTGACGATCATCTGCGTATTATTACACAGAAAGTCGGTGATCTCAGCTTTCAGACTTTGACGTTTGAAGGTCTGCCTATCCTTCCATCGGATAATTGTCCGTCTGATACATCTACATCAAGCTCAAATCTGATCTTTGATGCGGCATGTAAAGGATCTAAGATTTATATGATTGACACCGATCATATTTATGCATACTATGATCCAGGCATGTACTTTGACATGACCGAGTGGAAGCCGGTACCTAATCAGCTTAAGAGAGCGGCACAGATTGTTACTGCAATGAATATGATTGCATGTAGCAGGCGTTCAAGTGCTGTTATCCACGGCGTCTTTACTAATACTCAATAAGGAGTAAATTATGGCAACTAACGCGTACGCCCTCGACGAGGGACAAAAAGTCGTATGGTCGGGTGCTGTTACCGACGTTCATACTACACAGAAGGAGGTCATTGGTTCGACCCGATTCCATGGAATGAACGTATATCGTTATTACAAGTTTGATAACGGTGGTGATAGTGTTGCAGCCGTATCTGGCAACATTGCAGTCTTTATGGCTACGAAACAGGATACTGTTACATCCGACGTTTCTAGCGGAGACGCCAATAAAGTAGCTGCGGGAATGTTTGTTTCCGCACCTGCTGATGGGCAATTTTGCTGGTTGCAGGTTCGTGGGCCAGCTACTGTCAACCAAGCTATTAATAGTGGGGTTGACGGAGCAGGTTGCTTACCTCATTCAACAGACGGAATGCTTACTGTTGCCACTACAAACGATATTATCGCACCTTGTGCGACTGCATCGGATGCTAGTGAAAAAATGGTTTGGTTGCACTGCGTAATGTAGGAAACTATGGGAGACTTGACGTTAGCACAATTGCGGGATCAGGTACGCCTTGCGTTAGGTAATCGTGAGGATTTGGATGAGCATCTTGACTCTTTAGTCAATACTTGCCAAATGCGTATAGCACGTTTCTTCGATTTCGAGGAAATGATTGCACTTACGGACCTTACAATTCCCTATACTGGGACTGCATTGACCGATTCGTCAGTCTCTCTGCCTGCTAAAACACGGGATGTCTATGGTCTTACAGTTATAGATGGTTCAGACTACTATACTGTTAAGGCTGTAGACAGACCTACATGGAAGAATGAGTATTTTGTTGATATACCAACGGCGGGAACTGAAAGGCCTGCCCATTATTGTATATTTTCTTCGACAATCGAACTTTACCCGCCACCTGACAAGGCATATACTGCAAAGCTAAGACGTAGTACATGGCCTTCGGATCTGACAACAGACGAAAGCAAGTCAGAGTTGGCACAAAAAGATGACCTATTGATAACTCTAACAATTTGTTGGACATTATATCACTTGAATAATATTGAGCGTGGTAATGCTTATTGGGCAATGTTTAAGTCAATGATTAAAGAGGTCATAGATGCCCAAACTACTAAACCTGATTTATATCAGAGTGTCGATTCAATGAAACCTGCGACTAATACATCATATTGGACCGATCCTTTTGTACGGAGTATAACAAATGGCTAATACGATTACATGGAATGATACAAGTCCTGGGGATACTGAGGACGTACAAGAGGGTGCCCAAAGGATAAGAGAGGCTAAGAAAATGATTGCGGAGCGTCTTGGCCGTGATCACTATCTTGGTGTTAACAGTGGAAGTGACCCCAATGCTATGCAAGCCAGTAACGATACTGGTTATCATAGGCGTGTTACTATTAATGAGAATGCAAATGGGTATGCATCGACGGCAACAACCCGTGTAGCAACAGTTAATGGTGGCTCCCAAAAAATGTCCGAAATTTACATGGAGAATAATAGCGGGGGTGACGATCAAATATTAAAATATGCCTCAAGTGCCGGCACTACGAAAGAAGTTGTTACTACAACTCAACCTCAATCTCTATCAAATAAAACACTCAGCGCGCCTGTTATACAAAATCCTCAGATTAGCGGAGGCTCGGGTACACTAGATGGAGTTAATATAGGTGCGACTACTCAGGGTAGCGGTAAGTTTACAACTGTTGAATCAACGGGCAATGCTACGTTTGGTAATAGCACATCACCGACTACTTCGTTTAGCCATAGCAGTGCCTTGGCAGATACTATAACCTTAAAAGCTGAAACACCAGGTGCCCGCACTAATGCAGGTGCAGGTAAGATGTATGCAGGTATTACAGGTGAAATTAAAATGTTTGCGAGTGCGACTGCACCGGCTGGGTGGCTAAATTGTGATGGCTCTACGGTATTACGTGCCGATTATCCAGAATTATTTGCTATTATTGGGCATACTTATACTGATTTGTCAGCCAGTAGTACAAATGGTAGTCAGATTGCTAACTCTTCTTTGCAGTTTAGATTACCTAATATGCAAGGTCGAATACCTGTTGGGGCTGGCACAGGAGTAAAAACGGGTACTTCAGGAAACCTTGATACATCTAATAATGCCCTAACTGCTAGAACAATAGGTGATTATGCAGATGAGGAGGAGACAACTTTAACAGGTGGCCAAAGTGGTACTTCCGCTCACCATCATGCGGCTTACATACATATGGACGATCACCAGCATGAGTTCATGATGGATGATATGCCCAATTATGGTGATATGACACGAATTGGTAGCACAAATCAAGATTATGATGCCGACTCTGACGATTCTTTTAAACACCAGTTTCGTTATTATACGTCAAAAACAGCCGGTACTGGTAATATACAACCAACATCTACTTCTGTAACAGAGAATAAACACAAAACAGCCGATTCTACAGAAGCTAATGCAGATGATGGCCATACAAATTTTCAGCCTTGTCTAGTATTAAACTACATTATTAAGGTTTAATGCAGATACGCAATCTGGTAGTAAACTCAAACCGAGTATTTGTAAATAACTTTGCATCTTTGGATGAATGTTATTTGGAGTTACAGCGTATTGTTGAAATATACGACCAGCGACTTTTAGATTTATTGAATTGGATAGAAAAGCTGACACTGCCTGAATACACTGAAGCACAGAAAGATGCTATTACAGCAACTAATGGCCAGATGATTTATAATAGTACAAACAATCGTATTGAGATTTATCAAAATGGCGGCTGGGTTTATATCACAAACGTATCAAGCTCATAATGGCACAAGCTAACCCAGAAGGGTTTCAGTATAAATTCATAGAGAGCGCAACAGACGGCTTACGCAAAGATATGCGTTCAGATGCCATGCCAGATGGTGCCTCTACTATTGCTAAAAACGTAACTCTGCGTGACGGTATTATGTCTGTTGACAAAGGTTACCAAGAGTTTCTAGGTACTTTTCGTGGCACACCGCAGGCAATTATTGATGTTGATTATCCTAATGATACCTCTGACCTTATTTTAGTCACAACCGATACTGTGTACGAGCGTATTTCTGGCGAGTGGAATTACGCTATTAACGCAATGGACAAAACAAATGTTGTTGTTACGTCTGCTAGTGCGGATGCCGCTTCGTCACAAAAAGATATAGTTGTAACATCTGCAACAGGTTTTTCTCAGGGTGACCATATCGGAGTACGTTATAAATTGTCTAGCCAAAAAGTAATCTATTCAACAACTAAAGGCGCAACTACTACATATGTTTTAACAGGTGAAATACCGTATGTAGTAGGCAATATTGTCAACGTTACAGGCTATGCACTGTCTACTTATAATGTTACTCAGACGATATTGACTTCTAGTTATGATGCCGATAATGTGCGTACAACTATTACGACAGACTTGAATAGTTCGGGATTTGCCAATACAACAGCTACAAATCCTAAGATAGAGAGAACTGACCAAACTATTGAGTTTAGAACTACCATTGCAAATATAAGCAGTACAACATTTACTTTGGCTGAAGATTTACCTGGAAGAGTTTTAAAAGGTGCCCGTGTTGTAAAAGCAGTTTCACTTTCGGGTGACCTTGACTATATTCCAGATTATGTTTTTGTACCTTCATGGTCTCCTGAGATAAATCCTAGTAATGGCAGCCCAGTAACTGCTACTACGCCAGGTACTGTTGTTTATACAAATAA
>VTLG01011793.1_pt1 | contig 13849 bp, 19 predicted proteins | sample 4694571 | NCBI WGS metagenome assembly VTLG01 (sample SAMN12604809, study PRJNA352737) | marine metagenome | biome: ENVO:00000447; feature: ENVO:00000209|ENVO:00000569|ENVO:01000036; material: ENVO:00002151; isolation source: viral sequences binned using virsorter ...
ATTGAGTAACATTAACACTACACAGCCAAAAAAACATAATGTAATTAAACATGACATTTTTTTTTATATAAGAAAAAATTTAAAGAATAAACCTTGTGAGAATTATTTATTTTGCGTTACAAGGTACTCCATTTGAATTTACAAGAGGTGCTTCTGCGAATGCCATGTAAATGTAATTGTTTCCAGATGCATTCTCTGCGTTATCATCGTTTCGAAGCTTAAAACCATTGGATAAAAAGTCTATATCAAGATGAGCACCAGCATATTCTATATCCTCTTTATCTGCTACTAAAAATAAAGAAGTAAAACCATTATAAAGATTTCTTTTATTATCTACTATATACCAACTTTTTGATATTCCAGTATTTTTGAGCATAATATATTTTGGTCGAAAGCCGCAGTAACAAAATGGGCCATCATCATTTCCATTTCCTGTGTAAGAACCGAAGGATGAGTATCCCTGTATGGAAGTAAAGAAATAACCAACATAAGTATTTCCAGTATCATTCACTTCATTTGCAGTACCTACAGTAAACACACTTGATGTTGGTGCGGTATCGTTCCAATAATCTGCTGAATCACTAGTAGCATTAGCATAAGCCATCATTAAATAATCTGTTTCAGGTGCTGATGTATTGTTTTTATGATAAGTAATAGTACGATTATCGTCTCCTTTAGCGATAACGAACATAAAATGTGGAACTGCTGAAAGTGAATGTGATATTGTTCGGTTGGTAGAATTTCCAGACCATTCCACTATATCTAATCCAGCTGTGGCAGATTCTTTCCAGCACCAAGCTACATATTTTTCTGTATTAGTATTAACTTTAACATCATCATCAACTTGAAAACCATCACTTGTAAAGGAATCTAAAGTATCAGTATCTGTCACTTCGGTTGGATTTGGGTGTTCACTAGGAGTTACATATTTAGTAGCCCCTCTCACAGAATCAAAAATTAAATGTGTATCTGTGGCATCTCTGTTTTTAATCCATACCATATCAGGTTGCATATCCGTATCGGTGTCATCGAAAGTGATTGCATGATTATCACTTCCATTTCCAGTATAAATCTGAACTTTAAAATATGCTGAAGGATCGTCTATTGTTGTAAAAGCTGCCATTTAACCTCCATCGCTTCCTAAATTTTTTGTGCAGATTGCTAAAAAATCTTTACTTGCACCATCAAATGTACCACTCGGACTGTACTCAAACGCTCCGTAGCCATTGGCATCCGCCACCGCTGAAGTTAAAGCTGAAACAGGATTACCAAAGTTTACTTCAAAAGTTCCACTATCACTTTCTTCATCTCCTAAACCTGGAAGATAATATCCAGAACCATTTAAAGCCGCTGCTGTTATTGTTAAACCTGTTCCTGAATTTTGAACTACGCCATTTTTAGAGCAATACGCTTCTAGGTTATCAAGATCAATATATAAACCTATAACATCTCCAGATGCATAAGCATCAAAACCTGATGACGTATTAGTACCATCAACAGATAAACCTTCAGACAAACCTCCATCACCACCTTTGTATGCAATACTTTTTTTATCAGAATTATCTGGTAATTTATTATTGTAGGCTGTTGATACGTGAGAAGTCCAACCAGCATAATCTCCATTACTAGCTGTTGTTATTTTCATTTCATAGTACCATTTACCTGCAGTTAAACCCATAGTACCTGTTGTAAATGTTTCTCTACCTGATCCACCTGTAACTATTTTGCAATTTCCTTGTGTATAAGTTGATTGAAAATGATAGTTATCCAAAGGATTTATGACACAAAAATTATTAGTTGGTGTGTCTGTACACTGGTCAATTGCAGCTAGATTAGATTCTGTTAAATCAGTTCCACCATTTGCATCGTTGCCAAGATTTGCTGAATCTTTAAAATCTAAATAAAATCCATTATTACCAAATGTTAATCCTGACGGATCTTTCGGTTTCCATATAGAAGGACTATCCTCATCAAATTCTCCTAGATCACCAATAGCTGCTGCTGTTCCATCTAATAGAACTACATCAGCCATGTATCCATCAAATTCTTCTGTAGCTGAATGTGTTGTTCCTAAATAAAAAGTAGCTGCACTATCATTTATAGCAAGATCGGCATTTTCGGCTGGATAAGTTATTGAAGAAAATCCACCTACAGTTAATTCATTTATCCCATTTACAAAAAGTTTCATACGATTTGTATCAGTTCCTTGTGTGGTATCCATGATTAATGCAAAATGATACCAAGCACTAGGATCTCGAAACTTTCGATTTGTTGTAAAGCCATAAGCAGAACCATTATTTATTTCACAATAAAGATCATCATTAGTATTAAACCTAACATGAAAAAGATTGCTTCCACTTGCATAAACTTTAAACCAATCATTTTCAGCACTTCCACTAATAACACCTCTTTTGCACCACCAACTATAAGTCCAAGTTTTTGTATTTCCAGCGGTTTGAGATTTATTCATAGCTGGACTATCACCAAAAGCCCAACGACAGGAGTTGGTTATTGAATATGTGGTTGCCGCTGTTGCTGATGCTACATTACCTGATGGAATTGAGAGTAAAGGCATTAAACCGCCTCTGGAAATTCACCTAACGGTCTTGTTTGTGAACCGTCTTCTTGTTCTGTATATTCATATAAAGCTGCAAGTTCATCAACGGTACTACAAGCATCTATTAAGACTTCCATATCATTTGATGCTGTTCTTATATTTGCTCTATAAGTTTTTATGTTTGCTGGAATAGTAAAAGTTTCATCGTCTAATGCTTTATGATTATACCAATCTGTTGGTTCTAATAATCCACTAGCTTGTTGTTTAATTCTTTCTTTATGCTGAGTTTTTAAACCTGATGTAACTCTACCTTCTTCATCGGTTACATCATCTAATGCTTTTGCAGTTGGTGAACCAAAAGATGCGGTTACTGCTCCATCGGCAAAGTCAAACGATTGATTAGTGTTAGTGTAATAGGACTCATCTCGTTTGTTTGAATTATCAATTACAATTTCGTAAAGTCCAATAGCTTCTCTTTCTTCGTTAGTCCATCTAAAAGAAAATATGTTTTTTGAATGACTAACATCGCCAATAACCATAGCTTTTGGATTATTAATTATTTTTACTATTGTATTATCTTCTACTAATGCCCACATATTTTAACTTTCAGGTATATTTAAAGTTCTACCAACCTCTTGCCAAATTGCACCGTTGTAACGGAACACAAAAATGTCCGTTTTTGCATCTGTATCTGTTGTAGTCGGTGCAGTATCAGCCGCAAAATTGAATATTGCATTCCACGAAAAAGTATGACTTCCATTGAAATTAATTTCTATACAAATAAAAGCACCTTCAACTGCATTACTTGGTGCAGATAAAGTCGTATTTTCTGTGGTAATATGATATGCGTTTGGTTTTGCAGAAGCATCCCAAGCCACAGCATTTGATGAAGATGTTATTGCTTGTTGAGTTACATTGGCAGCATTAAGAGTTACTACTCCAGCACTACTTCCTTTAATCCAAGCTACTGAACCATTTACACCATCAGCAATTATTAATTGTTTATCTCCTGTTGCACTATCAGCATTAATACTACCAATAATTACGTTGCCATCTCCAGTTGTGATATTATCTCCAGCTTCTTTACCTAATCCAATATTATTATCTCCATAAGCAAGTTTTAATGCGTCTCTACCAACGCCAGTATTACTGTCTCCTGATTGTCCAGAAGTACCATAAACAGCATTAGTACCTACAGCAGTATTATCTATACCAGTAGTATGATAATAACCAGATTGATAACCTAAAAGAGTATTATATCCGTTTCCAGTTGCTAAAGAATTACCAGAATATCTACCAATAGCAGTATTACCAGGAGATGATGTTACACTTGTTAAAGAATTAACTCCAACTGCTGTGTTATTATCTCCAGATGTGATTGCATCTAAAGCATAAATACCAACTCCTACATTTTGACCAGCTGAACTTAAAGTTCCTGTTGTTGAATGACCGATTAATAAACTATTTGTAAAATTTGTTCCAGCAAACTTGCCTGGAATTACATCCCCTGAAATAGAATTACCTGTCATTTTAACTAAACCAGTTCCTTTAGCTGTTAATTGTAAATCTATATTTGTATCTCCTCCTGTTGCCGCTATTGAAGGTGCATTTCCCGCCGCCGCATTAGTAATATCAAATTGATTAACTGCCGAACTTGTTGTTTGAAATATTATTTGTTCGTTGTTGTTTTCATCAGAAATATAATGAGCATCGTCAATTATAATGTTATGTGAGTTAGTATCTAAATTTCCACCTAATTGTGGGGAAGTGTCTCCTGATAAATCAGCAGTAACAGTATTGTCTAACCAGTTAACTGTATTCGCTGAATAGTTAAATGTGCAAAGTGAAATTTGATCTGAACCATCGTAAAATTTTAAAGTTGGTGTTGTTGCATTCGTTGTGTCTAACCATAGACTTCCAGCCGCTACACTTCCAGGTGCAGAAGTACCAGCGTTTAAAGTATTAACTGCTCCTAGAATACTATTCAATTCAGTTCTAAAAGCTGAAAATCCAATATTACTTAATGTATAATCTGAAACTTGACTCATATTTTATTGTCCGTTTTATTATCTACTATATTTATAATAACACTTCAAGTTAGCCATTAACTCTTTAATCCATGACCTTTTGCTACATAATCAAAAGTTCTATCTTGTGCCGCTCCTCCGCTATTGTAAAAAGTAATAGTAAATCCTGTTTTTGTTTTACTTGTAATTGTATAATAATCTCCTGTTACCATATTTTGAGCCGCTATTCCTAAAGCTGGACTGGCATAAAAAGCATTGGAATAAGTTATTGCTTTTGCTCCAGCACCACTTTCAACATCTTCTTCACTTTCTAATCTTTTTTCTAAAACAAGTTTAATCTGCATACTGCTAACTTCTGGTCTAGCTTTATTATCTCCACTTGTTAATTTAAGTTTAAATTTAAAATATCTACCTTTAACTGTCGCTTGTTGTGAAATATCGTTATAAGTTGATACCGCACCTAAAGAACTTTCACTTGCACCTACTTGAAGAAAAGCATCGCATTGAGAACCTGAATTTCCATCAAACGGACCAGGAGCATCGTCAAATAAACTTGCTCCACGACCTGAATCAAATAAATCATAAAGGTCATTTGCTATCATATCAATAGTTGCTTGAAACGTAGCGTCATAAACTGCATCAAGTGTTATTGTATTACTTCCAATATATTCTCCAGAACTTTCTATATTAGCTGTATAATAATTTGGATTAGCTGTCGCATCAGTAGGTCCAGTATCTATTAATCCAGCCGCTGAATCTATGTTACCTACTGCTGAATCCCAAAGTAATATCGTATCTAAAGTTGCTACAAAATTATCGTCTGAATTTTGTCCTTTAACACAATCTCCATCAAAAGTTCCTTCCCAACTTTGTCCTGTAATTGCACTTACAGTTTCTTCATTAAGAGTTGAGATAGGTGCAGAGTAATGTTCTAGTCCTGAAATATTTGTATATACGATTGTTTCATTATCTGATTCGTTTCCTAATTTATCAACTGCCTTAATAAGAAAAGCACCTGTTCTTGCATTGACTGTCGTGCTATTTGATTTTCTTCTAACAACTTGAGTTAAGTTTGTAGAGGAAGACCAACTCGCACCACTTGTTACATCTTGATATCTAATTGCATAATAACTTACATCTAAATCTGCAACGCTCGGCCATGATAACTGCATTTGATTTGAACCAACTATTGATACCGATAAAGCAGATACATCGGCTGGTGTATCAGTAGCACCTACGATTGTTCTTGTAGCTGTCGCATAAGCAGAAGATACTCCTAAAGAATTTATACATTTTACACGAACTGAATATCCCTCTCCATCTATTACATTTAATTGCTGATAATTTAAAACAGCACTAACACCTTTTGATAAAACTTTATAATCACTTTCAGAAGTTTTTTTAGTTTCAACTTGATAGTATTGTCTAAACTTGTCTGTACTTGCACCAACTAAAATTTCCAATCGAGTTATTACAATTCCATCAGAATATTCTATTAAAGAATCAGTAAGCGTAACTGACGCTGGAGCAACAACAGAATAAGGATTTGGTAAAGTAGTATCAGGTATTGTTGCCGCCACAGTTTGTGTTGCAAACGTATAGAATGCCGCCTGATATTCTGTAAGCTGTAATTCAGTAGTTAAGTCTGAATTAACTTGCATACCCTGAACTCTAAATGTTTTTGCAGAAAAAGCTGGAGTAGCGTGTGTTACATTAACAAGTTCCCCCACCATTAAATCTAATCCTGTTGCATCACATCTTAAACCAACATTTAGATTATTTCTTGAGCGTCTGCATATTACTTCCGCTAATTCCTGTGCTTGGTAAGGAGAAGTTATAGTAGAAAAATCAAATCTTCCTTCCTGTAAAAATCCACCATCAGCAGTTTTCATTGTAGCGTGTTGATCCGCACTTGTTAATCCTGAATCATCTATTGGCGGCCATTGTGCTTCATCAGCTTGATAACCTTTGCCAGGATTAACAAACGTTACAATAACTCTATTAAATCTTGAATTTCTATCTAAACTTGATACTTGAATACCACCAATGATATTATCTTCGGTTAAACTGATTGCCGCACTTCCAGTTGTTTCTGCTAAAACTTTATATTCTCCATTTGAATAATTTAGATAACCTCTAAATCCTGAAACCATTGTTTTTAAATTTTCAATACATTTTTTCTTGGTATCTATAACTGCGTTCATATCGAGTAAATCAATAACACTAGCAGAAGTATATGGAGTTACATCAACATCACATACATCTGCCGCAGTTTGCCAATCAGCGTAATCTCCATCAAAAAAACTATTAGCAATACCCATTCCAAATCTTGTATTACGCATATAGTCTAGCGTACAAAGAACTGGATTATCAGAGTATGCCCAAGTTGAAGCTGTGTCCTCTCTATGAGAACCAGTACCACCTGTATTTGTTCCATCTAAATTAGGATCATAAACTTTACGACCTTTAATTAATGCTTTGACGTTTGGTATTCCACCAAAACAATCCTGATTCCATTTAAACTTTAAAGCAAGATAACTAACGCCTCTTAATCTATGACTAGAAGTCCAAGACGATAAAGCACCAACAGTCGTATTATAACTCTGATCATCATCACCATCATACCAAGTAACTGAAATTGTAGATTCAGCACTTGCACCATCTACTGTCGGATCAGCTTTATAAAAATTTGAATCAGAACTATTAACTGTTCTTTCTGTTCCATCGCCTAAAGCACCTGACCATGTTACTTCTTTATCATCAATATAAATTTTTTCGCAAGATTCAATTCCACCTTCACATAAAGCTAGTATCATATAAAGATATTCATTATCTGTTCCAGATGTTTCCATAAAGACTGCTGTACCACCAACTTTACGTTGACCATAAATAACTGGTAATGGTGCGTTTGAAGAAACTTTATTTAATAGAATACCTTTTGCAGTTTGTTCAGGTACATTCTCCATTGTTGGAGTATCAGGAATATCTGGTTTTTTTAACCAAGAAATAACTGCTATTGCAATTTGAATATAACTAATCCATGGTGCTATTGTTTTGAAAACTGGTGCAACTTTTGCGACTGTTGATACTGCCCAATTAAAAACAGATTTAAAGAAAAAAGATTTAATTCCTGTTTCATTAATAGGTTTACCATACCCACCTAATGATTTTAATATTTTTTCTTCTTGCTTATTAATGTAGGCAATAAACTCACCTTTAGGTGCATACCTATTTAATATTTTTTTTGCTATTTTAACTAATAATTTATCAAACCAATTAAACATTATTCCTTACCCCATTTAATATCTCTGATAGTTAAAGCTGAAAATTCAAAACCTTTATCTCCTGAAAAAAATCTTTGTTGAGATATATCTGCTGTTGTTCTTCCATTTACTTTTTCATAATTTCCAAAATGACTTGTAATAGTCATACCTAAAGCGGCACTACTTCCACCATCGTTCACTTGAAAGTTTGATAAATGTCCATGAAATATTAAAAAAGGATCAGCAATACAAGCTGTGCCACTTATTACACCACGATATATTTTTACTTCACTTCCAAGTACATCGTTGCTTAAACAAGTAGAAATTAAAGATTGATCTACACCTGAAAATGTTAAATCAATACTATGTTTAATTGGCGTATTTGCTTCTGGTACATTACCAACGCCTAGTAGCGTTCCGTCTGCATTATACGTTTGAGAAGAACCTTCAATGTCATCTACAATATCAAAAGCATTATCAGTCTTTCTTACTGGTGTTGCAAAACCTAAATAAACTAAATGACAGAAACTAGGACTTGCCGCTAACGCTGTTTTTACTGCTGAAGTTAAACCTCTTGCCATTAGTCCTCCGAATCCTCTTTAGGACGTATCACTCCAAATATGATGCTGTAATTCAGCTTTGTAGAATTTTCAAAGCCATCATTTTTTTGAAAAGGTTTTGTGGTAATACCTATTTTATGTCTGACGTTTTTAAAATCACACGCACCTAATAATAAGGTTAAAAATAAAAATATAACTAAATACTTCATCTCTTTTTTCGACCATGCCACCTTCGTTTTCTTAAAAAATAAATATAATGTTTATTCATCTTGTTTCTTCTTTTTCTTCTTTTTCTTTTTCTTTTGCATATTCTTAAAATTACGTTTAATAAAATTAGTGTTTTTTTTTATCTGTTCGGATAAAACTATTTGTCCTTGCTGTAATTTAAGAACTTCCTCTTTTAAACTCCATGTTTGATGTAACTGCCAACCAATTAAAGCAATTAAACAAGCTAAAGCTAATCCTACTATTTTATCTTTTAAATCCATTCAAATACCATTTAATAAATCTTTTCCATTGTTTAATAATCCAAAACGCACGTTTTTTAGTTTTTACTTTTTTCATTAAAACGCCTCACATACATCAAATTCATAATTATATAAATTATTAATACCCATACTATAACTTTGAACACCAGAAGTTAGATAAACTGTAAAAGGAACAGCATCATAAGTAACAGTCGAATCATTTGCTAATGCTTCAATTAAAGGTGGCTCAATAGTTACAGTAGCGGCATTACTTGACGGAGTTACATCGCTAACTACTTGATAAACTTTTGTATGACTTGCAAATTTTAAAAAATCTCCAGCTTTAAGTGAGCCAGCACTATCGGCATTAAATCCATCTATGGCTATCGTAGTATCTCCAACAGAATGAGAACCATTAACAGAAATAGTTGTAGTTTCAGAACCTAAAGCATTTTTTAAATTCGGTGGAGTAATTGTAAAGGTTTCTTTTGAACCTCTTTGTTTTGTAATAAAAGCAAAGATAGGTGCAAATTCTGCTCTTGATAAATTTACATATCTACAAGTAAATTTCCAACGCTGATTATCTATTTGTCGTGCAAATCTTCTGCCACTATCAGATATACTGACTAGCGTATTTACTTCATCTTTAAAAGATAAAGCGTTAAATTCTGGAGATGTAGGTAATGCACCACTCATTATATTAAATTACTCTTTCCTTGTTGGTTAACTGCACTATTAATCATTCCAACAATCATACCTCTTTCGTTAGCAAGTAATTGTTGAAAACCAGTAGTGTCAACTGCATTAATATTAAATGTAACATTAACATTTCTACCACCACCATCAGGACTAATAAACCCACCTTGATTTGGAATAAACAATTCTGGTCCTCCCTCACCAACTATGTAAGGTTTATTTTCTGATACTGGTCCGCCTTGACGTCTAGCTGTAAATTTCTGTGCTCTAATTTGTTGAACTTGTGCAAAACCAAAAGCCATTGCAGAAGCGGCAACTGCATAATTTAATGGGTAAGGAACAGTTGCAAACGCTTTCATAACTGCTGAATAAGTATTAACGATTGCTTCTGCTATTTTATGTGCTTTTAAAAGTTTAAATGCTTTTTCACTATGACCTGATAATATTTGTAATGTTCCCTCTAAATTAGTTTTAATATCTGCTATTGCACTTTTTCTAATTTCTTTTTTCTTTTCTTCATGAAGTCTATATGATTCTAATTGTGCTTTCATTCTAGTATCTTCATAAGCATATAAATCATCAAAAATCTTTTTACGTTTTTCTGCTGATTCTGATTCTCTTGCTTCAATTGCTTTTCTAGCTTTATCTAATTCATCTACTGAATAAATAGTTCCAAAATCTTCTTCATCTGAAATAGTTAGTGAATCAAATGTTGATTTTAATGCTTTTAATTTTTCATCAGTTATATCTACAAAATTATGAAATTCTTTATATTCAGGTTTAAATTTAAAAAATTCTGCGGCATTGGCTGCAGCAATACCTAAATTACCCAAAGCGATAGCGGTATTAATTGTTGCCTCGCCTATATGAACCATTACTTTTGCAAAATCAAATAAACCTTTCATTAATTTATTTGCTAAATATTCACCAAACCCTGTTACACTTCCATGAGTCTTTTCAACCCAATGTAAAAATTGATCTCTGATTGCATCTGACGCTCTTAATATCGCTGGTGCAAGTGCAGCAGAGAATTGATGAGTTAATCCAACAAGTGCCAATTTACTTCTTGACATTGAATCATTAGCTTGTTCAACCATAGATACTAGCCGACTATCCATTACTAATCCTAGGCGTTCAGCTTCAACTCTCATCTCTGCCATACCTAATGTGCCATTTTCAATAGCAGTTAAGAGTTCAATATTTCTTCCACCAAATAGTTTATAAGCAATAGCAGTTTTATTTGTGCCATTTTCTAATCTATTAAGTCCATCAGCAACTAATTCAAATTGTGAAAATAGATCGTTATTCGTTGCTCTTAACTCTTCTGCTGTAATGCCTAACTGTTCAAATGCTTCTTTGGCAATACCAGTTCCTTTAACAAGAAAGTCATTAATACCAACTGCTAATGTTCTTGTACCTTTAGCAAACGCTTCTAATGTAGTTCCACCAAGTTCTGCCGCTAATCTAAATGCGCCTAAATCTTCTGTTGAAATAAATAATTGACGTGATAGCTTTCCAATCTTATCTATACTATTTAATGAATTTCTAATTAATAAACCTAAACCAGCTACACCAGCGACTGCAGCCAAACCAGTCTTCATATTAAAGACAGCTTTACTAACGCCCTTTAATCCACGTTTTAATGTACTAAACGCTCGTTTAGTTTTATCTTTTGCATTAATATCAAATTGTAATCTATTTCTTGCCATTATCTTTTTAATTTAGCATCTCTGTTTAGTTTGTCATAAAACGCACACCACAAATTAAATTCATCTACTGTCATATCCATAATATCGGATAGTTTCAAGTTGAGGTTCTTTGCAAGATGGAGAATGTTTAGAAGTTCGTGATCAGACCTGATTTTTTTTTACCCAGTCTTCAACTGGGACTACTTCGAGTATCTGATTGGCGACACGCATCACCACGTCAGGATCGGCAGAATGTAAAAGAGTTTGTTTATCGTCTAGTTTATATATTTTATTACCTTTTTCATCTTCGGCTTTTAAAATAAGAACATTCGCAAATAACGTAACATCGTCAGGTCTTGTATCACGAGTTAATCTTCTTTTTTCTGCTAAAGTCAAAGGTCTAGCATATATAACAGATGGTTTACCTTCTTTGGTTTCCCACTCTGGTATTTCAATACGTTTTATGTCTTTTGATTTAAAATGTTCTTTAGCGGATTCAAGTATATCACTCATAGGAGATTTAATACTTAAATAAAACTAAATAGTCAAATTAATTAAACTGTTCCCCTAGTTAGCGCACCAGTCAAAGTAGCTGAAAAAGTTGCTTCTATCATACCATCGGTCGGAGTTGATACAGAATTGGAAGAAATAATCCACGTTCCACCAAAATAATAATCTCCACTTGTTGCACCTTCTGGGTATAATGTCATAGTCACTTGTTCACCTTCCGCTATTGCTATCTGTCCGTTAGTGTCTGTTTCATCCCAGAAACACTCGACAGACGCAGTTGCGCCTTTTTTGCCAACTTGGAAAGTTTTGGAAGTATCAGTTAATGTAGTATCTTCTAATAATTCTGCTGTTGTATCTAAAGTAAAACTTCTTACCTCAGCAACAGTATTAGTTCCAACTTTAATTAATCCTGAACTTCCTGTATGTGTTGCCATTATTTATTTTCCTCTTTTTTAAATTTAGCTTTATTGCTAAACACAGGTTTTTTAACAGTATCTTGAACTCTTGTGTAGCCCATTTTCAAATAATATTCTTCCTTATCTTTAAATGTTTCAATAGTGCTATTACCGTCAGGTGTTTTTAATTTTATTCTATTTGTTGCCATAATTATACTCCAGTTTGAACTGCATTCTCAACAGTACTGTATGAAATTAAATAGGTCAACCTCATTAATCCTGTCTTTTGACTTGCAGTATCGAATTCTATTTCTGTTGAAACTAATTTTGTATCTTTTGCATTACCACCACGAGTAATATCGGTAACCATCGCTTCCTCAACTTCTTCGGCAATCGTATCAAGCGTATCATCTATATTTGCAGTACCCCTACAATGTGCTTCTATAATTAAATTTAATGATCTATGTTGAGTTCGTGTATTTTGTCCAATCGTATAATCTTCAACAGTTTCATCTAAAGTATAAACTAATAATGCTGGCAGATTTCCAGTCTGTAAAGGAAAATATCTTGTTTCATAAACATTTGAACCAGTAGTTGATAAGCTAGTAATAGCTGTAACCACTTGTTCTCTAATTGCTTTTCTAACGTGAGCCATATTATCCTGATAATGTAAATCTTGTCATTCCTGTTCCGTCTGGAAATATCTCTTTAATATAATAAGTAACACTATCAATAACAAAGGTATCGTTAAATGTTGCAGCAGAAACATCGCTTGTTCGGCAAGTGAAAACTGGCACTTCTTCTATAATACCAGCTTCGCCTACTGTCTGCTCTATTGATTCTTTATCAAAAATACCTTTAACTGTTGAACTTGTACCAGCACTTACATCTGCAAAAGTTGCTGATTTAGCAAACTCATCTGTATCTAAAAAAACTGCTCGTTCTGTATCTGTTTCTACTGCCATATTACTTGTTTATTTTTAAACATTTTGTTAATATTTTAACTAGGAATGGATTGGCCTTGAATATCTTTTCGTAACCATTACCAACTGCAATTGCGATTGGTTCCTCTCCCTTATCATTAACATTAATATCCTCGTTATACATAATTATATGAAATAACTCGTGCATTAAAGTATTAAATAACTTTAAATCTTTCAACCTTTTATCTATATGGAGAATTTGTATATTAGGATCGTATAATCCTAAACAGTCATCAAGTAATTTATAACCTACTTTTATCTTACGCTTACCATACTTGATAGAAGTAAGTTTCATTCATTAAAAAATGAAATAAAAAAATAAAATAACTGCAACTATACCAAAAGATATTTTTGGGTGTTTTTTAGCTAATAAAAACCAACTTTTCATTTGAGCCATCATAATCACTCCTATTTCTTTTTACGTGAAAATATACTTTTCTTTTTAACAGCTTTGTTTTCAGGTTTCTTTATATCTTCAGCAACAGCAATAGCGTGTCCACTACCGATTAAGTCCTTACCATCTTTTTCAGACGCTTCAACAACTTTACCAGCTTCAGCAAAATCGCCTTTAACAAAAGTCTGTTTTAATATTTTTACCTTCATAATCATTCCTTTTATATAAAAGAAAAGGCGAGGTCAACGCCTCGCCTAATCTTGTAAACTCACTAATAATCAAATATTAGCTTGTTATATCTTTAATCGC
>VTLG01003025.1_pt1 | contig 13846 bp, 21 predicted proteins | sample 4694571 | NCBI WGS metagenome assembly VTLG01 (sample SAMN12604809, study PRJNA352737) | marine metagenome | biome: ENVO:00000447; feature: ENVO:00000209|ENVO:00000569|ENVO:01000036; material: ENVO:00002151; isolation source: viral sequences binned using virsorter ...
CAATACTTGAACGATTTATAGCCATGATACACCTTCCTTATTAAGCTGTGGATGCGGTAGCAGTAACATACCGATCTCGGTGAGTGTTTAGCCAAACTTCCACAATCGGGAAAGCATCGCTATCCTTCTCATCAGGAAGTTCTGCACGCTTAACAACTCGCGCAGCTAGTTCAGTTTCTGCGCCAGAAGCAGCCAAGAGATAATAACTGGACTGACCAGTAGTCGTATCTCCCGAACTTGCAGTCGAGCTAACAGTAACAGCATAATTCTTTACTACATTAAGTTCTCCAACTGAAAGAGACAAAGAACATTGAATGTAATAAATCTGATCAGGATCAGTGATAACGTGGAATTTCAAATCCGTTACGCTAGTACCTCCTGTCCAATGCCGACGAAACTTTTGTTCGCCATCTTCTACATATTGACAACCAGCAAACACACCAGACGGCTTGAGAGTAGTTGCAATATGAGGTTGAATCGTAGCAAGATTGGCACCTGGCATAACAACCAGATCACCAGTGAAAAGATTATTACTACATAGACCACCAGAAGTAATTGGCAGTACGTCTACACCTTCAGAGTTATAGTTACTACCTTTTTTTCGGACAGGAATGAACCCACGAAATGCTTTAGTTGTACTCATTTCTAGTTCCTCCTAATTGTAGAGAGGATTTAGTCCTGAAAATTTGGAGTGCGTCCTCTCATAGTGGTTGATTTACTACTATTAGAAACAGGCATATTTCTAAGTCGAGCATCTGAATTATTGTAAAGCTGTGCATTTACAGCATCCATCATATCATTTGCTTTCTTTTGATAAAATGCTTGTCGTGCTTCTACTTGGTTAGTTGGCTTTTTTGCCAAAGCTACGTCTCCACGACAGACTGTACCCAAGTATCTGCCTTCATCCCTCACGTAGGATGTTGATGCCATTTCAGGAACTTCTCCAGGTTCAACAAAAGTCCATCCTTCTTGCTCTCGCTTTCCAACATTCATAATGTCTTCTTGCCCTCGCAGAGAAATCCTAATCCATCGAAGGGATAATCCTTCATTTTGAAATCTTTGCTGTACCGCATCAGGTATAGACAAAGCATCAGGTTCCTCAAAAACAAACTCTTCTTCTCTGGTCTTTGTTTCTCTTAGAGTATCAATACGTGATTGTTCGCGTGTCATTTCATGTCCTCCGCACTAAGTAATTTGCGTATATTCGCCGTCTGCTTCAGCAACTTTTAGTTTCTGAGCAGCATAGGTTTCAAGGGGTATATTCCATTTATTAGCAAGCCTAACATCTTCTGGAGTTAGCTTTACTTTGGATTTCGAGGAATTGGGAGCAGAGCGCGAACTGCTTCCCACCACTTGAGCAGGAGTTGACGTATTTTCCTGCATACGGTTTTGATCTGATTCCACAGCCACTTCACTGGCTTTAAACTTATGTGGAAAAGCTTCTGCAAGCCGCCGATCAACTTCATGATAAAATTCATCATCATCTGGATCATATCCTTCCGATTTAAGTTCTTGATCTATTGTTAAAGCTGAAACAGTTAAAATTTTATCTTTACCAAACCATTCATTTTGTGTAGCCCACTCTTCTGCTCTAGGATCAGGTGTAGGCTGAATAGCCTTTTGTTGTGTTGGCTGATGAACTGGTTCAGGTTGTTCAGCAACTTCTTCCATTTGTGCTTTTGTAAGATTTAAATGTTTTAAATCTACTTGCGCTTCATTAAGCATTTCTTGTGCTTGCAGAAGCTTTTCTTTTTCACCACTTTCAAATGCTTCCATATAGGCATTACGTGCCAGTGTAACTTTATCTGTTAATTGTTTTTCAGAAGCATCTAGATTTAGTTTACTTACTTCATTAAAAGAATTTTCTCTCTGTTGTAAATTATTTACTAATGATTCATTTTGAGCAATTAATTTAGAAATCTGTTCATCACGTTCTTTACGTTGACGAACTAATTGCCTAATTCTTTTCTCTGCTCCTTTAGTTTTAATACCTTCTAGTTCTTCAGGTTTATCTTCTTCTTGAGGAGGAGCAGCTTCTTGAGGAGCCTCTTCCTCTTCTATTTCATAATTTACTTCTTGTTCAGGGACTTCTACTTCTTCCCAGGTTTCATCGTCGTTCATTTTTCTCTCCGTTGTTTACGAAACAATCGTGTTTACGTTATATACTATTATACCATATTTTTTGGTAAATTTCAAGTCACATTGAAAAACTAGTTAAATTAAATGTAGGATCGAGATATGCAGGATTCTCTACCTTCATCATGACTTGATCATCAAACATTAAAATTAGCCTGACGCTTTTATAAAATAACTTTGTACCTGTATGCTTACCATAACAGATATAATCACCTTCTTCACACCAAGGACCAAATGGAAACTTATCTTGGTCTTTATATGCCATATCTCCAAGAGCTAGTACACGCCCGACTGTGGTTAGATATGCCATATCATCCTTTGTAGAATCAGGTAGAATAATACCTCCTTTGGTTTTTGTCTTAATTGATATAGGTCTTACAAGAACATGAAATCCTGGAAGTTCTGGTAATATATCTGGATCAGGATGTTCATCTTCATCTGTAGTCCAAAGATTATTTTTTACTGCATTTCCTAAATGTGCCTGTTGCATCTCACTCCTCTTCTATATAAAGTTGTTTCTGTACAATATCTCTTAGGTTTTGTCTAGCCCACTCAACTCCTGCTATATAGCCTACTACTTGTTTATATGCAGGATAATCTGTAGGATTACCTTGAGCTAGACTAATCTTTTGATTTTCAATTTCTTCTTGGTATACTTGAGCTATAGTTTCAAATATGTCCATTAAGAATATTTAAGCTTACTTGGTTTAGGCATTTCCCAATATTTTGGATCAAAATTATCTAAGTTAGAACGCTTGGCACGTTCTCCAACTACATTATCTTTTCCAAAATCACCATAAGATTTATTTCGATCTACTACATGCGTAGGCTTCCCATCGGTGATTCCTTTCGCATCATTGGGATAATGCATCTTTGCATAATTAGGCATTAGTTGTCTCCTTTATTAAATTTAAAATCATATCTACTGCTTTCATATCAGTTTTATTTTTTTGATCAGCTTGATCTCTAACTAAATCTATTACTGATCGTTTATCTTCTCCTTCTTCTTTCATCTGTGTTGTTAAAATTTTAGTCAACATTTCAATAGCTTTGATGGTTTCTTTACTGGCTCTATCAGCTTCAGCTTTTTCATCTTTCATTGCTGTAGTAATTCCAGCTTTAGTAGCTTCCATCATTTGTTTATTTTCTTCAAGATCAAGCTTTTTATTTTCTAGAGCAACTTCTGCATTATTAACAGCAAGGTCCATTTGCATCTTTTGCTTCTCTAGTTCAACCTTGGCTTGTTCAAGAGAAACCATTTGTTGTTCTGGAGATTGTGCTATACCCATTGCTTGGTTTGCATTTTGTACTTGTTTAGCTGCTTCCATTAGAGCTAGTTCTATAACTTGAGGTTTCTGAGCAGACTCTGGAGCAACAGTTCCAAGTTCTTTTTGTGCGATACCATTTACCTGTTCTTGATATTTCATAACAGAATGTTCTTGTATATTGGCTTGAAGAACAGGCTGTACTCTTTGCATAATCGGATTAGCTCCATTCATTGGGTCTTGTAGATATGCCATCTTTACTTGAATATGAGCATCGTGATTTTGTCCTGGGAAAGCAGCAATTGGAATACCCTTAACTGCTGCCATAATATCAGATACAGGATCAAGAGGTTTTGGTTCTGGTTTTGGTGGTAGTATCTCATCTAGATTAGGCATATTAGCTGCACTCAAGATCGTTCTATTTAGAGCTTCTGTATTAAACATTCCTGGAGGAGACTGTTGTGCCATTTGTAATGCCATATTAGCCAGCATCATACGATGAGCATTAGAAGGAATATTAGGGTCACTGACAGGAATTACATCAACTTTACCATCAAAGTCTGATTGAAAGATACTACGCTCTGCCAGAGGAACCTCATAAGGATATTCTTGTGGTAGATAATCTTTATCTATGCTGGCAAGAATTTTAAATTCATCTCTTTGAGACTTATGAAGTCGTTTATGTATAGCTGTAAAGAATTTACTTGAGGCTTCTAGTAATGCCATTGTAGTTCCCACAGGTCCATAGGAGGCAGCATCTGAAACAATCTGTTCAGTGCTGTCTGCAAACTTCTGTCCAGCAGCAGTTACAAACTGAAGCATTTGGTAGAGCGTCGAGGAAGGCTCTTTGTAAGGGAGAGATATAATAGCCTTGTTCAAATCAATACCTGTTGCTTCAACCTCCTTGAACTCTCCTGGAGCTATAGGCTCGTTATTGCCTACCATTCGCACACCTTTAGCCTTAAAGCCACCTGGGAGATTCGCAAATTGACCTGCGTCTATCAATGCTCGCATTGCAGCAGTCGCACTCATAGTCAGATTGCCAAGGAAGTGCATGAGTCCTAAACCATAGAAACCAAATCCTGGAACAAAACGATAGTGTACAAAGTGTACTTTCTTTTGTTTTGTGGGATCATCCTTGGCATAATTACGTCGAATACTAAGTACCTGTTTAGATTGTTCTTCTATTGTTACAATATAAGGAAGAGATTCTCCATCTTCTGATTGAGGATCAGCTATATCTAGATAACAATGCTGTTCTAATAAAACATATTGAGGATCAGAATCACTAGATGGAGACAGTCCTATAATCGTATCCATCTTTTCCGAGAAGGATGTAGGATTAACCATACCTGCTTCAGGAAGATCAATGTCTGAATACATCTCTGCTTTTATTTCTCGATAAAGATCAACAGGACTTTTGTAAATTACATGTGTATAACGATCAGCGTTCCTTAGATTAGATGCATTATAAGAAACATAAAACTGATCAATAGGAATAAATTCTGAGATAGGGCGTTTAAAAGAAGCATCATAATATATTTTCTTAAATGAGGAACCTATCAGAGGTAGATGAAAGAGCATCCTTTCAAATTCATCAAAGTATTCTGGCATCTGTTCTGTAAGCTGATAGTTCATAAAGTTCTGAACTCTCATGGCTTGGTTTTCTTTTTCAAGAGTATGCTTACCTAGTATCTGTGCCTTGACAGGACCATTAGGAGGAAACAACTCTTGTGATGCTTTTGATTGAAACTTGACTGCTGATTCAATTAATAGAGGATGTACTGCTGTACAAGCTCCTTCAAAAGGTTCAGATGTTTCTTCTATCTTGAGTCCAAGTAAATCAAAGCCACGTTCAAACATAGACTCCCATTCATTACGAGAAGACTTATCAGATTCGTAATTATCATAAAGAGTTCGACCAATATCCTGAAGTTCGTCTTCTTCTAGATCATCTCGTAAATTACGATACCATTCTCCTACAGATTCTTCTGCACCCATTTCAATAGTAGTTTCTTCAGTAAAGTCTACCAATACTCCACCATCATCATCAAGTTCAAAGGTAGCTTTAGCCTCATCTACATTAGGCATAGGAACAACATTGTCCTGCATAGGATTTATTTGTTCAAAGGGATTTTGTTCAACTGCCATTTTTATAGGTATCCTTAAATTTTAAATCTAGATGTTCCATTACATCTTTTTGATATTTCCTCCACCTACCTTTACACATTTCTGGTATGGAACAAATACACTTTTTTTTCTTACATCTATAATCCTGATACTTAGGACGTATAAGATTATAATTTACCTTATCAGCGAAGGTCCACATCGTTAGACTTATCATTGCATTCACATGGATCACATTTACAATTTTCACATTTACACATAATACTATTCCTTATCTTAAATAAATTTTTGATGATTATAATTTGTACTACGCATAGCTCTACCTTTTAAAACTTGACCACCTTTTTTCTTTGGATAACGGTTCTTTCTTAAAAATCTTTCTATAGCAGCCTGATTCTTAAGTTTTAGTTGTTGTTCTTTATCATATATTTCTGGTCCGACTGCTTGTCTTATTTCTGCTGTAGCTTGTTTACCTTCTTCTATCCTTCTTGCTCTTGCTTGTTCTTGAGGAGTTAAATTTTCTCTTCTGGATACTGGCCTACCCCTAGTAAGATTTTGTATAGCCTCTTGTGCGGCTGGATAAGAAGTAGTTATTCCAGTTAGCCCTATAGGTGTTCGCTTTGCGAGTAGCTCTGTAGGTATTCGCTTTGGGAGTTCACCTGCCATAGCTTCAGATATAAACAAAGATGGGAGACCCGCTTGTTCGTCTTTTTTTTGACTAGTAGGAAAAATATTTCTAAAAAACTGCTGCATTATTTGTTGTAACAAACTTGGAGTTGGTGCTTTTTCTCTAGGTGCTTCTTTTCTAATTATTTCTTGTGGTTGAGGGGGTCTTTCACCTCTAACTTCATTTTGTATACGTCTATTTATAGCATCAAAATCAGAAGATAGTCCAATTGTCGGTGTCCTTCCGAAATCACTACCTCCACCTCCTATTAAAAAATCTGAACTATCCTCTCCTCCAAATATTACATCAGATGGTTGTTGAGTAACCTGACGTTGTAATGTACTCGCAGGAATTGGTTGTGGCCTAAATTGATTAATTGAAGCTGCTCTTTGTTGTAAAGCTCTTAGTCCTTCTTCTATTTCGCTTCTTGTTCTTGGTACTTCTTGAAATTCTTGATTAGCAAGTGCCGTATTAACTTGACTTTCAAAACTATCTTCATTAAATAAATCAGGAGGAATAATAGGAGCAAAAGGAACAAGACCAACAGGTTCTCCTGTTACAGGATCAATAATAGGAGTACGACCTTGACCAAATTCTGGATTGTCACGCAAAAAGCGAGATTGCTCTATGAGTACATCATTAGGTATTGCGAAATCAGGTAATCCTAATGGATTAGAATCAGGGTTGCCAAATAATCTGTCTCTACTCTGGGATACAAAATCCCTAAAATCTTCAGGTCGCTCGAATTGGGGAACAGGAATAAGACCAAATTCTTGTCCAACATTTAAAGAGGAGAGTCCTTGACTAGAAGGATCAGCAATAATTTCTAAATCTGGTATACCTAAAAATTCTTCAGACATTTTTTATTTCTCCTCTAACATATAAATCCCATTGTCATCTTATCTATATGATATAGATAATAACTTTGCAGTAATGTGTTTAAAAATTCTATCATTTATTTACCTAATAACATAAAAAATTTTTTTAGTATTCCGTCAGATTCTTTTTCTTTTTCTTTATATCCTTTTGGAGTGTATTTTAGTTCAGGCATATGTTCTTTAATATATCTAGAAATATTAGGGTCTTTTGCTAATTCTTCTTCATATATTTCTCTTAATATATTATTTTGATAACGTGGTGAATAAGCTACTTTTTCTTTTTCTTTTATATATCTATGTTGTTGTCTTCCACTAACATCTTTTAATGCAGGAACTTTTAAAAATCCTCTATGCATTAATTCATGTATTATAGTATTTATTTGAGCATCAAGTTTAGATGTTGTTCCTTTTGGAACTTTTTTTATTTTATCTAATTTTTTAGCAAAAGCCCTGTTTGTTAGAGGATTTACATTTAAATAAGTTTTATCTTCTATAAACATTCGTTCTACATCTTGCGGATATCTGTATTCAATATCTCCATCTTTACTTCTTATTGCTACCATACCTTTTTCTTTAACATCTGAGCCATAGTTAAATTTTCTTGGTTTACCACTAGATTTTATTTGATAAAATCCTCCCACATTTGTTGGTTCATCATATGCCTCAACTGGTAGAGGAGTACGCTCTTCTGGTAACAAACCATATAAACCTAATTTAGCTAAAGGATTATTTTTCATCATGGGAGATTTTAATAAATCTGCAATAAATTCATTATCCCCTATGCTAGTATCAACAGGTTTAGCTTTTGGTTTAGGTTTTGGTCTTGGTGCTAATTTTTTCTTTTTCTTTGCCATAGGTTATACTCATTAAAATTCTACCATACTCTATTATACCATTAAACTTTCCAATATGCAACCCTCTTATGTCTTATTTCTTCTTCCCAGTCTGGATCGTCAGGATGTGTAACATGCCAGGATTCCTTGAGATAATGAATTGCCATGACCAAGGCATCTACCTGATCATCATGAGCAGCATGTGGAAATCTGGCAAGTTCTTCTATTAACTCATCTGCCCACTTTTTATTCTTGGGAATCCATACTCTACCTGCTTCCATGATAGGAGATGCTGCATATGCTCTGGCTACCTTGTCTCTGTCAGGCATATAGTCCTTTACTGGTAATCCACTACGCCTCATATCCTGTATCAGAGACTGCCCACTGGCTTTCTTTTCTATGATGCATACATCTGGCCTGTGTTTAGTATATAGCATCTGTGCTGTTCTTCGTAGTTCAGGATATTCAAATCTTCCTCTGACATTCCCCAGAAGAATCAGATTAGGAGCAAAGTCTTCTATACCCATTTCATTCTGTTCATACAGAGAAAATATTCCCCATGTTTGTATAACACTAAAGTCAGCAGTTGTCCTGGTAGAAAAAGCAGTATCGTATGTTTGAATTATAAAATCACACACAGGAGGTTCATCATATTCCCATTCCTGTATCCATTTCTTTTTTATTAATCCACCTTCTTCTGGTGTTGGATCTTGCATGTACAGAGAGTTCCAGTATCGAGAACCATTCGATGCTTTAATCTCTGCTTCATCTATAGCCAGTACTTCATCTGGTTTCCATTCTGGAAAGTATGAGCCTCCTTCTGGTAAATCAAGAAGTTCTGCTGCTTCCTCATCTAACCAAGCAGGAATACGAACAACATCCCAAGGAAGTGTATCGTATTCTGACATTTCTTCTTGTTGTTTCAAGAGCCATCCACAAAGATCATCAAAATGATACCTTGTATTAATAATCAGGATAGCACCATTGGGCATAATACGTGTTCTTAGACCAGCAGGATACCATTCTTTAACATATCTCCTACCTGCTTCTGAATATGAATCTTCTTCTGACATAACATCGTCTAAGATAGCTATGTGAGCACCACGACCTGCAATCTGTGAGCGAACACCAGCAGCATAATAGGTTCCATTATGGTTTGTTTTCCATTTACCTGCTGCCCTAACATCACTTCGTAAGGTAACACCCCTGAATATGTCCTGGAATTGCTCTGTAGTAACAATATCCCTGACTGAACGTCCAAAATCACTGGCTAACTGATCAGAGTGAGAGACTGTCATGATCTCATGTTCAGGATTCCTACCAATATACCAAGCAGGAAACAACTTAGAACATAAAACAGACTTAGATGAGCGAGGTGGTAGGAAAACCATGAGTCTTTTTATGTGACCATTCTCAAGATCATCTAACTTATTTGATATTACTTCTATATGTTTTCCCATTTTCCAATCGGAAACAAGTGAAGGAGCCACAAGTCTAACAAAAGTAAGAAAATCATCTTGAGCTTCTGTGTATGTTCTAGCTTTTAATAGCGTTGATAAGTTAATATAGTTATCTATAGTATTATCTGTAGATGTTTCTAGTTCCATTGGTATCCTATAGGGTAAAAAATAAAAAAAATAAAAGTACTAATAATACTAATAGTACTAGTAAGGAACATTTTAGATTATTATCTTTCTCTATATACTATTATACACGTTTTTATAGCTGATGTCAACCCCTGTATTTTTGATAATTTTATGCTAGTCCCTTTCATATATATATGCGAGGGCAAGCGCAGATTTTTTGAGCCACCTCTTAATTAATAGCCATTATCATTATCATTTCCAAATAACAGATACCTTTCATTTTCTCGACATTTTTACTTGTCAAGCTTTAATTCTCAAATATTCACAGTGATTGCTCAAGTATTCGCCAAGTAAATCGTCACTTGTCTTTACTTGTCTTTACTTTCTCTTTGTTTTCTGCCGTTTTTCTTATTACTTCCAGGCTCAAATGATGATTTTTTTCTATAATAATATCAATAACTTATATCCTATTTTTAGAACCATTCTAAAATACCTTATAAGCTATTGTTTTCGTTATACTTTTTATTTTTTAAATGAGCTGAGACTATCGTCATTTATGTTAAAACAGCCTAAAAGCAGCCTAATCCTTAGCTCTACCACCTGGTCAAAATCGAGACATTATCTAATGATATCAATGACTTAAACCTGCGACATTGTGTCGCATGTACTGTCTACTCTTTATTGCGCTATAAGCCGCCTCCAGTTACCGTTTTTTGACATTGTGAATATTCGATTACCGCAAGGCTCGGAGGCCACGCGTCGACCTCCCATGCCTTTTCCACTGCGAAAGTTTTTCGCATTGGGAAAAACTCAGGCGCACTTCAAAACTTAGGAATTGTACAATGTACACCAACAATCTTGAAAATCGCGTTTATACCTTGTCGGCTATCGCTGAGCATATCTCGCACATGGAAGCGCACGCTTCGGATGTGAAAGAGGGATTGGCTCTTACAGCAACCGCTGGAATTCTCGCAGACACTTACCTGCGATTGGAGGACAGCATGTCTGGCATAACAGATTGGACAGAGGCGGCGTTTGTTACAGCCTATCGGAAAAACAACTCATCCGAGTGGAAGCAACAGAAAGCCGCCCTTGAACAAGCCAAAGTGTCGTCGTCGACGATCAAAAGGGTTCGCACAGTATTGAAAGCCGCTAAGTTCTGGAAGTTTCTGGGAACGGTCGAAATACTAAAAACGCCCGAAAACAGAACGCCACTCAATATCTTGGAAATGTTCGCCGCGCATGAATTGACGGCAAGCAAGTTACAAGCGTTCGCCCCTAAGCCGAAAGGCGACGGACCCGCGAAACGCTTTGCCGACCTTGTAGAAGGTATCTCCAAAATTGAGACGGCGGGCGAGAAGGAAATTGCATTGCTACGCAAGCAACAGGACGCAATGCAAAAGGCTATTGACGCCTTAGAAAAGCGTTCAACAGTCAAACAAGCGGCATAATCAAAAAGCCCCTAGCATTCGCAAGAGTGCTAGGGGTTTTTGCTGTATGCGGTAATGGAATATTCACAATGTCACGATAGTTTTTCGCAATGGGAAAAAGTAGATGACATATACATATCACAAGGTGGCGTATGACCTAAGCAAGCCGCATGGGTCAATCGTTGCCGACAGGAAGCGTGAGCCAATCACAGTTTGCGCTTCACTTAATGATGAGAAGCAGCAAGCCGTTGCTATTCTTTCAGGCAATTCCACAGAGGAAAAGAAGCGCCTGGAATTGAGCAATGGCGCAACTGATGTGGATAAGCGTAGGGAACTGTATGCAGGTACTGCGAACACTAGGAACCCGCGCCCATGTACAGGAAAATCGAGGGGCATTGCCTACAATAGGAAGGTAGCAAGTAGCGCCCGTAGAATAATAATGGATAAAGAAATGACCGCTGAGAAGTGGGCAACAATGACAGACAAGCAGAAGGCTAGGTTCTGTCGCAAGCAAGTGAGTAACATCAGAAGGAGAAAAGAAAATGCGTCATAACCCTACTAAATCCGATAAAAGGCTGGCGATAAATTGGGTAGGAGCTATCGCCATTACGCTTATAATAAGCATACTTGTTTACAAACTTTTTGTTCTAGCGGTTTAACAAAAAAGAGAGAGAACCAATGAAAACAGATAACGTCGATCTGTGTTATAAAAACTTCACAATAAGAATAACACAACGCACAGGAACAGAAAAAGGAAAGGGCTGGTGTGATCCTCTTGTATCGCAGGAGGTGTCTATCTTAAAAGGAGAGAGTATTGTTGAGGCTTGGGTTGTTAGTAACGCTCGCAATTTCCAGACTGATTCTCTAATTGAAGTTATCAAAAAAGCAAAACAGTATATAGATGGCATTCATGCTTGGAGAAGAAAGGTTTAACATAAAAGGAGAGGATGACTTTTTCTCATTGGGAAAAACTTGTCCTCTTTTTTCATGTGCAACCAGAGAGTGAGAGAAAAAGAAATGACTAAACTTGAATACGATATGAACAATATCTGACTTTCGTACATGGGTTATGAAATTTCTATAGCGCAACATTATGCGGTACGTGGTCAAGCATATGACCCTCAAACAACAACTGATCGTGATATGCAAGTTGAAGAAATCGCCGTAAAAACTAAAGACGGATGGGAGATTGTATATTACCCTGCGCCAAACGATGCGGATGATTATATCGTTGGCATTCAGGCTGCTAAGAAATACATCGACACGCTGCACAGAAAAGGAGAAGAAGAATGACTGACTTTGAAAAGCAGGCAGACAAAGACATACAGGTTTGGTACAAAGCCATTAGAAAGCTAAATAAATTAAAACCATTGGCTTATTGGTGGCATGTAGACGACAAAGCATGGGAAGACATGTATCCAGAAGAGAAAGCCCGTGTTTATTACTTTTATTGGAAGGAGATGCTATCATGAGTCTAGACTTGCGAGTACTAAGCTGGCTTGAATCTAGAGTAGATGAACTACTTGAGGAGGGAATGACAGAACTAGAAGCTATTAATAAAGCATATGAAGAGATGGAAACATGGGGGGTTTGATAGAAGCAATACTATGTTTATGGATAGCAATAGCTGTTATAATTTTTATAACAGTTAAGCATATAGAAAGGACTAAGTAATGAAAATTTACAAGCAAGAGAAAACTTATAGGCCTGTTGATAAATCTATTGTAACCTGGGCTTTAGTTGATGACGGCCCTGCTCATACGAGCAAGGTTAAGAACAAAACCATTATCCATTGGCAACCAAAGCGATGGGTAATTACTAACGTGGAGAGTAAACGAAATGGCTAAAATAGAAAAGTCACCAGCAGAAAAAAGTCACTTCATTTATATAAGTGATCTACATGTAGATGGGTATGTACCTATCTATGAAAAGAAAGACTTGCAATTGCTAATTAAATTAGCAAGCGAGTCTCTTTCTCTGCTAGAGAAGGAGGAAAGAAATGACATGCAGGATGAATAGGATCATAATAGATATGCCTAAATCAAAAACTGTTATCAATACATCTGACTACATGAAGTGGAGGGAGCATGCCCAATTAAAATGGGATGTAATGCCACCACTCTTTTGGACAAACCCTGTTAAACTGTATAAAAATGACCATGAATGGCATAACTTTATCAAGGAGAAAACGGATGTTTAACCATGAAGCTATTGACTTTCAAGTAGAGAAGTTCCCGTTGTACGGCGTACCCTCTGACATTGGAGTAGGACTGCGTCGAGTAGATACAGGGGAGACGCTTGCTATTGTAAGCCAGAAGTATGAACCTCTACAGTACCTAGAAATTACAGATGCAGTCGAAAGCATTCTGTCACAGTCAGGATTAGATTTATCTAACGCAGAATTTCAAACGAATGTGTATGATAACGGATCAAAGCTAGAGCTTGTTGCTAAGTTTCATGATCATCCTATGAATATAAATACAACCAGTAACGTAATGTTGGAAGGAGATATGATCTGTCCTCAATTTATATTTAGAACAAGTCACGATGGTTCTACATCTAATGCAGGTTATCTAGGGTACTTTCGTTTTATTTGTTTAAATTCTTTACTATCAGGAAATGCTTTATCATATGTTTATGGAAAGCATACTAAGAATTTCTCTGTTCCTAAGTTTGCTGCTAAAGCGAGGACCGCTGTAGAATATATAGCAGGAGATGGTATGGAGAAGATGCGGAAATGGTATAACACACCTATCAAACGTGATACTGCTATTGATCTGTTCACAGAAACGCTTGCCCATCGTCAGGATAATGTTAAGCGTGAGCAGGTAGCCAACAAGAAGAAACTATCTAATCTCATGAAGATATTCGATGAAGAGAATCGTTATCTGTTGGGTCAAGGCAGGTATGAGAAGTATGCTCAA
>VTLG01007280.1_pt1 | contig 13845 bp, 16 predicted proteins | sample 4694571 | NCBI WGS metagenome assembly VTLG01 (sample SAMN12604809, study PRJNA352737) | marine metagenome | biome: ENVO:00000447; feature: ENVO:00000209|ENVO:00000569|ENVO:01000036; material: ENVO:00002151; isolation source: viral sequences binned using virsorter ...
GTATCTACTAAAGTTTGACTTGTTACAACATCAGCCATTAATTATTTCTCCTAAATTCTGTTACTAACAAATAACTCTCAACATTAGAGTCCGTTGTTAATAATACTTGTTTATCATTACCAAACTTTAATTGGTCAGGTCGTAATCCATACTTACCTTTACCAGTTAAAGATAACTTATCCCCAAAACTCTCAACACTAATTGTTAGTGTTCCTGTTCCTTCTATCAAATAATAACACTCAATTAAACTTACTAGTGATTCGTTTGTTGCACCTGTAAGTTTTTCAGCGTCAACCATTATTTGGTCGGTTTCACTTCCAATACCTGTTGATTTAACAATGTATTTGGAAGCGATGTCCACAACCTTTGTGTTCTTAATCGTCATAAGACTAAGCAGTAAATGAACTGTCTTTTCTTAATTCAATAATAACACTACCAGAAGTTCCAAGAGCGGTTAACTCTAGGTCGCCTGAAGTAGCTGTTGTGTTAGTCGCATTGTTAGTAATCTTACCAGCAGTACCATCATAATGTCCTGTACCAGCAAGTTGAATTGCGACTGTATCCGATGAAGCGCCTTTAAATTGTATCTGTACATGACCTGTATTGTCATCAGCAGTACCTTGAACTAAACTCCACCAAATTTTAGTAATATCTAATTTTGCACCGTTAGCGTGTCCTGCCAAACCACTTGCGTCAAGTATGTTTGAGTTGGCAGTAGTGTTATCATCCATATTTACTAGAACAGTAACTTTACCACCCTGAGCGCCGCCACCAGTCGATAATGCTGTATCTTTTAGTGTTCTTGTTGCAATAGCCATTTTTTATTCCCTTACTTTATTAATTCGTTATCAAAATAATTTTCAATGTCATCACTTTTGACACCGTGTTTTTTTGCAGCAGTTTCAATAATACCTTGAATCTTATTTACAACAGGATCAGGCGTATTATTAATCATACTATAAACATCATTTATAGCACCTTTCATTACAGGAGATAATTTTTTATACTCATCTCCTAAGTCAGATTCACTAGACCTTTGTTCATTGAGTTTTTTTCTAAACTTTTTAAACGGCAGGTTGCTCATCTTCTTTTTCGTCTTGGTCAATTTCAATAGGTTCAGGAGTTTCTTCTTCCGTACCTACTATTCCCTCAGGTGCAATACCAACACTATCTAAACCAGAAGCGTCTTTAGTTGCCTCTAAATCTTGCGCTGCATTTAACCAATCATTAGCAACAGTTTGTCTTTTGTCATCTAATGCCGCACCAATTTTATCAGTTAAAGCGTCTTTAAATGCACTTTGAGCAGCAACATTATCGCCATCTGCTAAAGAGTTAACCATTGTTTTTACATTATCATTTTCATCAGTCATAATTATTCATCTCCTATATTTATATCAGGATTTTCATTGGGCTCATCTTGGTTTTCACCTTGAGGAGAAGCAATAAGACCTGTTTTAATTTCATTTGCAATCTGATTATCAATTTCAATGATATCTTCATCAGTTTGTTGTAATACATTTTTTCTAATATATTCAACAGAATAGTATTTACCTACATATGGACTCACCATTTCTGCAAGACTTATTCTTTCTTTTAATATTTCTGCATTTTTTAATTCTGCAAAATATCCATCTTTCAAATATGTGTATTGTATATGTTCTTTTATATTAGACCAATCTTCAATTGTAATAATACCTTTTAAAACTAATTGCGTTTTAAGTACATCATTAAAGACTTGCGTAAATCTTTTTCTTAACCGTTGAACAAATTTAGTAAATTTTAATTCATCTCTTGTTATTTCAGCCGCTCTACCCATATTGAAACCATTTTCTGATTCCAGTCTTGATATAGGTACATTCAAAGACTGATATAATTTCTTTTGAAAGTATTGAACATCAGAAATTTCGCCAAGATTTTGACCACCTGCAAGTGTAGAAACTTCGGTACCTTTTGCACCTTCTCTACGAGGTAACCAAAAATCTTCAAGCATTGACATATGTTTTCTGTCATCTCTAATCTCACCAGTAGAAGCGTCATAGACAAGTTTATTTCTATATCTTGCCATAACATCTCTTAAATAAGATTCTGCTTTTACTTTTGGCAGATTACCTACATCAACATAGAATATTCTTCTTTCAGGCGCTCTTACTATTCTGTAAATAACAACGGCATCCTCAATCATTCTTAATTGATTAACAGGTTTAATTGCCTTGTGTAAATGACCCATAACCATATTTTTAGTTTGGTCAATAACACCTGATGTTACATAACATATTGAATCAGCAGCAATTTTTAAACCAGCGTTTGAGTTTGCTGATGATATTCCTTTTTCATTATAGACAAACCATTCGGCAGTTGTTTCTATAATTTCAATACCTTTACCTTTTGAATCTCTTTTTTTAGAAACCTCACGAACTTTTTTAATTTTTCGTGGGTCTATATATCTTATTTCTGTAAGTCCTTTTCGTGGACTTTTTGGGTCAATAACTTTGTGAAAGTAAATACGACCATCTACATACCATCTTCTAAAAATATCGTGACCTTTTTCGTCAAAGTTTAATAATCGCATAACTTCTTCAAATTCATCACGAATCTTTGTTTTAATATTTTCTGATATTGCTAATTTATCTAGTGATAAAGACACCGAGGTATCTCTTTCATCCGAAACAATAACCTCATTGATGATATCTTCAACAGCCATATCACATTCTGGGTGCTGTGCAATCTCACGATATCGTTTAATTAAATCAATATCATTCTTTGCAGTAACTTCCATATCCAAGTATTGGCCAAAGTAACCGCCAGCAGATATAGTTGTTGTACCGTCATCAGGAGAAGGCACCGTGAAGGCTTGTTTTGCTTCAGCGGGCTTCTCCTTTTCGTTATTCCTCGTTATTTGGAAGCCAAGTAATTCTACCATATTATATTTTCCTTATAACTTGTTTAGTTTATGTAGTAGTATCTGTTTCAAAATACTGATATGTAAATGAAGTAGTAAATGTTTCGATACTGTTATTATCAGCGTATGATAAATCAATATCTGCCAAAGATGTTGGAAACGCACCTCTTAAAGTATAACTTTTTAGAGTTGCACCGTTTCTATCTAATTGGTCAACAAATATATCAACTTGATAATCAACAGGATTTGTTAATCCTTCGTTATCAGTCATATTGTTAATACCATTCATCCATCTTTCCATTGCTCTGTACAATTTAAAATCAGTATCATTCATAACAGTTACCGACCACGGATTAAATGTTCTATCGCCAGCAATATTTAGCACACGACCTCTAAATGGAACAGCAACATTAGTTATTGTCATTCCTGGTAAAGAAGTTGATTGACATAAAAATGCTAGGTCAGATGTTTCTCCACCAACTGCTGCGTAACCAGGAAAAGGCATTGTTACCTTAAACTGATTGGCACGAGCACCACCGCCAGCTAGTCGAGATTTAAAATCATTAATATTAGGCATTTTTTATCCCTCCTATGCGCCTGCTACTTCTGAAAAGGCAACGCCTGTTCTAGTAGCAATAAAGTTAAGTTGAATGAAGTTAATAGAACGAGCAGGTTTGATAAAGATATCAGCCCTAAATTCATTTCTATCAATTACATCGCCTGTATTGTTTGAATCATCACAAACAACACTAAAGTCCGTAATACCTCTACGACCTTGTACATCTCTTAAAAACGGTTCTACAAGATTTCTAAATTGTGCTCTTGTAAATTCATCATTGAACTCAAAGAGTTGAAATTTAGCAGCAGTAGAAATCGCTTTTTCAAGAACGATAAACAATCTTCTTACATTGATTCTATCAAATGCACTTGGTTTTGATTGAGCAGTTTTATCACCGAACAATACAGTTCCTTGACCAGGAAATGAAGTAACAGGATTTATTCTTGCCTTGTATAATTCATCTCTTTGTGCTTGGTTAGGATTAAATGCTAGTTTAACAGCACCTCTGATTTGTCCACGATTAAACCCGCCTGGTGAAAACCATGGGTCTGCGATATTGTCTGTACGAGCACACAACCCTGCTATATCTCCGTTCAAAGGAACAAATCTATAAACATCATTGTATCTATCGTACATATATTTGTAACCACTATCAATTACAGCATAACTTGAAGATGGTAAACCATCAGCAAATCCTACTACATTTTGAGTTTGTGTTATTGCATTTGCAACATCAACAACATCTGCTCTCGCAGGTGAAATAAATGCTACACAATCTTTTCTATCGTTTGCAATATCAATTACAGCAGTTGCCTTTGTGTCGCCAGTAGCGTCAGCACTTGTCTGTGAAGGACCACATAATAGTAAACTTAAATCAACATTTTCTGTGTCATTAAATTTTTCATATGCAGTTGCAATCTCAGCATTAGTAGCAACAAAGTCATCTGTGCCACTTGCAAGTGAAACATTGTCTACATTAAACGCATTTGTTAAACTGTTATCAAAAGTTGTGCCTGTTTTAGCAACACCGTCCGATAAAGTTGAGATGTGGTCTATCCAATAGATATAATTACTTTTTCTGTAAATTACATCTGGATAATAGTTTGAATTGCCTGAAGCGTCTTTAGCATCATTTGCTTGTGAAACACCAGCAAAAGTTTCTAATATTTCTCCAGCAGTTCCTGTAATTCCACCATCTTCGTCAACAACGACAATATGCATTTCATCATTTGAACCGCCTGCAGCTGATACATCATCAGTTGTTGTTGGTGGTCCATCAAATTGAAAATAATATTCCCAATGTCTTAGGACTTTACAGTTGTCAACAAGAGCGTGTCTTAATCCACCTGTTTCTGTTTTACCAGTGGCAGAATTAAATCTTGCAATTGTTAGAACATGAGTATTGATTGCAGTTATCTTATAGAAAAATCCTGAAGGTGCACCATCAGTTGAAGGCACATTACTTGCGTCTCCAAACTCTAGTATGTCGCCTACTTGAAATAAAGATCCATCGTCCATAGTGACCGTTGTATCTCCGATAGCAGCAGAAGCGTCATTTGTTAGAGTACCACTTTGTGAGTGTGGTCCAAAAGCAGTTGAGTTAGGACATAAAGAAACTTTTAAACTGTTTCCTAATGTTCCTGCCTCTCTTGCAGCCCAAGTTCCTATATTAGTTACTTGACCAGCGCCAGTTTCAGAATAATAATCATTAAGGTATTGCGTAGTATTTTTAATTAAGACAGCAGTACCAGTTGACACAGCGTTTACTAAACCTGTGATTGGTCTTACTACCTTCAGATTGTTTCCGTATCCTAAAAAGTTAGCAGCACAAAAAAATTCTTCAAAGTTAGATGAGTTTGGTTTCCCAAATATATCAACTAACTCATTTTCAGAGGAAATTGTAGTAACCTCATCAATTGGTCCTTTTTCTGCTGTAATTACTATACCACCTGATGTCGTAGAGACAGCAGGAATGACATTAGTAAGATCCTTTTCAGTAACGAGAACACCTGGTGATACTTGAAAAGCCATATTTTAGTTCTCCTTAATATTAAGTTTATTAGTTATAACCCTTTGCATATATTTATAGTATACCGAAATTACACTATTCTCCTTTGATTACCCTTACAGGTTGCCAGACTTCTCCAGCGTCAACAAAATAACCGTCTTTCCCCTCTGGATCGTTCAATCCATCATCTATAAAACCAAAAGGTGCCATATCTGCCTCGATGGCATTCTGTTGTTCAGTAAACATTTGACCTCTTACATTAACATTTGTAAGTTCTTTGAAATATCTTTGATTTGCTAACCACGAAAATATAACAAGACACATTACTAAATCGTCAGTAGCACCACTTTCAGCCTCAAAAGATTTTCCTTTCGAAATAAAAGTTGACAATTCGGCAATAATATCGAAGTCGCTAATTAACAGTTTATCCCCCTCGACTAAACTTTTGAGGTTAGAAGTTCCAATTTTTTTTGTACCCTTTGTCATTCTTAAACCTAATTGATTACCACGACCACTAAAGCCTCCACCTAATACTTGACCTGAACGACCTCTTTGTGTAACCATCATCATATTGTCATACTCTAATTCAAACTGTAAAGCGTCTGCTACTTGTTGTCCTAAATCGTTTATCTCTACTAGAATATATGCTTTGTTATAATGTTTAGCAACCCTTTCTATAATGTTAGGAAAGACAATTGGTTTGATATCATTATCTCTGTATTTTGCAACGACTTTGTATGGTACATTTGTACAATCTATAACACAAAATGCTGAATAATCATTTGTTAGTCCTCTTGACACATCAACCGTAACTGTATAGATATGTCCTTTCTTTGGCATTTCATAAACATCTAAACCACCACTTCGTTTAGGTTCAACGACTGGTAAAGCTTTAATTTTAGTTGAATTGATAAGAGTATCAATACTACCTAAAAACTCACACTCAAACTCTGTAGCAAATTGTGATTCACTAGTGTTCTTAATTGTTTCTTCTTTCCATTTCTCATCACGACCAGGTACTTCACTCCAATGTACTTCAACAGGAACAAAGTTATTGTTTTTATTTGTGGCGTCAACCCACATCTTATAAAACATATTCATACCATGTGGTGTAGATACTATCATTACTTTAGAAGATTTACCAGAAGATATTGTAGGATAAACTGAACTAAAAAATTCTTCGGCAATATTATTAGGCACATAAGCGAACTCATCTAGGAATATAATATTAAAGGTACTTCCTCGAACAGCACTTGAAGAGGTACTTGCCGCTACAATCCTACTTCCGTTTTCTAGTTCGAGAGAACCTTTGTTCCAGTTGAGAACGCCTTGTTGCATCCATTTGGGTAGATGTTCGTAAGCCAATTGCAAACGACCTAATAAATCTCTTGCCGTAGAAGATTTATTGGCCAATATTGCAACATTCACATTATCATTAAATAAGACATAATGCAAGAGGTAAGAGACTATGATAGTTGACTTTCCACTTTGTCTAGGTAATTTACAAATTGTAAACCTATTATCATGGAAAGTGTCTACCATCTTCCGCTGAAAATCGTACATTTCAAAAGGCACTAAACCTTTATCAATTGTAACAATCTTTAAATAATTTTCTATAAAATATTTAGGATCATCTAAACACTTTACTACCTCCTCGATTTGTTTTTTTGTAAATCGAGAAGATGTATGTGCTTTCTTTAAATTAGGATTACCTAAGTATTGTTCTGTTTTCATTTTAAATTAAAATAAGTCTTTTAATGACTTTGATAAATCTTTAAATTTTATTCTTGTTCCTATAGCAGTATCTTCTGGTAATTCTGCACCATAATCCATTTTATTCATCAAAACATACATTTTTTCTCCAAGTAAATTACCAACTTCATAATCAGATAGGTAGTGAAATCCTGCTAACACTCTACCATAACCACATTCGTAAGCTGCTTTCATTAATTCTTTTTCTAACTTTGGTACTTTACCAGCAACATATCTTGCGATTATAACTGATTGGGCTGCATGACCACTAGGATATGACCTAGTTTTATTTGTTTGACTTGGTAGTGTATTTAAACGAGGAAGAACTTCAACAGGTCTTGCACGATTAAAAAAATCTTTAAAGTGTGTAATAATTGGCACAGACTCTTTTATAATTTGTGTAAACTCACCATCGTGAAACTCTAAACCATTTTCTTGACAAACTTTTCTAATTGCATAATATGGCTCTTGGTCATGGTCTCTAACAGATTGTACCTGTTCTGGTGTTCTCATACTAACTATTTCTTCCACTTCATATGCTTCTTCTAAATCTTCAACAGGTGGTGGAGGAAGTGTTATAACCTCTTGTAAGTTTTGTCTAAAAAATATCATTGTTTCTTCTTCAACATTTTTTGTAATTCAGTTGTCGACCCTACAAATAATGCATTAGTTACATTTTTAGGTCCTTTGTCAGGTATATCTTTTACTTTTTTTAACTTATCTTGTAAGTCTAAAAGATTTTGTGATACTTCACTTACAGTTTTAATTAACTGTCCTGCAACTTCGTATGCTCTTGGATGTTCTCCTTCTTTTGCAAGATTAAGAATACCATCAATTGCTTCGTTACCTTTATCTAATAAGTTATAAAGATTTTTTCTACCAGTTTCAAAATCTATTTCTGGATCATTATCTTCTGGTACTACTAAATCGGTACTTGGTTTTTTAGGTACTTCATTTTCATAGGTAACATCTTCGGCAATACCTAATACTTCATTTAATTTATCATCAATTTTACTCATGTTAAATCCTCTTATGCTGGTTTAGTAGGACTTGATGTCTTATCTTCGCCAGTCGCTTCATCATAATCTAAAGTATCTGTAAAGAACTCTAGTGTAGTCGTATATGTATAATCATCATCTTTATCAGCTGATGTTGGGTTCGGTGTAACCGTAACTCTTTCAACTCTTGGTGCATTACTTCCTGTATCAGAGTATAAATCAGCAGAAACAGTTTTAATTACAGCCGATGTAGATATTGGTCCATACAAATAAACTTTTGCTGTAAATGTTAGTGTGTAGATTATTCTTCTTGTACTTGTTAATGTACCAGTATAACTATCTTCATAATCTACATTATTTAAAATAATTGGTATATCTCTTTTCGTATCCATTGTGCTACTTTCAATCATAGTAACAGTATAATCAGGTTGAAAGTAAGGAAGTATTTGCTCTATAATTTGTAAACCGTCATCTGAATTTGATGTGTAAACACTTAAAGCAAAATTAATATTATAAGGTACAGGCATATACTGACTATTCATTTTAGTAGTGTCAGAATTTGTTGTTACTTTAGTTATCTTTTGATTTTTATTTAATTTACGAGTACCGTCATAACTGTAACCAGTAACTTCAAATGACATTCGAGGTAGAGTGATTGCCACTTTTGAGTCGTCTCCAGTTAGGTCTTGCTGTGCGTCTAATCTGGCTAAAAATTTTTCTTTTGGTGAATACGATAAAGGTATTTTAATATTCTGTAAAGGATTCCCGCTAGAATCCAATCTCTTAATATTCACATTATTGAATATTGTACCAAACGCAATAACAGTATTACGAATCTTTTTATGATAAAAATGTTCTCCAAACATTAGTATTCGTCAACCTCACCAAATGGGTTTCTTTCGCTAAAGTCTAATATATCATCACTTGTTGAAGCAGTATTTGTTCCTGCCTGTGTTTCAAATGCCTGACCTTGGTCAGATGGTTGTTGAGTAGCCATTGTAAAGTCCTCATTAATTAAATAATCTATTGCACCGATACTACTTTCTAATACAAAAGAACCTACTTCATTTTCTAAAGTAAATTGGAAATTCATTGTATCAGTTGATAATGAATCTTCAACACTATCAATTGTAGTGATACCTGTATCGACTCTTTCTGAACTGTATTCCCAACGAGTACAAGATAACTTGTAAGTAGGTAAATTACTTTGTTGATAGAACGGTTGTTCGTGTTCTACAAACTGTATTTCAAAAAATGCTTTTGTTGTAGGAAAATAAACTAAATCACCTTCTTGTGGTCTATCAGCAACCAAATCACTATTGTTTTTAATTAATCTTTCCCATCTTAATTTAGATAAAGTAAATACAATATCGTCTCTTAATTCTAAACCAAACTTTTTAATAATTTCTTGTTCGCCCATATATCCATCAGTATTGTCAACATACATTTCAATAATATATGAATCATCAAAAGAGCTCGCAGGATCTTCACCAAAGATTGTATCTTTGTTGGCTATCTTTCTTGGTAAGTAATAGACATCTTGGCCATATATCTTAAGCTGTTCTATAATTAAATCTTCGTATAGTCTTTGCTCAGATGTTGTGCCTGTGTCAAAATAGACATTCGTTGGCATTTATTTATCCTTGTTGCATATGGGCAGGTTCTTCATAATTTAATCTTATTTCATCCTCTAACTGTCTTTGTTCTTGAATTGCAGTAGAAAATAATTCAGGTCCATTAAGAGTAACTCCTCCTAACATAGCAGTACCATTAAATTTAGAAAGATTTTGTCCCCATTGTCTTTTAATTAGTGCTGTTGCATATCTTTTTAAATAGATATCATCATAGATATCGGTATAAGTATCTGGATCTAATTTACGAAAAACCTCTATGATTAAGTATTCACCAGCTTTTATATCTGTTCCCCAATCCATATCAATGAACAATCTATTTGACAAATGATTAAATCTCATTGGTTTTTCTCCCACTAAAATGTGGTCAAGAAAATCTAAATGTCTCATTGTCATTTCATAATGAACAATACTAGTTGATGAAAAATCATATAAATCATTTAATCTTAATTGATATCTGACATCAAACATATTTAAGTTTGCTCTGTCAGATAAAGGAAATACATTAACAACAGAAATAACTGAAGAAGGAACTACAAGAAAATTATCTGCTCTTTTATATGCTGTTGTAACAGAATTATCTGTAACCGATTCGTCTGTATCTGTGGTCATTCTTGTAATATCAGCAGCAGTTACTAGATATTTTAAATACATTCTTTCAACACCATCAACATGGTATTGAGCAAAATATTGTACTGCCTCGTCTATTCTATCATCTACTTGGTCATCATCAACATTTATATCTATTACAGGTTTGCCTAATGCTCTTAAACAATACTCTTTAAATGTTGCTTTTGTAGTTGGTGTTGCCATATTTTATTCTTCCTTTTTAACTATTTATACTACCCTAATGCGACAGCCTGTGCGATTGCAAACGCATTGGTTGCCTTATTGTCTAATTGTGTTTGTATAGCACTAGAGACACCATCAAGATATCCTATTTCAGTTGATGTAACAGCACTTACAGATACATCGCCATTACTATCAGAAACTAATGCTCTTGAAACAGTTAGGTCTTCCATCTTACTAAATGCAATTCCAGCTGCTGCCTTAATATCAGCATTTACAATATTTGTAATTGTGTTGTTATCACTATCAATACTTTTGTTTGTTAAAGTATCACTTGTATCCTGTAACACAATTGTACCAGTTGCATTTGGTAAAGATATTGTTCTATCTGCTGTAGGATCAACAGTTGTTAAATTTGTTTCGTAAGCGTCAGCAGTTGAACCTTCAAACTTAAATGAATTTTGTATTTCAATTGTAGTTGAGTCAATTGTTGTTGTAGTTCCTTGAACAGTTAAGTCACCTTTAATTGTAATATCACCATCAGCTGCAATTGTCATAGCATCGGTAGTGGTTGTACTACCAATATTACCAGCGTCTGCAATAATAATATTATCATTTAAAGTTGCAGGAGTTACAAAGTCCATCTTTTCAGTTGAAGAATTATACTTTAAAACAAAACCATCAGACTTTGTAGATATGTTGACATCATCCATATCAAGCAGTTGAACGCCACCACCACCGCCAATGGTTTGCATTTGCATAGATGTAATTTGTTTAAAGTTTAAAAATTCTCTAGTAAGTTTTTCTAAAGTATCAATAGACCTTAAACTAGTTATCTTATCTTTTTCTAATTCATTAGCAATTTTCATCTCGGCAATATGAGATTGAACTTTGTTAATAATATCAGGATCAGATTCTATTTCTTTTGGTGATAAGAACGATTGTAAAGTAGCATGACCTAATTCACTATACTTATTAGCAACAACCTTTCTTGCTTCTTCATCTAAAAATATTTCTTCTTTTTCTAAAGGCTTGACATATTTTTCTGCCACATAGTCTTTAGTTTTAGTTAAGTCTAATTTTTCTGGTTTTTTTAATATAACCTGTTTAACTTCTTCGTGAACAGGTTTTACTTTTTCTGGTTCTACTAATAATTGTTTTTTCTTTTTTTTACTTCTTGCTGTTGTTAAATCTGCAAGTAATTTTTCTAGGCCTTCTATCTTCTTTTCTTCTTTGACAATTTTTTCTTCGGTAACCTCTTTTTCTTTACCTACATTATCTAAAAGATTTGCAAACTGTTTACCTAATTCCCATTCTTTTAATTCTCTTTCAGCATTAACACTTTTACCATTTAATTTTGCTTCTTGTAATTCTGAAATCTTTTTCTCAACATCTAAATCAATATCTACCTCTTGAACTACTCCAACAGGTTCTTGATTTAAAATACCTGATATAAAACTTTTTGATTTTTCGTTATCAACATATCTTTGAGTTGAGTTTGCCATAAGTTATCTACTTACACTTGGTGTTATTGTTGCTCGTCCCTCTATTCTTCTAGTAATTAAACCAGATGAATCAGTTGTAGTTAAATCCCATACATATCGACCTTCTGAAAGAGCACCTGTTACTGTATCGGTTAGTGCTATAGTACAAGTGCCGTCAGTTGCACTTACTTTAGCTGTAGTAAAAGAAGTTGATGAACTAGCGAGGTGTGTTTTCCTCATTGTAGCAGTTATCGTTTCGTTTGTTAAATCGACTACTGTTCCTGTTGAATCTTTTACTGTTAATGTTTCAGTATAATCACAATCTTGGTCGATAGTAATATTCTGTATTATTGCCATTCTTCATTCCTATCTTATTGTATTACTATTTATAATATAGAGAAAAGTTAATTATCTTGCTGTTGCTGGGATCCCTTTAGAGGAAACAAACGGAAATTCTGCAAAAGCAAAATAAACATAGGAACCACCATCAGCATTTATATCATCATTTTCTTCATATAACTTAAATCCATTGGATAAAAAATCTAAATCATCATAGTTTGTAGCTGTGTTTTCTGCTGAATTAGAATCAGCGTCTAAATTTGCAGTTATTTCATTATGTGGGCTTCTTACACTATCATATATACCCCATTGATTAGCAGTTGTTCTTTTAATCATAAGCCAAGCCGGCTTAAAGCCTGTATTAACAAATGTGCCATCATCATTTCCGTTGCCTTTATAAAAACCAAATTTACTATAGCCTTTAATTGGGGCAAAACAATAAGCTATATATTTAACACCATCTTTATTAGTTTTATTATTTGAACCTATTGTAAAAACAGTTGAGGTTGGTGAAGTATCATTCCATACAGTACCTGCCGTAGCAGCACCATCATTTGTGTTTAACCTTAAATAAGAATCATTACCTGCACTACTAGCTCTTTTGTGATACACTGCCCAATCTTCACCTTCATCTCTATTTTGTACCCATATAGTGTGAGGTACTACACCTAAGCCATGTGCCATAGTTCCTGCTGAACCAGTTCCTGTATAATCTACAATAGAAAATCCTGCTGTTGTGTTTACTTGATAACCGCCTGCAGGATTATTTCCACTTTCTGAATTTGTTGTTCTTGTTCCACCATTTGCTTTCCATTGCCATGCTACAAAAGTTGAACCATTTGCATTTACATCACCAAAATATGTTCCTGTGGCAAAACCATCACTATTAACAGTTACACCTGTCCCGTCATCTGTATTTTCTGCTGAATTTTGGTTAGTCCATAGTCGTTTATTAACACCTCTACTTGTATCAAATATGTTATGGTCATTTGTTCCGTTTCTTCTTTTAACCCAAATCCAATCTGGTTGTAAATCAGAATTACCACCGTTTGTAACTGTTACAGAGGAACTTGAACCTGAATAAGTTTGTGTTTGAAAATATACTGATGGATCGTCTATTGTTGTATAAGCCATATTATCCGTGCTCCGCTAAATTTTTTGTACATACTGCAAAGAACCCTGATGGAACAGCAAACTCAAAATTACCATGTCCGTTAGCGTCTGCATTAGTGCTTGATATTGAGAATGACGGTTGGCCCCAATTGTATTCCCAAGTTATATTATCCGAACCATTTCTTGACATTCCAGTGCCAAAAAGCCAACCAGGTTCCTGAGTTGGTAAAGCAATATCATGATTACCTGAACTTAAAGTTGTTGAGGCATTGT
>VTLG01013550.1_pt1 | contig 13844 bp, 14 predicted proteins | sample 4694571 | NCBI WGS metagenome assembly VTLG01 (sample SAMN12604809, study PRJNA352737) | marine metagenome | biome: ENVO:00000447; feature: ENVO:00000209|ENVO:00000569|ENVO:01000036; material: ENVO:00002151; isolation source: viral sequences binned using virsorter ...
TTCCCCAGCTTCGCGGCCCCAGCCTCGGAACACTCCAGCCGGAGGGCGATGTGGGTGGAGTAAGCCGACAGCGGGATGCGACCCATCCCATACGTTGCCTTGGAAATTACTGCCGCCTCCTCGTAAGTCGTGATGTCCGCAGGATCCGTTCCGATACTCACCTTCCACTCATTCTCCACCACCGCGTCCAGCCCATTCCAGTCCTTTTCTGTAGCAGGGCTTTTTGCATCCAAGAACGGCAACTGGATCACCACCTCAGCACTGTCGTAAGTGTTGTTTTCCGCACCTCCCAAGGAGTACAGCTTGTTGTCCGTTCCACGACACATCAACTGCTCCCCGTCATACGCCCACGCCTCCACTGTGAACCCCGGCTCATAAACACTCCATGCCGATACCTTGCTTGCCGGAAAATACGAGAAAACATAAATCTTTGAACCAACGGCCAAGAAATACCTCCCCTCCCTTGGAGACATGAAGCCCGCCGCATTCCGGACGGCAGTTTCGTCGTTCAGGAGGTCGGCGATGAGGTTCGCATCAATCGGATTACCAATATCAGAGACGTAAGCCGCGTTGCTGGAATCCCGCGCCCGCAAACTCCGGATCCCCGAATAGCCAAGATAAAAAACATCGGAATCCCCAAAACTGACCACGCTTCCCGGTGCAATCGTACCCGTATTGTTCAGCACCTGCACCTGTTGCATCTTGTTCGGGTCTGGATCCACGCTCCAGATCTGGATCGCCTGCTCTGCAAACACGGCCACATTGCCAAAATACGGCGACAACGCCTTCAGATCCTCCGACCCCCGTGCGTTGTTGGACAGGTTGATGTAACCTGATCCCGTGCTGTTGGGTGTGCCCTCGTTGTATGTTGCAGTCGTCCACGACTTGGGATCGTTGATCCCCGAAAAATGCCAGAGCGAATCGCTCAGGGAATGCACCTTGGTCCGCACCGTGCGGACAAACCCTCCGGGAGTGAACCCCGACACCTCGCTGGGAGTCGCCCCCCCGTCCATGTAGTTCTGTGCCGAGGGAGAGAACGCGGTCGTCACATCGCCCGATACTGTCACGGCAACCACATCGTTGTTTGCCGCCGTTCCAGAGTCTTTAGTGATGATATTGACGTAACTCCCCACACTGGTCGCCTCAAACTCCGGAGATGTGGAATACTCGTTGATCTCCTCCGCAATCTGCGCCGCTGTCGCCGTATGCGTACCCGACCAATTAATCGGCTGGCCGATGATCGCTTGTCCGTCCACCGTGATGCTGGTCACGGCGTTGTAAACCCCCCCTGAAAACGCTACAGGCGTTCCCACGCTGAACTCGCCATCCGTGGCACTGGTGATCGCGTAACCATTCGCCGTGGTTCCGACATCCGCCGCCGTCAAGGTGATCACGGCCCCACTCGCGGTTGCCGTGTAGTTTGGTGTGGACGTATGCGCGTTGACTGCCGTCGCCACCGCCGTGGCCGTGGTGCTGTTATCCCCCGTGTGTGCCACCGAAGTCGCCATCAGATCCACATTGTTGACCCGCAGGTAACGCAGGTCATCCCCCGGATTCGCCGACCCCCCTGTGACCGTGATGCTCCCCGATGCAGAAGTGCCGCCTGCCGTTCCCCCCGTCACCTGAAACTTGTTGCGGGCGCGTCCGTCAAACCAGTCCGCAATTCGGTTTGGCGGAATCACACTGGAATCGTCCTGCCCTTCCCAATAATGGTAGATCCGGCCATCATCATACTGTGCCGACACATAAACCTTCCCGTCAAAAAAATCCACACCCAAAACCCCTGTCATCGCTACACCCGAAGTGGGATGCAGAAGAGAAATGTAATTGAGGTTGTCCGGAGTCCCAGAAGCAAAACTGACGGAGGATTCACTGCCAAACACATAAATCTGACCGCCCGCCGCCGCCAGTCCAAACGTGGTGGGCACCCCGTTCCCATCCACGGGTAGGGTCGCAACCTCGACAAACGCCTTCCGCTTCTCGATCTCGCCACCCCTTGTCAAATGTGCGTTCTTCAACGTCACCAGCGAACCGGGAACGCTAGTCAGATTCGTCCTCCGTGTGTCCAACCCCGAACGGAAATCCTCAACCAGAATGTACGGCATCGGCCCCCGCTACAGTGGAATCGGCTTCGCACCTTGCGGAGTGAAGCCCTGCGTCTGCCTCCCGCCGCCCATGACAAAGATATCCCCCTTCGCCATCCGACCCTTCAAACGCATGTAATGTGCGTTGGCCTGTCCCAGCTTCGCCTGCGCATCCTTCTGGCTCTGGCGCAACAGGATGTCATGTGCGCTGAACAAGATGACCAACTGATCATCCAGATCCGCCGTATCTGCGTCTGCGATGAAACTGCTCAGATTCCGAATGCCTGTGAAACGGATTACACCATCCTTGGTCGTTGAGTCGCCCTCCTGACTTGGGATAGGCCACACCTCAATCTGCGATTCCGCCGCTGAATACCGCTCCACAGGCCATGACCGCTGATCGTTGTCGCTGTCATGCGTGTTCAAATGCTCACCGGAAACCCCATAGGAGAGAGGTTGCCAACGCCCCCCGTAACGAAACTCCGCCCGCTCAATCCTCTCAAACGTTAAACCGTCCGGAAGGTCGTAATACCGCTGACCCGCCGCCATTGTCACATCCTTCTCCACCCGCAGGAACGGCCATGCGTAGTCTTCCCACAACCTGCGCTGATTGCGCTGTAGGATGTTGATCAGGACATCACGGGTGTTCTTGCCGAGCGCAGGCGAAAGTGAATGCCCGATCTCGCTCCGTAGATCCGTGATCAGTTGTCCAAGGGTGACTCCACGGGCCATATTATGCCGCCGCCAGTTCCGGATCAGGGTTGTTGGCAACCCCCGCCGCCTTCTTCCCCTTTCGCCGTTTTGGGGCCGAACCCCCACTCAGGAAATAGGTGTCCTCGATCCTCAGCGCGGCTATGTCCTTCGGAAGAGTCCCGAAATCCCCAAACAGACGCTGAATCACAGGAGCCGTGTATTTCTTCTCCAAACGCTCACGCTCCTCAGCCTCCGTCCGCTTCACCTCCGCAGTCTCCTCAATGTTGAAACATGCGTCATCCCCATGCGTCCTCCGGAGAATCGAAATTTCCGCAACCGTCAACCCCTTGAAATTCACCACATGACTGTGGTTCCCATCCAAAGCAAGCGCACATGTGTAAGTTTTCATTTCCACCATACGAAAAAGGGAGGCCGCACTGCGACCCCCCTACATTGCATCACGCGAATTGATAAACCCCGTGACAGTTCAACTGCGTTGCCACCAACGCACACGTTGTCGTGATCGCTCGATAGATCACATATTTCGTTTCCGGTCGTGCTGGACTATGACGCTTCTGCCGCTCTCCATCCATGTAATAGAGAGCCAACTTGGACGAATCCAACATGTAACAACGCTTCTTCCAATAAATGTTGTTGCCCGCGTCATCCGTCAGATCATCCAATGTCGGATCATACCGGAACACCAGACCCCCATAATGGATCTCTGCCATCCCAATGTCCGTTGCACTGCGGTTCCCAAAACCCGTCTGCGTGTAGTTCCCGTTCCGGCGCAGTTCATCCGACAGCCGATCCAAGAAATCACTGCCGCACAGGGCGATGTCCGGTCGGCCCCCGTAACGGCGCAACTGCCGCAACTCCGAGTGGACCGCCTCAATCAACTCCGTGCCTGTCGCAGAGGTGTTGATCGAACCCGTTGAGGCTGTCGTGTAAGCCGCACCTGCACCCACCTTGAAACGGTTCCTCCACCATGTGTTCGTGTCCGAACGCAACCCGCCAATCGTCGTGCTGGACGCGCTAGGATCATCCAGTACAATGCTCCGTACTCCCTTGACCACGTTTGATGTCGTTCCGTCTCCCCACAGATGAGTATTCATGCCACGGGCATACCCCTCCATCATGTCGTCCAACTTGTCCTGAAACAAATTGACCAGCATCGTCTGCTCACGACCTGCATGATTCGTGATGTCATCGCCACGCGCAGAGTCAACCACCGATATACCGTCCATCTTGAGTTCGGTCATTGTGATCGAAATCCCCGTGTGATGCTCCTTCCACGGAAAATTAACCCGCTTCACGTTCTCCGGCGTGGCGTAAGTCACGGCATCATCCCCGTTGTACCCACTGACCGTTGCCGTGTAATCACCCTTCACCGCAAGGTCAATCGCCCCCTTGCCCCCCGGAAAGGTCTTCGCCTTGTTCTCAAGCTGTTGCAACAGCGGCTTGTTTTGCAGGGATTGCGCGTAGACGGTGCCCTTGTCCAGATACCAGTCTAACGCAGTGTCTGCAATATACGTTAATGTATCGCTACTCAGTGCCATTTCGTCATCCTTTGGCTGTGGGACTTCACCCCACCTTCCTCAACCACGCGCCCGCAAGGCAACGGCAACCGCCTCCTGCAATGACTGTGGCTCTGGCAATGGAGTTCCACCCAGTTTTCCACCAACCGCTGAACGGATTGCTGGTTTCTCCGGCAATCGCCCCCTGTGTCGTGCCGACACCGTGTCGTAGGCTTCCTTGGCATACACCAACGCCTCTGCACCATCAGAAGGATGACCGCGCTCCGAAACCATTACCGCTAAACGATCATTTAATTCCATAAATTTGTGGTCGAAATCAGGATCGCGCTGACGCATTCGGCCCTCCCACTGATCCACCTCGCTTGTGATGCCGCGCTGTCGCGTCGCAACCGCCGCCTGATCGTTCCGCTGTTGGGCCTGTTCGCGCAAACTGCGCTCATGCGCCAACTCAGATCGGGCAACGCTCAACTCCCGCGCAGACTCCTCGTCCAAGTAACCCTCCTCCACCTTCGACTTCAACTCGTCCGATAGCTGAACGCCTGTCGCTTGTGCAAGCTGGCCGAGATGACCGGATAGAATCTCATGCCCCCGCTTGGGGTCGTTCTTGATCGCAGACATTACCCGGAATCCCTCCGCCACCTCGTCAGGAGTCAGGTTGTTCTGCGCCATGAACTCCGTGATCTTGCCATACTGCTGGCTGTCCTCACGGAACCGATTCTTCTCCTCCACCACCTCCTTGAACCTCGGATGCGTGTGGATCGGCGGAATGCTCTTATCCTTCCAAGCGTCCGGAACCGACTCCACCTCGGATTCCTCCGGGCGGGGTTGGCTTAACGCCTCAAAGGACGGATCTGCCTCCGCAACCTCCTCTTTCTCAACCTCCGGTGACGACTCCGGCTCTGTAGATTGCCCCTGAAACGCATCCTGAACCACGTCCAGCAACGTTTCTTCCGGCTCCTCAGATTTTACGTCTTCCGCGCCTGACGACTGCGCCTCTACGTCATTCGCTGTGTCCTCGGACACAGATCCCTCTAGCGAACCGGAGGACGAATCCTGCTCTGTTTCTTCTGACATTTAGCGTCCGTTCATGTTTAATTTATTATATTCTGCTGATCTCACCTATCAACACCCCCACCAAAAAAAACTAATTGACTGGACCCATCGGCGGCAGACTTCCGCCAGACCCCGAAATCGCTGGAAGGTTCTGTGCCCCCGCCATCCCCTGATTCAGCGGATTGTCAGGACTCCCCAACCCCTCAATCGCCCCCTGAACCCGATTCATCGCCGCAATGCTCGGCATCTGAGAGGCCAGTGCGTCCGACAAATCCATGCGATCATCCAAACGGCGCAACAACTCCCGCGCCAGATACTTCGGATCAATCCCCGGAATCTGCAAAAGAAACGGCATGATCCGCTCAATGTTCCGCAACTCCTCCGCACGGTTCGGCTTCCCCGTGGACCCCGCCTCAACCTTCAAATACAACTCCTCCATCACATCCAACTGACTCGCACCCTCCGGCCAAACTGCACCCGGACCCACAATCCGCCTCACCTGATCCGTGGACATCTCAAACAGCAACACCTGACCCGCCGCTCGGACCACATCCGACAGAAATCCGTCCAATTCGTCCACCGCCGCGCCCAGCGCACTCATGCGGGAACTCTCCGCAATGCTCGTCTCTGTTGCCGTTGCCTTCGACAGTTGACCAAAATTCGCCTCCTGCTGACCCACCACCAACTGCACATCATCAAACAGCGAAGACACCTCATACAAATTCGGATCTATCCCAATCTGAGACACAGGCTGAATCACGTCCTGCACCCTCTGACCGCTTGCCAGTGCCTGCAACTCAATGACCGCGTTCGCCGGATGCTCCGTCAGCTTCGCCTTGTCCTCCGGCTCCAGCAACCCCGCCGGGGCCGCGTACTTCGGCCTGTTCGCCCGCCGATGCTCACGCAAGCCCTGACGGGCACGGTTGTACTCGTTCTGCATCGGCATCAGCAACTTGATGTCCGAAGGCGGATACAAATCGTCCCGACTCTCCATCTCATTGAACTGAAGCGAGAAGATCGGCCAGAACGTCTCCACCTGAACCGGAGGACGCTTCGGCTCCATCAGAAAATCCTGATACCCATCCGCAATGCAGTACATCATCCCCGATGGGCGGTCGTAAACCTCATACACACAACACAACGACTCCCGTGCCTCCAACTTGGAATCAACCGAATGCGGCTGGGTCCGCAAGCCCCCCGCGCTGTCCGACCGCCGCCCCTTGATGTCATAGGCGTGGTAATTGTCCGAAATGTCCTTGTCAAAGATCTCCTTCACATCCGTGGTTGACATATACATCTCATGCGCAACCCACTTCGCCCCCTGAAACCCCCGCAAATGTCGGCACATCGGATCCACAATGATCGAATCCACCTCCGGAAAATCCCAAATCAAACCCTCACGCACCGTCACCAAAGGCTCCGCCTCCAACGACCTCAACGACAGCATCAATTCCTCCACCTGCGGATCCTCCTTGTCCAACTCCCCGCTCTCCACCTCTCCGGCAATCCGCCGTAAATGATCCAACTGCGCCTGCACATCCGCAATCCGCGACGACACCTCCGGACCCCGATCCTTGTCCCGCTGAAAACCCAGCTTCAGGTAGCCCACGCCTGTCGTGATCACCCTCCGGACCAAGGACTTCATCCCAGACTTGAATCCCGGTATCTGCTCCGACATGTAATAGTCCATCAGCAACTCCAGCGTCTTGCCGATGTTCTCATTGCGCTTGCGCCGATTCTGACCCGACAGGAAATCCAACACAATCTCCTGCGCCGAAGGCGGAGGAGGCAACATCGCCTGCTCCGAAGACTCCACCAACGCATACGCATTCGCCAACGATGACTCGTTCCCGTCCCAAACACTGTACTCCATCCGGTCCCTGCGCTCCGCAACCGCCTTCGGATTCTTCGCGTACAACGCCGCCGTGCGCTGTTGCACATGTCGCTGGAGTATGTTCGCCGTGTAAAAATCCTCGCTCCAGTCCTTGGCGTTGTGACCCCGCCCCGCCGCCAACATGTCCTCGCGCATCTGCTTGTACGCCTTTTCGTGAAAAGCCTTCGCCCCCTTCACACGGTCGCATAAACTGTAAACCAGCCTGCGCCTGCGCTCCGGCGTATCATCATAACTGCCTAATTCCAACATCAGAATCCCTGTGACTGGTTGTTTTTCTTGCGCTCCCGCATCTCAGAATCCCACTTGATCCATGCAAAAGTTCCCGGCTCCGGCGTGGGCCTGTCCGGGATAAAACCGCCCGGACGCGCCAAGCGATTCAAACCCATTCCCACCCATGCCAAAGTGTCCACAAAATCGTCGTGGCGGCTGTTGGGAAACTTCAACAACTCGTCCACCGCCCGCTGGGTCCATGTGCTGACCTTCGGCAAAAACACCCGCTTCATCGCCATCCGCCCCATGATCGACTGTGCCCGTTGTACCTTGTTCGCAACCGGAGTCACCTCCTCCACCCTGCAATACGTTGCTGTCTCCATCATACGCTTATGCAAAAACGGACCAATGGCCTTGCTGATATGCCCGCGCTCCGCCCACCACAACAACGGCTTGTGCTTCTGCATCATCTCCAGCATCGCGTTCACCACCTTGTCCGCCCCCAGCTTCTCCCACCAGCAGTCCACCAGATAAATGTTGTCCAACTCGTCAACCCCCACCACCAGCAGGCACGTTGCATCATTCCGCGTCTTGTCCGTGCCAACCGCGTGATCGCTGGCCGCGTAAAGCCTCAGCTTGTCCGGCAAACCCCCTCGATCATAATACTGCACATCCTGACGCTTGAACAAATCCCCGTCCTCCGGACTCGGATGTTGCTGGTACAACGCCGAAAATCCCCGTGGATCCAAACGCCGCTGGGCCGAAAGAAACTCCTCGTCAAACCGCTCCGGCCACAAGCCCTCCCCCACCTTCCGCTTCAAAGGATCCCCCTCCTCCGCAATCGCTGGCAGGTTGATCACCTTCCACTTCTCCGCCTCCTCCTCCGTGAAACACGGATTGGAAGGATCCGTCAAACGTCCCACCAAATCATCCTCATGCCAGCGGGTCGTGATGATCAGCATGCTGGCCTGTGAGGTCATCAGACGGGTGCTGAGTACCTGCGTGAACCACGACCACAACTGCTCCCGGATCGTTGGACTCTGCGCCTCCAAATTGTCCTTGATCGGATCGTCCAAGATCACAAAATCGCCGCCGCGCCCCGTGATCGAACCACCCCGCCCCACAAACACACACATCCCCCCCGATGTGTTCTGGATCCTGCTCTTACTGGCTCCCCCCTTCCGGAAGCCAAAGGCCGGAAACACCTGCTTGAACTGCGGCATGCCCATGATGTTCCGGCAGTCTGCTCCAAAATCCTCCGCAAACGTGTCGTTGTAGGTGCTGAAAATCACACTGCGGTACGGATCCCTTCCGCTTAACCACGGAATGAAACGCCGCGAAATCAACTCCGACTTGCCGTGGCGCGGAGGCAACGTCACAATCAAACGTGGAATGTGACCGCGCTCCACCTTCTCCAGCACTTTCGCAATCGCACGATGATGCTTCGCGTCCTTGAACAAACTCTCATCCAACGACTCCGGATACTCCGGATCCGGCATCGTGAACTTCACGAACTTCAGAAAATCCGAACGGCACTCAATCGCATGCTTCTGCCGTCGAGCCGCCGCAATCGTCCGGTCTAACTCCGTGAGCCTGCCCTGCGACTTCGTACTCAAATCACACCAGTCTTCTGAAGTTGTTCCCGCATCATCGCAACAAGGTTGTTGTCCACCTCATTACTCGTTCTGTCCACCGCCCACTCCAAAAGAGTGAGCGTCAACTTCAAAATCATCCGCTCCGTCAGCAAGCTCACGGCCAATGTCTTCGCCGCCGCCAAACCGACGGTTCCCAGCATTGCAATCATGTATAACTCCAGATATGTGGTCTAACGCCCTCGTCCAAATCGTCGAGGTGTACGAAACGTCCTGCGTATTCCCCGTGTTGCTTCATCCCAATCCCCTGCATCCCGCAATCTAGCGCAATTCCAATCAGGCGCAGGGCTTCCTTTCCGGAAACTAAAACATCACAAGCACGTCCGGTTGTGTGTGGCCCCTTTCGTCCGGTCATGGACACCTGATCATTCCAGACAGGACAGCGATACGCCGAACTTAAATGCATTGCTTTCCCAAACTTGTCGCGGACTTCTTGAAGTCGATCCAAAAACTCCTCGTCCATAAAATTATCGTCGCAACATTTGCAACGCAACTCCTCATCGCTGAAGTTTTTTGTGCTTGGCATCACCATCTCCCGTCATCACTGTCCATGTCCACAACCAAACCACTGAACAGATTATAAAAAAAACAAAACCAAAGGCAATCATACAAGTCCCTACTTCTTCTTCTCTTCCCCATGATCATAGTTCAAAATCGCCGATTCCAGCGTCTTCAACCTAAGCTGAATCCCAATCACACCTACAGAAGTTGTCGAGGTGGTCGTCTGGATAGTCCTCAGTTGCTCTTGGCCAAGAATCAATAAATGATAAAATCCGCTAAACAATGCAACAATAATCACCAGACAAATGATCCCAAATACCTCTAATCTCATTTTTCGTCGCTCTTGCTCTTCTCAAACCAAAAAGCCGTGCTTTTCCCGAAATTCAGGAGCAATCCTCCCAGAATGACAGACAGGGCGTTGTGCATGTCCTCGGCAAGATTGTTCTCACCAAAAATCAAATAGACAATGTAGCCAATCAGAATGATTTCCAGCAATGTCAGAATTGAGCGCGTTCCCCAGCGGAGATAGATTATCTTATCGTGATCCGAGGACATTACATCACCAAAATGGAAAACTCATTTCACCCGCTCAATCAACATCCGCATTGCGGCGGTCTGTTCGGCCAGTGCCGTCTTGACCTCAAGCAATGCCGCACTGGTCGCCTTCACGATCTCGATCAACTGCTCCTCCTCACGCTGTTCCATTTCCCGCATCGCATCGCGCTCCCGCGTGAAGCCCTCTTCCCGCCATTTCATCCACCAGCCAGCAAATCCCAACACGACAATCGGAACTCCAAGCCGCTCGATTAACTCCACGATAGTACCAATATCCATTAATTCCCTTTTCGAGCAAATTGTTCAGGATCACAGCGCAACTGCCCACGATTCCCGGATTGAAAAACACAGGCGATGCCAGTTGGAGCGAAAAACACCATGTACCATTTCCGTTGTTTCGACTGAGACAGATAAACTGCGCTGAACGTCTCTCCGGATTGTCCGGAAAACACGGCGGATTCGTGGTCGCGCTGAAACGACCGACGAAGCTCGTTCGCAGGGCCACAGGCAATCGGCACCATCTGTTTGAAATAGCGGGGTGGCGCACTCTTGTTGTCCTGACCCAAAACCACCTCATACCAGCCGAGCATCAGTACCATCAGCACTGCGATGACGACCAACAATGTTATCTCAGCGTTCCGGTCGATCATCCGCCTCCTTCGCATTCAGGGCAGACCTTCACGTCAATCGGGACGATTTCACCACATTCCGGACAGTCCCAGAACTCGGCCAGCACGTTGTCAACCGCATCGGTCACGGCTTCATGGGCCATGTTACACCTGCAAGTTGCCCGTTATCACCAAGCGTTGGGACTGCCGTGCTTGGGAGATCACGCAAATGCTGTCGATAAAGCCGCCATGCACTCTGCTGTTCGCTGGTCAGCGCGGTGTCGGATGCGCCCGTCCAGTCCGATTCCGCAAGCAGGCGATTGCGCTTTTGGCGCAACGCATGAATTTTCTGTGCGTGGGCATAACGCTCACCATAGCCATGCCAGCGTTGCGTGGGTTCGTGCCATTTGGTCATCGGGCTGGGTTGTCGAACAGGAGGTTCCCATTCCCCACCTTCCGAAAGCACCCAACTTGGATAGGGCTGGGGCGGGATGAAACGATCCTGCTCGGAATCGTACCTCCCCCCTTTTCTGGCCTCGGTCCCATTCCGGGGGGTTGTCAATTCAAAGGAATTCCTTGCCACCGTTCCTCGCGAAATGTTCAGGATCAGACCAGCACTGTCTATTTCTGCAATCATCGTTTTACCCTAAACTTGAAATTTATGAGTCTTTTCGCACTCGCAAGATCACGACTCCCGATCCTCCGCGTTTCGTGTAGGCACTTGATGCCCCTTCATAATTATTATGTGCGTAACCGCCGCCTCCACCACCAGTATTGGCCATGCCATCTGTGCCTAGGGATCGGATGGTGGTGGTATCGTCATTTGTCGATTCCGTGCCTTCACCGCCACCACCCTTGCCAGTGCTACCCCCATTCCCATAGCCGCGCCTTGCATCAAGGTGATAGTACCCGAAACCTCCGCCTCCTCCAGCAAACCAGCCGTCATGCCCAACAGTTGTACCGAAATAAGAACTCATGTCCTTACCTTCACCACCATTGCCTCCCATTCCATATGTATTAGAACCGCCGCTACCAGCATCTTCCCCCGCACCTCCTGCGCCGCCGCCACCACCACCACTGAAGTGGCAATTCGCGTGACCAGCCCCCCCGTCAAACCCAAAAGTCGTTGAGTCGCCATCATCCTCTGCATTTCCGGTCCCTCCAACATTACTGGAGCAAGACGAGCCACCTCCACTTCCACCAGCAGACCCAACACCCGCATCTCCCCCGTGGCCCCCACCTTCAGCAGTGATGCTTATCCCCGTCCCACTGAGCGAACTGTCGTTCCCGTCTTGCGAAGTAAGAGAGCTTGCGGTAGTTGCATCCCCAACAGTGACATCATAGTCAGCTTCGACAAAACTCTGTGAGGTCTTCCAGACAAGTTCCCCTGCACCTCCGCCTGCACCCCAATGCGATGAATCGCCTCCACTTCCCCCACCAGCAACCACCATGAAGTCCACCGTACATGGGCCAGAAGGGCTGAAGGTTCCGTTGCCCGTAAACTCCCAAACAGTCCAAGCGACACTGCTGGAATCTGTAAAGGAAAACGGGGTTACTGTCGCAGAAGTATCAAGCGTGGCTGTGAAAGTAACGGGGGTTGCTCCCCCCCAATAAGTCCCATCCTCCGCCGTATTTACGGTCAGTTGCTTCCCCGCATCCCCGGAGGCGATGGCAGGAAGTGTCGAAGCGGTATCCCAACTCGTACTGCTCCCGTCCGTCTTGAGGAACTTTCCGCTTTGCCCCGTCTGCGAAGGCAGTGAATCCCCCGCATTTGCATCCACATACGATTTGATCGCCGCATGGCCCGATGCAGTCGGGGTCGCAAAGGTCGGGGTGTCGGTCGCCCCAAGGTTCTGCGGAAGCGTGTCCAACTCATTCCATGCACTGCCGGACCAGACCTTGAGTGTGCTGGCGGAGGTGTCATACCAGAGATCGCCCGAATCCTTGGACGAGTAGGGGTCTGTTGCCCCTGTCTTGTAAACGCCAGTGAAACTGGCATAGTCCGTTGCCGCCTTTGCCGCATAATGCTTTGCGCTGTACTCAGAACCTGCGACAACCGTGTCCTCCGCCGCCGTTGCCCACTCCTTCGCACTTCCCTCCGGCGGGGCGTTCGTCCCCTCCACGCTGGCATGGGCCTTCGCGGAATAGTCCGTGCCGGACACCGCGCCGTCATCCTTGGTCGCCCACTCCTGAATGTTCTGGGCGTAGTGCTTCGCGCTGTACTCGTTTGACGGGGAAGTCACCACCGGAGAGTTGTACGCCTTGCTTGCCCAATCCTTTGCGGAACCCGTAGTGACCGTGTCACCCACCGCATACTCCTTCGCGCTGTACTCCCCGGAGTCCACGCTGGTGTCCGCGTCCACCACCGTCGCGTCCTCCAGATTCGCCCAACGCTCCGCCGTGGTCTTGTGTTCGCTGGCATCGTCTCGGTGAGCCTCCGCCGTGTCACGCGCCGCCTGCACCGCCGTCTTCGCCGCCTCCACCACCGTCGAAGTGCCCCACACAATCACATTGTCCGTCCCACTGCTGGGAGCCGTCACAAACGTGATCGTGGTGCCCGAAACCGTGTAGTGCGTCGTCGGAGTCCGCAAACTCCCGTTCACAAACACCAATACGTCCGTCACACCGCTCGGTGCGTTGGACGACAACGTGAACGCTGTCGTCGCCCCGTCACCACTCAACACATCCACCGAACTCGCCGACGACTGGATCGCCGCGTTCGCCAGCAGGATGAATTTCGATGAGTTGGCCGCGAAGGTGGAACCGGAGGTGTGCGCCTCATGGCACAAATAGGTCGCCTGTGTGAAATCAACCAGATCGCCAATGGCGTATGCCGTCGATGCCGCCCACGCCCCCTGAACCCCGTAGCCGTTCGCCGTCGCCTTGATCAAGGCAAGCACCGCCGTCGATAACGACTCCGCATGCACCGCCGCGTTCGCCAGCTTCGTGTCGTCCCGCTGAAGCAATCCCAAGTTCGTCCGCATCTCCGACAACGTGAGATTCACCGCATTCAGTTCCGCGTCCACCTGATCCGCAGGTAACGGGTCCGCAGGACT
>VTLG01014244.1_pt1 | contig 13844 bp, 16 predicted proteins | sample 4694571 | NCBI WGS metagenome assembly VTLG01 (sample SAMN12604809, study PRJNA352737) | marine metagenome | biome: ENVO:00000447; feature: ENVO:00000209|ENVO:00000569|ENVO:01000036; material: ENVO:00002151; isolation source: viral sequences binned using virsorter ...
CAAGCATATTCAAGAGAATGGGAATATAAAGGTGCTTTCAACGAAGGCCCACCAACAACATCCGCTTTTGCAGACAATAGAGATATGGCAAATGATGAAATTCATATTGCTGTAGTTGACGAAGATGGAGAATGGACAGGAACAAAAGGAGAAGTTCTTGAAGCATGGGGAAATCTTTCAGTCGCAAGTGGTGCAAAAGATGATCAAGGAGAAGATGTTTTTTATAAGAATTACATCAACAAGTTCTCAGCATATATGTGGTGGTTAGATCATCCAACAATCAACTCAGTTGATCAGGCAGGAAATGGAACTCTTGTAACAAGTGGAACTGCAACTTTCAGAGCATGGGGTGCAACTGCAAATTCATCTGGAACACAAACTTCAGACGAATTCTATAATGGATCAGTACCTTTGACTTTAAGTTTTCAAGGTGGAGATGATGGAACTGGCCCTTCAGCTGCAGATACTATTCGTGCATACGATAAACTAAAATCAGCAGAAGATGTTGATGTTTCATTGTTGATGACTGCAAATCATGGTTCTACAGTTGTTCGACATTGTATCGGAAATATTGCAGAATCACGAAAAGATTGTCTTGCTTTCTTCTCACCAGAAAAAGCAGATGTGGTAGGAGTTACAAATTCTTCAACTGCAACGGACAACGTAATTGATTATAGGGATACTGTAAATCAAAATTCCTCATATGCAGTTATGGATTCTGGTTACAAGCATATGTTCGATAAACATAACGACAAATTCCGCTATGTTCCATTAAACGGAGACATTGCAGGACTTTGTGCAAGAACTGATGCAGATCGAGATCCTTTCTTTAGTCCAGGCGGATTTACAAGAGGACAAATTAAAGGAGTTGTAAAGCTTCCTTTTAATCCAAAGAAAGCAGAACGTGATAAGTTGTATCAGTCACAAGTTAACCCAGTTGTTTCGTTCCCAGGCGAAGGTACAGTCCTTTTTGGTGACAAAACACAATTAACTAAACCATCTGCGTTTGATCGTATTAATGTAAGACGATTGTTCATCCTTCTGGAAAAAGCAATTGCAAATGCTGCAAGATTCCAGTTGTTTGAATTCAATGATGAGTTTACACGTTCTCAGTTTGTATCAATGGTTGAACCTTTCTTGCGTGATATTCAAGGAAGAGGTGGAATTCAAGACTTTAGAGTAATATGTGATGCATCGAATAATACTTCTCAAGTGGTTGATGCAAATCAATTTAGGGGAGACATTTTCGTTAAACCATCACGTTCTATCAACTTTATTCAGTTGAATTTTGTCGCTGTACGAAGTGGAGTGGAGTTCTCTGAAGTAGTTGGTGCTGTTTGATATAAATAATTAAAACAAGTTTAACGGAGAAATCAAATGGCATTTGACTTATCGGGATTTAAGACGGCACTTACTTATGGGGGTGCCCGCCCTAGTTTATTTGAATTCGTTTTTACCGCCGCACCAACTGGAATAAGTATCAGTTTAGAATCAATGAATCTATTCTGTAACGTAACTGAAATACCGCCTCTTACTATCACACCGATTGAGAGGCAGTATTTTGGTAGAACAGTTAAGATACCTGGCGAAATGACATTTGGTGATTTATCTACTGATATTATCAATACAGAATCATTTCAAGTTAGAAACGAAATAGAAGCATGGATGGACTTGATAAATGGAAATGTAAGTAATCATTCTTTTACTGATAGCACTTCCATGTATGGTAAAGCAATTATCAAAAAGATGGATCATTAATGCAAACATACGATTTTGTAGATATTTGGCCAACGGCTGTCGGTGAAGTTGCATTGAGTTATGATACTGCAAATGATATGGAAACATTTAATTGTACTTGGTCGTATAATTATTACACAAGTTTAGGTACTGGTGTAGCTGCAACCAATGGAATCCAAGCATAGGAGTAATAATGGCATTCACAGTTTCAAGCTTCAAATCAAATATGGCTGCCGGTGGTGGGGGAGCAAGACCCACACTATTTTCAGTTTCAATTAATTGTTCTTTTGATGCAAGTCTTTCATTTACTGACAATGAAAATCTTCTATGTAAAGCAACATCAATTCCTGCTGCGAATATTGCAGCACTTCCTTTAAATTATGCAGGAAGAGCATATAAGTGGAATGGTTTTAGAACCTTTGACAATTGGACAGTAACAGTTGTTAATGATGAAACATTCGGTCAAAGAAATAAAATCATGGAATGGATGAGAAGAATTTCTGGAAAAATGGATGGAGATCGCACTCAAAAGTATGGTGATCATATGTCAACAGGTGGAATTTTTAAAGAGGGTACTGCAACCATAACACAATTCGGGACAGATGGTACAGCAAAACAAAAATATAAAATCCATAATATGTGGCCGACTGAACTTGCTGGAATTCCTTTAGATTGGTCAAGTGATGCAGTAGAAGAATATACTGTAACTTGGGCATATGATTGGTGGACTCATGGTGTAAAAACTTCTACAACTGATGTTATTGATGCAGAATTTGTGTAGTATAAAAATAATATTATAGTAAAATGAATGACTTTCGCATTAACAGATTTCAAATCGGGACTAGCACAGGGAGGGGCAAGGCCTTCCCTGTTCAAAGTTAAGCTTTCTTACCCTTCACCTATAACTACGCCTCAAATTGGAACTTTTAATTCTTCCGAATTATTAGTGAAATCTACTACTATACCTTCTAGTACTCTCGGCACATACGAAGTTTTTTATCACGGCAAATCTATAAAAGTTGCTGGTGATCGTACTTTTGATACTTGGGATACTACTATAATCAATGATGAAGATTTTGGAATACGACAAGCAATTGAAGGATGGATGGAACTCATCTCAGATCATAAACTAAATACAAGAGATACACAAATAAGTTCTTCAAAAGAAGGTGAAAATGCAGATTATAAACAAGATATGATAGTAAATCAATATGGAAAAGCGGGTGAAATAATTAGAATATATAAATTCATTGGTGCTTTTCCTACTGCATTATCTACTATTAATTTAGATTGGGGAACTCAAGACATAGAAGAATTTACTTGTACTTGGACATATGATAGATGGACTATTCAAGAATAGGAGAAAATAATGGCATTTGAAATATTTGGTTTCAAAATTGAAAGAAGAAGTCAAGAAAAACCTAACGCAAATATTCCAGCGTTCACTCTTCCAGAAAATGATGATGGATCGTTGATGACTTCTGGAGCCGGTGCTTACGGCTCATTTATGGATATGGAAGGTCAATTTAAGTCAGAAATTGATCTACTGTTGAAATATCGAGAAATGTCTCAAACATCAGATTGCGAAATCGCAATAGACAATATTGTAAATGAATCAATAGTACAAGATGGTACTAACCCACCAGTAAATATTGTCTTAGATCAAACAGATTTAACAGAATCAATCAAGAAAACAGTTCGAGAAGAGTTTACAAGAGTTCTTGATTTATTAAACTTCAACAATTTTGGCCACGATATTTTTCGTAGATGGTATGTTGAGGGAAGAATCTATTATCATATAATGATAGACGAAAATAATCCTCAACTTGGAATTGTTGAACTTAGAAGTCTAGATGCAACGAAAATTAAAAAAGTTAAGCAAGTTAAACAAGAAAAAAAAGGTGATAAAAAAATAGAAGTAAATATACAACCTTTATACAATTATAATGAAGCAGGTTTGGATTCTAGATCTAATCAAGGAATTATGATTGCTGAAGACAGTATCGCATATGCAACATCTGGAATTCTTAATCCAAAGAAAAATTTAGTCCTATCTTACCTACATAAAGCAATCAAACCATTAAATCAACTTAAAATGGTGGAAGATGCGATTGTAATTTATCGTATTTCACGAGCTCCAGAACGAAGAATTTTTTACATTGATGTAGGTAACTTACCAAAAATTAAAGCAGAACAATATATTCGTGATATTATGACACGATACAAGAATCGTTTGGTCTATGATTCTGATACTGGTGAGGTAAAAGATGATCGTAGACACCAATCAATGCTAGAAGATTACTGGTTGCCACGAAGGGAAGGTGGAAGAGGAACAGAAATTACCACACTTCCTGGCGGAGAAAATTTAGGACAATTGGAAGATGTTGAATTTTTCCAGAAGAAAATGTACAAATCATTACACGTTCCTGTATCTCGTTTAGAGGCCGACTCTGGTTTCTCTTTGGGGAGAGAAAGCGAGATTACAAGGGACGAACTTTTGTTTAGTAAATTTGTACAAAAATTACAAACACGTTTTTCTCATTTGTTTGATGAAATAATGGAAAAACAGTTGATTTTGAAAAATGTAATGACTGCTGCAGAATGGGCAAATATTAGAGATAAAGTTCATTATTATTTTGAAAAGGATCATTATTATACAGAATTTAAACAGCAAGAAACTATGTCACAAAGAATAGATCTTGCAAGAAATATGGAAGATATGGTGGGTCAATATTTTTCAAAAGAATGGTTTAGAAAAAATATTTTAAGGCAATCTGATGAGGATATTGAAACGATAGACTCTCAAATGGAGAAAGAAAAGGCCGCTGGTGAGTATGAAGATGAAGGAGATGAGGATAATATGTAATTCTCATTCTTAAAAGTTTATAAATATTAATAGTAATTTTTTGGAGATTTAAATGGCAGAACAACAAACACAAAGAGATTTCAAAACAGTAGACATAATCGACTTTTCAATGCAGAGCAACCCAACAAGAGTAAACGATGCATTTGGACAGTTAATATCGGACAAAGTGGTGGATCATCTTGCAACTAAAAAACAAGAAATTTCTGCTAAAATGTTCAAACCAAAAGAAGAAGAACCTGCTGAGGTAGAAGTACAAGCCGAACCAGAAGCAGAAACAGAAGCAGAAACTATGGAGGCATAATGGCATTCGCAACAAGAACACTCATAGATACTGGAAAAACTACTGGTGGTGCAGGAAAGGTAGTAATTTTATTAGATCTAGATGATCATAATGCTTCTGCAACTGCTTTAGATGCAGATGGATTAAATGGATTTGCAAATGGAGCAAAACTTAACATTCGTAAAATAAGATGGGGATTGGTGAGTGGAGCAGATGATGGAATAGGTGGTTCTGCATTAATCGAATTTAAAGGTGCAAGTTCAGATACTACTGCAATTAGACTCGCTGGATCGGGACTTTACGATGGCCCAGCAATTGCTGGAAATGCAACAAATACAACTGCAACATCAGCAGATATTGAATGCATTCCTGTAAATACAACTGGATTTATTATGATAGAATTTTCTAAAGATGCTGGATGGACTGCATAATGAAAACATTTAAAGAATTTAGAGAATCTATCGGTTATTCTACTGAATTGGAAGTAGTAGAACGAGAAAAAATAGAAATTTTTGAAGGGGATGTAATTGACCAATTAAGGAAAATTTCAAAGTCTAAAAAAGAAGCAGATGTTACACTTAAATCTGGATCTTCTCATAAAATAGATCCAGCTTCTGCGAATCAAATATTAAAGACTTTTGACTCCCTAAATAGTTCTAAACAAAAAAAAGTGCGAAAAGATATGAATAAAGACACAAAAGGTTTTATGACTATAATGGATTTTGCACACGAAAACGTACAAAGGTAGGAAATATGAAACTAATTTGCGAATTACAAGAAGCCGTAAATTATGAATTGCTGGAGGAAGGGAATAAACCTAAGCAATATTTCATTGAAGGTATATTCATGCAATCGGAAAAAAAGAACAAGAATGGTAGAATATATCCATTGGACGTTCTTGAAAAAGAAGTAACCCGATATGTAAAAGAATATGTAGAACCTAAACGTGCATTTGGTGAACTAGGTCATCCAGACGGGCCGACTGTAAATCTTGATCGTGCTTCTCATATGATTACTGATTTGAGAAAAGAAGGTAAAAATTTTGTTGGACGAGCAAAAATTCTTGGCACACCAAATGGAGAAATAGTAAAAAATCTTATTGATGAGGGTGCAAGGTTGGGGGTTTCTTCAAGAGGAATGGGAACTTTGAAACCAGATAAAAAGAAAGCGCAGATTGTTCAAAATGATTTTTATCTTGCAACAGCTGCAGATATTGTCGCAGATCCTTCTGCTCCTAATGCTTTCGTTGAAGGTATTATGGAAGGGGTAGAATGGATTTGGGATAATGGTATGTTAAAGGCACAAGATGTTGAACGAGCAAGGGATAATATCCAAAATGCTCCTTCCAAACGACTTGAGGAAGTAAAATTAAAAGAGTTTGAAAATTTATTGTCAAAACTATGATTTTATAAATATTAACAGTAACAAACTACACAACTTTTAGGAGTTTCAATGGCTACTGAAGAAATTACAAATCAAGAAGAAGTTCTGGAAGAATCTGAACAGGAGGAACTTGTTGAAGCTCCAGAACAAGAGCAACCCGAAATAGAACTTTCTGAAAAGTCTAAAGCCAAAGTCAAAGAAGACGATGACGAAGATGATGAAGAAGGTGAAGATGACGAAGACGAAGAAGAAGAAGAAGAGCAGGCAAAGAAAGAGGAAGTTAAGATTCCTTCTACTAAATCTGCTATGATTAAAGCACTCTTTGATAAAGTCAACGGAATGAAGAAAGAAGAAGTTTCCGCTAAGTGGAAAGAACTTATGGGTGTTGCTGAAGCAGAAGACTTGGGAGGCCCCACCCCAACAGATTCCGATAACACGAAAGATGAAGTCGGTAAAAAGAAAAAGAAAATGAAGATCTCAATGCCAGAAATTAATGTCAAAGAAGACATTGATGCATTGGTTGATGGAGAAGAACTTTCAGAAGAGTTTAAATCCAAAGCATCTACAATTTTTGAAGCAGCAGTTCATCAAAAAGTGATGGAAGTTGCAACAGTTAAGGTTGATGAACTTGAAAAAGAGTTCCAATCAGATCTACAAGAAGAGATTATCTCATTCCGTGATGAGTTGACTGAAAAGGTTGACGGATACCTCAACTACGTTGTTGAAGAGTGGATGAGAGAAAACGAACTTGCACTTGAAAATTCACTCAGAAGTGAAATTACAGAAGAGTTCATGGGCGGATTAAAAAATCTCTTTACTGAACATTATATTGAAGTTCCAGACGAGAAGGTTGACATTGTTGAAAATCTTTTTGATAAAGTCGAAGAACTTGAAGGTCAGTTAAATACTCAAATCGAAGAGAATGTCAAGACAAAAGACGAGCTCAATGAATACCGAAAAAACAAAATCTTAGAAGAAGTCTGTTCAGATCTTGCTGACACACAATCTGAAAAGATGAAATCTTTGGTTGAAGGTGTATCTTTTGATGAATCAGAAGATTTTGAGTCTAAAGTAAAAACGATTAAGGAAAGTTATTTCCCGAATCAAGTTAAACAGGATGAAAATATTGATCAGAAAGATGTTGTCTCAGAAGATTCCCCATCAGAGGAAGCTCCTAAGATGAATAACATCATGGAAGCTTACAGTCAAGCAATTGCTCGTAAGTAAATTTTAATTTTTTAGTTTTTAACAATAATAGGAGTTATTAAAATGCAACTCTCAGAACAAGTAAACAAGAAGTGGCAACCAGTTCTTGATCATCCAGATCTTCCTAAGATCACGGATGCTCATAAAAGAGCAGTTACCGCTATCTGTCTTGAGAATGTTGAAAAGCAATTCGTTGCTGATCAGCAAATGAACCAAGGCGGTGGGTTGTTGTCGGAAGCAGCAACAACTGTGATGGGTATTACTGACACATCCCCATCATTAGGTGGTAGTGCTGGAGGAAAGGGAGATCAAGCAAATTTAGATTTTGCAGATCCAGTTCTTATCAGCATGGTTCGCCGTGCAATGCCTCAACTCGTAGCATACGATGTTTGTGGTGTACAACCAATGTCTGGCCCAACTGGATTGATCTTTGCACTCAAAAGTCGTGTGAATGCAATGGATGGTGCTGAATTGCCAGGAGTCAATGTAGACTCTGTTACAAATGAATCTGGTGTAACAAATACAGGTGATACTGTCAAGACGCCAGGTCTTTTGATTACTCAGCCAGGTGGATCTAGCCCAGGTTCAGGGGAAACACAAGAAGAATATGCTGCATCAAGTGCTTATGAAACAGCAGATGGAGAAGGAAACGTACAAGGTGAAATGTCTTTTTCAATTGAGAAGGTTTCCATCGCAGCAGGTACAAGAGCTCTCAAGGGTTCTTACTCAATGGAATTAGCACAAGATTTACGTGCTGTTCATGGATTGGATGCAGAAGCAGAACTTGCAAATATTCTTTCTCAAGAAATTCTTGCAGAAATCAATCGTGAAGTTGTTCGTAAGATTTATATCAATGCTGCAGTTGGTGCTCAAATTGGTACAACAACTGCCGGACTTTTTGACCTTGACACAGATTCCAATGGTCGTTGGATGGTTGAGAAATTCAAAGGTTTGATGATGCAGATTGAAAAAGATGCTAATCAGATTGGTCGTGACACACGAAGAGGAAAAGGTAATATTATCTTAACTTCTGGTGATGTTGCATCTGCACTTTCAATGGCAGGAATGTTAGACTATGCTCCTGCAATGAGCACAGATCTTAACACAGACACAGCATCAACATCTTTTGCTGGTATTCTTAATGGACGCTATAAAGTTTATGTTGATCCTTATTCTGATCCACACGCACAAGAATTCTATTGTGTAGGTTATAAGGGTGATTCACCTATGGATGCAGGGATTTTCTATTGCCCATACGTTCCATTACAAATGGTTCGTGCAGTCAATAGTTCTAGTTTCCAACCTCAAATTGCATTCAAGACCAGATATGGTATTGTTGCAAATCCATTTGCTGAAAATGCAAGTGCATCAACAGGTAGGATAACTGGTGATCTTACATCCAATCCTCACTTGAACGTATATTACAGAAAAGCTGGAATTCAAAACTTGATGTAATTCGTTCCCTACATATAGTAGGATTTCAAAGGGAGTAGAGAAATCTGCTCCCTTTTTTTGTTTGTACTGATCTAGTGAGGAATTATGATAATAGTAATTGGTAATGGTCAATCTAAATTCGTAGTAGATCCAAAATTATTTGATAGTCACTTGACTTATGGCTGTGATTTCGTTTATCGAAAATATATGCCAGATCATTTGGTATGTCAAGAAATTGATGCTCAACTAGAATTAATTACCAACAAACACACAAGACAAAATAAATGTTATTTTAGAGGATTTGGCTTGATTCCAAGCATGAATTACGATATGCTTCGACAAACTGTAGATCCAAGAATGAAGATAGGTGAAAATTCTCCCAAAACTGAAAATTTTATTAATTTTTCTCATGAGGGGGTAGCATATTTTATTTGGGTAGATTCTTCTGACATGATAGAAAATATTGAATGGTGGGATGATGAATGGAATACAGATGCAGTTGCATTACGTTTGGCTTGTCAGCATAATTTTGGAGAAACTTTTTATTGTGTGGGATTTGATTATTATCATGAACATACGAGTTCTGGAATATATCTAGGATCAAATGTTCACCAATTTCACGAAAAAGACAATACTCCATTTCTTAAAAACCATAAAATTATCGAAGAAGAAAATCCAGAATGTAAATTTATATTTGTGGGTAAGGATATTGAGTATTCAGAGTTTGATGAAATGTTGAATAAATAGTAGTAAAGGAATACTATGGCAGCAGCAAACAAAATACCAGACAATTTAAATTACCTATCTAACATTAGTTTTAGATTAGCGATAGAAGATGCCCCAAACTTGACATGGTTTTGTCAAGCAGTAAACATCCCTGGCGTGTCTATTTCAAATATTGAGGTTACGAATCCTTATGCAACTGTCCAATATGCAGGAGCAAAAGTTGCGTTTGAAACTCTTGAAGTTAGATTTGTAGTAGATGAACATTTGAAAAATTGGACAGAAATATATGATCGTATTATTGCGTTGGGTCTTGCAGAAGGGCATGATAAATTTAAATCACTCAAAGCAAAAACAGATTTTACACCTAGAGGTGGTACAGTTTCAACTATCGTTCTTTCGGTATTAACAAGTGCAATGAACTCTCAAATGGAATTTCATTTTTATGAAGCATTTCCTATTTCCATTACCAGTTTAGAGTTTGATAGTTCGGCCGCAGATCTAGAATATTTTACAGCAACCGCTACTTTTCAGTATACAAATTATGAGATAAGAAACCTTTTAGATAATTAAAATTATGGAACTTGACGAAATTATGAAGATGTGGGAAGAAGATTCTCACATTGATGATAAAGATTTGGATAATGAATCATTGAACATTCCAAACGTACATCAAAAATACTTAAACATATATTCTAAAGAAAAACGAAAGATGAGTGATCTCAAAACTCATTGGAAAATTCTTTTTCAGCAAAGGTGGGAAGTGGTTATTTCCAAAAATGGAAAAGCACCAGAACACAATATACGTTTATCTAAAACAGAACTTGAAAGACATTATGTTGCAGCCGATGAGGTTTTACAGAAGGCTGAGAAGATAATGAACGAACAAGAGGGAAAGGTTGAATATTTAAAATCCGTTCTTTCTATGATCGAAAATAGAAGTTTTCATATCAACAATGCAATTAGTTGGAGAAAATTTGTTGCAGGGTTGGGGTAATAGTGAAAATAATCATAGAAAAGGAAAATGAAGTATATCTAAGACTTATCTGTGAACCAAGTGTACGAATGGAATTGAATCATTATTTTCGATTCCGGCCGAAAGATTATCAGTTCATGCCCATGTTTCGTAGAAAAAAATGGGATGGTTTTGTTTATCTGTTCAACATGGATAATGGTAGAATGTACTATGGCCTCAAACCAGAAGTACAGAGATTTGCATATGATAGGGAATACACAATAATAGATCAAACAAATGATCCATATGGAGAAATTTCCAATGAAGATTATTATGAATTTCTTACATCATTTCCTTGTGAGTACAAGCTGAGAGATTATCAAAGTAGTGCAGTCAGACACGCAATAAACAGAAAAAGGTGTTTACTTCTTTCACCAACTGCATCTGGAAAATCTCTCATCATTTATTACATAATACGTTATTATTCACCGAAGAAATCTCTAGTCATTGTGCCAACACTTTCTCTAGTGAGTCAGATGTATTCGGATTTTGATTCATATGCTCGGGCCGATAAAAATTTTGATGTTGAAAAGTTAGTTCATAAAATTTTTGGTGGACAAGAAAAAACAACAGACAAACAAATTATTATCTCTACATGGCAATCTTTGTACGAACAGAAAAAGAACTTCTTTTCGGATTTTGAATTAGTGATAGGGGATGAAGCACATCTCTATAAATCAAAGTCATTAACAAAAATAATGAAAAGTCTAGAAAATGCTCCTTATAGAATAGGTACAACTGGAACACTTGATGACATTGAGGTACATAAATTGATACTTGAAGGATTATTTGGATCAACCAAAAAAGTTACAACTACAAAGGAGTTAATCAAAAAGAAAACTTTATCGGAAATTCACATCAAATGTCTAGTATTGAAATACTCAAAAGAAGCCAGTACGATTGTATCTAAATTGAACTATCAAGAGGAAATAGATTTCATAGTAAGTCACACAGAGAGAAATAAATACATATGTAATCTGGTTGAGAGTCTTTCGGGTAATTCGTTAGTCTTATTTCAATTAGTAGAAAAACATGGAAATATTCTACATGAAATGTTGAAAGATAAGATAGATACCTCACGAAAAGTATTCTTTGTTTATGGAGGAACAGATGCAGATTCAAGAGAACAAATTAGATCAATCGTTGAACAAGAACGAGATGCCGTCATATGCGCTAGTTATGGTGTATACAGTACTGGCATCAATATTAGGAATCTTCATAACATCATTTTCGCTTCTCCTTCTAAATCTCGTATAAGAAACTTGCAATCAATAGGAAGAGGCCTAAGAACATCTGACACAAAAAAATCTGCAAATTTATATGATATAGCTGATGACCTTACACATAAAGAGAGAAAAAATTATACCTTAAATCATTTTATGGAAAGAATTAAAATCTACACTAGTGAAAAATTTCCATACCATATATACACAATTCCAATAAAAGGATAATATGTCTGCACCTCTTAAATATGTCAAACTAGCAAGTGGAGAAGAAATCCTAGCCATGTACTTGAAGCCAGAGGATGGATTTTTTAATTTCAAGCATCCTATAAAAATATCTCAAGTAACTGATAAAGATGGGGAGGAAGGTGTGAGATTTACAAAATGGATTCCATTTACAGAAGACGAAATAATTCCTGTATATGCAAAATATGTTGTAACAATTACAAATCTTTCACCTAAAATGCTTAAAATATATAAAGATATTTTAAATGAAGTGGGTGATATAAGGGAAGAATTTGTTCCTTTAAATAGAGAAGATATGCTATTAAATTAAGTATATACTTTCATTCAAAACGTCACAGACTAATTATAACATTTTGTGGAGGTTTTGTCAAGTCTTTTTTAATATTAAATATTACTTGACTTTTTTAATTGAATTTGATATAATATGATTATATAATTAAAGTAAGAAAGGATATTCATGCCAAGAAAGAAACAGCATTATGTGGATAATGAAAAATTCTTGATAGTCATGAGAGATTATCGTGAAAATTATTTGAAGTCAAAAGATGATGACACAGAACCACCACAAATACCAGATTATGCAGGAGAGTGTTTTTTAAAAATTGCAGAGAGACTTTCCCATCGGCCTAACTTTATAAATTATGCATTTCGGGAAGAAATGGTAAGTGATGGAATTGAAAATTGTGTAATGTACGCAAGCAACTTCAATCCAGAAAAATCAACAAACCCATTTGCATATTTTACTCAAATCATATACTACGCATTTCTTAGAAGAATTGAAAAAGAAAAGAAACAACTGTATATCAAATATAAAACAATGGATGAGTTTAGTTCTCTTGAAGATAATTCTGATATGGAAGCAATGGGTTCAAAAGAGTCTGCAAGTGTTATATCTGGTGCATCTCCAATGACAGCAGATAAACGTGCAAGTATATATGACTTCATTCATGCATTTGAAGAAAAGAAAAGGGCTAAGAAAAAACCAAAACCAGAAGTTGATAATACCCTTGCTAAATTATCACCTCTTGTTGAATTTATGGAAGAGGCATACGCATGAAGATTGCATTGATAACTGATACTCATTTTGGTGCTAGAAATGATAGTCTAATCTTTAATGATTTTTTCAAAAAATTCTATGAAGATATATTCTTTCCTACTTTAAAAGAACGAAAAATTAAAAAAATAATTCATTTGGGTGATGTTGTTGATAGAAGAAAATTCATCAATTATAAAACTCTTAATTCAATGAAAGAAATATTGTTTACTCCATTAGAAGAAATGGGTTGCGATATGGAAATTATTGTTGGTAATCATGACATATATTATAAAAATACTCTTTCTGTAAATTCAATGACAGAGTTGACAAAAGGGATTCCTAGAATAACAGTACATGATAAGCCAACTGAAGTATCTTTAGGAAAACAAAAAGTAGTATTTTTGCCTTGGATTTGTGCAGATAATGAAGACGAAACTAAAACATTAATAGAAAAGACTAGAGCTCCAGTTGCATTTGGACATTTACAAATAGAGGGTATCGAGCAGCACAGAGGTTCTTTTGCAATCGATGGCCATTCTCGTTCAATTTTTAAGGCCTTTCAAAGAGTCTTTTCTGGACACTTTCATCATCGTTCTACTACAGGAAATATTACATATCTTGGAAATCCATATGAAATCACATGGAGCGATTATAACGACAAGAGAGGATTTCACATTTATGATACTGAAACAATG
>VTLG01012512.1_pt1 | contig 13838 bp, 15 predicted proteins | sample 4694571 | NCBI WGS metagenome assembly VTLG01 (sample SAMN12604809, study PRJNA352737) | marine metagenome | biome: ENVO:00000447; feature: ENVO:00000209|ENVO:00000569|ENVO:01000036; material: ENVO:00002151; isolation source: viral sequences binned using virsorter ...
ATTAACTACAGAGAAACAGATTAGATTTAATAAGAGACAGGATAGGTTATATTTGGATCTTGATTTTGGTAGTTTATCAGTTGGGGATTATTTGGTTATAGATTGTTTTACTTTATTAGATCCATCATCTTATCCTAGAGTATGGAATGATTCATTCTTAAAACCATATACTGTTGCTCTTATTAAAAGGCAGTGGGGACAAAATATGTCTAAATTTCAAGGTGTTAAATTACCTGGTGGTGTAGAATTGAATGGTATGGAAATGTATGAACAAGCAGAAAAAGAATTGGAAAGAATTAGAGAGATGATGTCTAATACTTATGAAATACCACCTCTTGATATGATAGGATAATGGCATTAAATCCTTATTTCCTGCAAGGGTCTTCTACAGAGCAGAATCTAGTCCAAAGCTTAATCAATGAACAGATTAAGATGTATGGGGTGGATGTCTATTATATCCCTAGAAGATATATGACCAAGACTACTGTAATACAGGAAGTCATAGAGTCTAAGTTTGAAGAAGCAATTCCATTGGAGGCATATGTAGATACCTTTGATGGATATGAGGGACAAGGTTCTCTTCTATCAAAGTTTGGTGTTCAGGCACTTGATGATCTAACTCTTGTTATATCAAGAGATAGGTTTGAGAATTATATTACGCCACTTATTAAGAATATACCAAACATAGAATTAGCGACTAGACCTAAGGAAGGAGATTTAATATACTTTCCATTAGGGGATAGGTTATTTGAGATTAAGTTTGTAGAGCATGAGAAACCATTCTACCAATTAAAAGAGAGATATGTTTATGAACTTAGATGTGAGCTTTACAGATATGAGGATGCTGTTGTTGATACAGGAGTGGGTGATATTGATGATAACCTAGAGAAAGCAGGTTACATTGAAACACTTACTCTAGTATCTTCAGGAACAACTGCAGTACTTACTGCTGGTATTGTAGATGGTGCATTATCTAGTGTTACTATTACTAATACAGGAAATAGTTATACCAGTCTTCCGAGGGTTGCTATTTCATCTGCCCCTTCTGCAGGATTAACTGCTGTAGGTATAGCATCTATGAGAAATGATATAGTAGATTATGATGGGGAGACATCTTACAGAATACAAAGGATTGATCTTATCAATCCAGGTTATGGATATACTGTAGGTCTAGAACCAGAGATCTATACAGTTGGTGGTGGAGGTGCAGGATTTGCTGCTACTGCCACTGTATCTGATGGATCTATTGGAATAGTAACAATTACCTCAGGTGGTACTGGATACTCTACAGTCCCATTAATATCCTTTACAGCAGCACCTGAAGGTGGTACAACAGCATCTGCCTTAGCATACATCAATAGTGTAGGTATTGTTACTCAAATTGGTATTACTGATGCTGGATCTGGATATACTACTCCTCCAACCATTACAGTCACTGCACCTTACATGGGTGGTTCTGGTAACTATGTCTTTAATGAGGTAGTAACTGGTGCTGCTACTAGTTCTACTGGTAGAGTTAAGTCTTGGGATGCATCCACAATGGAACTTAAGATTTCTATCATCAGTGGATCATTTAATGATGGTGAGGTTATTACAGGTAGTACATCTGGGGCTGAGTATGAGTATCAGAAGGTTTCTGAGTCTAATACTGATGATGGATTTGCTGAAAATACTACTATTGAAAGTGAAGCAGATTCTATTATTGACTTCACAGAGACTAACCCATTTGGAATGCCCTAAATAATACACTAGGATTGTAACAATGTTTGAATATTTTTATCACGAAATAATGAGGAGGACCATTATATCCTTTGGTTCTATCTTTAATAATATTAATATTAATCATACTAATGATGATGATTCAGTAGTTAGTACTACTAAGGTTCCACTTGCTTATGGTCCTACTCAAAAGTTCCTAGCAAGACTGGAGCAAGTACCTGATTTAAACAGACCAGTTCAAATCAGTCTTCCAAGAATGTCATTTGAACTTAATGGTCTTAGTTATGATCCAGCAAGAAAATCAACAACCACACAAACATTTTTAAAAGGTGTAAAGGGTGATAAAAAAACAATAGCAAAAACATATTTACCTGTACCTTATAATCTAGATTTTGAACTTAGTATCTTCACTAAACTGAATGATGATATGCTTCAGATAGTGGAGCAAATCCTCCCATACTTTCAACCTGCTTATACTGTATCAGTAGACCTAGTTGATACTATTGGAGAGAAAAGAGATATTCCTATTGTCTTAAATTCTATCACTACTAGTGATGATTATGAAAGTGATTTCTCTACTAGGAGAGCACTTATCTATACTATGAGATTTACTGCTAAGACTTATATGTTTGGTCCTGTCAATACAGATGTGTCCAAGGATATTATCAAAAAGGCTTCTATTGGATATGTTGCTGGTGGAAAGACAACTACTCCTACAAGAGAAGTTACTTACAGTGTTATACCTAGAGCAACCAAGGCATATGGAGATACTGTTACTACTAACTTGAGTGAAAATATAGATTCTAGTATTGCTATTATCAATGTAACTAGTGCCAGTGGTATTGAAGCAACTAATTACATATACATAGATCAGGAGGAAATGTATGTCGAATCCATTTCTGGAACAGCACTAACTGTTAGAAGAGGTCAAGATAATACTGCTGCTGCAGATCATGTAAATGGAGCAGAAGTTAAAGTTATTACAACCACAGATAATGCTGCTATAGAATTTGGAGATGACTTTGGTTTTGATGGAACTATCTAATGACTAAAAACTTTGATGAATTAAATGATGCTTTTAATGTTTCTAGTGATTTGGTATCTACTGAATCCACTGAAGTTGGAATAACTAAACCAGAGAAACATGAAAGGAGTGATATTGAAAGAGATTATGATTATACTAGAGGAAATCTTTATAGTATTATAGAGAAGGGGCAAGAAGCAATTGATGGTATTCTTGAACTGGCTCAAGAGAGTGAAATGCCTAGAGCATATGAGGTGGCAGGACAGTTAATTAAGAGTGTATCTGATGCTACTGATAAGTTAATGGACTTACAGAAGAAGTTAAAAGATGTAGAAGAAGAGAAAGTTTCTAAGGGTCCAAGTACAGTTAATAATTCATTGTTTGTGGGTTCAACTGCTGACTTAGCAAAGATGTTGAAGTCTGTTAATTTAGAAGATAATAAATAAAGTATAGGGAGAGAAATCCCGCAGTATTTTGATACTCATAAAATGTCTGACGACTATAAAAATTTGCCATCGATTGACGACTTTGCAGAGAGTTCTGAAGAACTTCCGTCAGTTGCTGAACTTTTAGAAGAAGAAGATTTGCCTTCAGTAGAAGGTTATATAGAAAAAGAAGAAGAGATAGAAGAATCAGTACAAACTATAGAAAACTCTGATGGAGAAACTTTTGCTGAAGTAAAGGATATTGTTCCTCCTTGGCCTGAGTTATTACGTTTAGTTAATGATGTTAAAGAGAGTATACCTGAGATACCTGAGATAAAGTCTTATGATAATGAACTACAAGAACTTCTTACTCATATAGAACAGGTAAAGGAAAGCATTCCAGAAGTCCCAGAAGTAAGATATTATGAAGATCAGATAGAATCATTAAAAGAAGATATTGATGGTGTTAGAGCAGATATACCTAAATTTCCTAAGTGGGTTAATGAGGTAAATGAAGTTCCTGATTTCTCTTGGATTGGGAAGACATTTAGCGTTATAGATGATGATTTTGAAAGAGTTAATGATAACTTACATACACTTAAAGATACCTTCAATCAGGATATAGAGAATCTTACTGAGAACTTAGAACTTAAGGATTTTGAAAAGAAGGTTGAAATTAAGGAAGTAAAGGAATATCTACAAGAAACTAAGGATAAGATATATGAGGAATTGAAAGAGACTGCTCTTAAGATATATGAGCATAGGAATCAGTTTAAGGATGATGATAGAAAGTTAAAGAAAAGTGTATTAAGTAAACTGAATGAAGCAAAGCAGAATATTGAGAAAAGAATAGATGAGTCTAATAGTAAGTATAGAGATGCTAATAAAGAAATCAAGAATTACTTTAATGGGTTAAAAGAAGAAGTTGCTAACCTTCCAGAAGTAAAATATTATGACAAAGATATTAAGAAGTTAAGGGATAAAACAGAATCTCATACTGTTAATATTGCAGACCTTTATAAGATTGTTGAAGATATAAAAGGTAAGCAAGAAATATTAAAAGAAGACTATGCTAAGTATGCGGATGGAACAGATCCAGCAAGACCTATTGCTCCTGATCCTAAAGAGAAGCAAGGTAATGATCCTCTTACTCCAACAGGAGATCAAAAGTTTGCTACTCTTCAAGACTTAGCAGCAAACTACAGACTCTTTGTTAATAGAGTAGAGCAACAGTTATACACTATTGGTGGAGGTGGAGCAGGATTCATCAAAGACCTTGATGATGTAAATTTTGATGCTACCAATAACGACTTATTAATATATGATGGTGATAATTCTAGATGGGTTGGTATTGCTTCTACTTCATTAGGAAGTAGCACTCTTACTGGATTAGATGATGTTGATGATTCTAATCTTGGAGATGGTAGATTCTTAAGATATAATGCAACAGAAGAAGAGTTTACTTTTGAACCAGTATCTGCTACCAATTTAGAATTGATTGCTGGTGATATTCAGTCAGGCATATTAACTACTTCTGCTACAGGGCAAGCAACTGTGATGTCTATTAGTGCATCTACTTATAGGTCTGTTAGTTATCAGGTACAAGCAGTTCAGGGTTCTAATTATAATATGACAACCATCAATGTTATTCATGATGGCACTAACACATATATGAATGAATTTGGAACTTTAAATCAACCAACAGGTATAGCAACCTTCTCTACAGATATTAATAGTGGTGCTTTAAGATTATTGGGATATCCAGCATCTAGTAGTTCCACTACCTTTAAAGTCATATTTACAGCTTTACAAGTATAAAGAAACCTAAATATTAAGGTAAATGATGTACTATCATAATGATTTCCTTTCGAGAAGCCACGAAGTTAAGAGCACAAGTAGGAAATGTAATTGACTGTTATTTGTCTTGGAGAGGCAAAAACTACTGTATAAAAATGTTTTTCCCTTCAATCAAAAAACCATCACGCAGAGAAGTTCAGGATCAAGTGGTAAAAGTGTATCCTGGCGCAAAACTCTGGAATTACCAAGTTTCAAAACATGAACAAGGAGAACCACTCCTCCAAGTCGGAGGATCAACGTACTAAGGATTTGGAGAAGAAAATAGAGAACTTAGAAAAGATTATAGATATGACTATAAAAACTAGGGAACATGACAAAAAGTTTGGAAAGTATGAAATGATGTAGGAGGTTATTATGTCAGACAACATTTATCTAGGTAATCCCAACCTAAAAAAAGCGAATGTAGCTCAAGAGTTTAGTCAAGAACAAATACTTGAATTTTATGCTTGTAGAAATGATCCAATTTATTTTGCTGAAAAGTATGTAAAGATTGTTAGTTTGGATGAAGGTCTGACACCTTTTAAACCTTACCATTTCCAGAAGAAGTTAATTAAGAACTTCCATGAAAACAGATTCAATATCTGTAAGATGCCCAGACAGACAGGTAAGTCTACTACCTGTGTGGCATATCTACTTCACTATGTTGTTTTTAATGATAGTGTAAATGTCGGTATACTAGCTAACAAAGCAGCCACTGCTAGAGAACTGCTAGGTAGATTGCAGACTGCTTATGAGAATTTACCTAAGTGGATGCAACAAGGTATTATATCTTGGAATAGGGGAAGTCTGGAACTAGAGAATGGTTCTAAGATTCTTGCTGCTTCTACATCAGCATCTGCTGTTAGGGGTATGTCATTCAACATTCTATTCTTGGATGAATTTGCATTTGTTCCTAACCATATTGCTGACTCATTCTTCAGTTCAGTTTATCCTACTATTACCTCAGGTAAGAGCACTAAAGTTATAATAGTCTCTACGCCTCATGGTATGAACCACTTCTATAGGTTGTGGCATGATGCTGAGAAACAGAAGAATGAGTATATTCCTACGGACGTTCACTGGAGTGAAGTTCCTGGTAGGGATGAGAAGTGGAAGAAATCTACTATTGCTAATACCTCAGAGGCACAGTTTAAGGTTGAGTTTGAATGCGAATTCTTAGGATCTGTTGATACTCTTATTGCTCCTAGCAAGTTGAGAGTATTAGTATATGAGAATCCTCAAACTACTAGTGCTGGATTAGATGTCTATGAAGCATGTCAAGAAGATCATGACTATGTACTTACTGTAGACGTAGCTAGAGGAGTAGGTGGAGATTATTCTGCCTTTATTGTTATTGATATTACAGAGTTCCCTCATAGGGTTGTAGCTAAATTTAGAAACAATGATATCAAACCTATGTTATTCCCTAATGTAATATGGGAAGTAGCAAAGAGTTATAATGATGCTTTTATATTATGCGAGGTAAATGATGTAGGAGATCAAGTTGCTGCTATTCTTAACTTTGATTTAGAGTATGAAAATCTATTGATGTGCTCAATGAGAGGAAGAGCAGGTCAAATTGTAGGACAGGGATTTTCTGGTAAAAAGACTCAATTGGGAGTCAAGATGTCTAAGACTGTTAAAAAGGTTGGTGCTCTTAACTTAAAGACTCTGATAGAAGAAGATAAACTTACTTTTAAGGATTATGAGATATTAAGTGAACTAACAACCTTTATTCAAAAGCATAATTCATTTGAGGCAGAGGAAGGATGTAATGATGACCTTGCTATGTGTCTTGTCATCTATGCATGGTTAGTTGCACAGGATTACTTTAAAGAACTTACTGATCAAGATGTCAGAAAGAGATTATATGAAGAACAAAAAAACCAAATAGAACAGGATATGGCTCCATTTGGATTTATTATGGATGGATTGGATGATGATACCTTTGTTGATGCAGATGGGGATACTTGGACAACAATGGATAATGGTTCCTTGGAGTTGGATAGATTGGCAGGAACACCTGGTAATTGGAATACTGATGAGTATGGAGATAGATCTTATATGTGGGAATATAGATGATTGATACATCTCCTAGTTCTATTAGAGTATTTTTTATAATTGTTTTATCAATTGCTTGGTTAATTATTTTCAATACACCAACAGAGGAATAATGGAATTAACAGACGATAATATAATAACAGTTCTTGAAGAACTACTGCCATATATTGAAGCAGATGGTGGTTGGTTGGAGTATGTTGAGACTGAACAAGGTTATGTTAAAGTCAGATTAGGTGGGGCATGTGCTACATGTGCTATGAGTACTATGACTTTAAAACAAGGTATAGAAAAGAAACTAATGATGGAGATACCAGATGTTAAAGGAGTAGTTCAAGTATTATAATGGAATTAGATAGTCAAATAAGATTAGGACACTTATTACTTTCAGATAGAAAATGTAGAGTATGTGGTGAGACTAAAAATTTAATAGATGGATTTTATTTAAGTCGTAAGGATAGAGGAACATTAGCATCAGCATATTCTTATGAGTGTAAAGTATGTACTGTAAGAAGAATTGTAGAAACTAGGAAGAAACAACAACCTCACACTGATTGGAATTATCCTGATTGGTAGTGTTCGTGGATTGTTTCCCCAATGAAAACATTCAAAACAATAAATATTTTCAGATAAACTGAGACGAGGCTAGACAACATGGCGACTCCACAATTATCTCCTGGTGTATTAACTAGAGAGGTGGATCTGACTGTAGGGAGAGCAGAAAATGTTTTAGATAATATTGGCGCCATTGCTGGTCCATTTGAAATTGGTCCTATTGATGAAGCTACTGACATCACTACAGAAAACCAATTAATTCAGACATTTGGTAAACCAATTAGTACTGATGCACAGTATCAATATTGGATGAGTGCTTCATCTTTCCTTTCATATGGAGGAGTACTTAAGGTAGTAAGAACTGATGATGACGATCTAGTTAATGCTAATGGTAATAGATCTCATGAGACTGTAGTTACTGATCTTAAGATCAAGAACTATGATGATTATGTAGCAAACTATGCTGGCGTAGGTCAGACATTTGGTTATGCTGCTAAGACTCCTGGTACTTGGGCAAATAATCTTAAGGTTTGTACTATTGACAATGCTGCAGACCAGACAATTGGTATAGGAACCACTACTGGTGTATCAGTAGGTATGGGTATTACAACTCCACTTACTGCTCAAATCATAGCAGGTGCTGGAGATACTTCAGAATTTACTGGATATCTTAAAGGTATTATTACTGGACTTGGTGCAACAACTATTGATGTTAAAATAACCAATAGGGTTACTACTGCTGGTGTTTCTACTGCAATAACTTATGCTCAAGGAGATCAAGCAAGATCTTTTGTAGCAGGAAATGATATTGCCATTATTAATTCTTCCGCAGTTGCCATTACAACCATCTCTACAGTTGGTGGAAATTATGTTAAAGATTGGTATGACCAACAAACATTGGGTCTTACCAACTCTACTGTTTATTGGAAATCTTTATCTCCTAGACCACTTACTTCACAGTGGGCAGAAGATAGATCATCTAAGAATGATGGTATCCATGTGGTAGTTGTAGATGACCTTGGGGATGTAACAGGTATACAGGGTAATATTTTAGAGAAGAGTTTAAATCTTTCTAAGGCAAAGGATGCAGTTTCTTCAGAAAATGCACCTCAGAAGACATTCTATAAGGATTATATAGCACTTTATTCTGATTACATTTATGCAGGAGACGATCCTTCAGATGGTTCAGATGGATTTAAAGCTGCATCAGACTTTAGTTCTGGATTTACACCTATTACTGCTGCTTCTGGTGGTTGGAATAGAAATGCACAGGGTATTACTTTCAATGTAGTTGGAAATAACACCTATACATTAACTGCTGGAGCAGATTATTCTTCTACTGGTGGATATGAAGCAACTCTTGGTAATCTAATTACATCTTACAACTTATTTAAGAATAAGGATGAGATAGCAGTTGATTACTTAATCATGGGTCCTGGTCTTGGTTCTAAGGAACAGTCACAAGCAAAAGCAAATAGACTAATTTCTATTGCTGGTGCAAGAAAGGATTGCATGGCAACTCTTTCACCACATAGAGCAGACGTTGTAGATGTATCAAATGCTGATACTCAGACTGACAATGTAATTAAGTTCTATAGTTCATTATCATCTTCATCTTATGCTGTATTTGATACTGGATATAAGTACACCTATGATAGATTCAATAACAAGTTCCGTTGGATACCAACTAATGGAGACGTTGCTGGATTGATGGTAAGAACAAGTGTTAATGCATTCCCTTGGTTCTCACCTGCTGGACAGCAAAGAGGAATCTTAAATAATGCAATTAAACTTGCTTACAACCCAGATAAAGCACAAAGAGATCAACTTTATCCACTAAGAGTTAACTCTATAGTTAACCAACCTGGAATTGGTATTATGCTCTTTGGAGATAAGACTGGTTTAGGTTATGCATCTGCCTTTGATAGAATCAATGTTAGAAGACTATTCCTAACAATTGAGCAAGCACTACAGAAAGCAGCAGAAGCACAACTCTTTGAACTTAATGATCAGGTCACAAGAGCAAACTTTGTTAATATTGTTGAACCATATCTAAGAGATGTGGAAGCAAAGAGAGGACTCTATGGGTTCCTAGTAATTTGTGATGAGACAAATAACACTCCTGATGTTATTGATAATAATGAATTTAGAGCAGACATCTTCTTGAAGCCTGCCAAGTCAATCAACTATGTTACTCTTACATTTGTTGCCACCAGAACTGGTGTTAGCTTTGAGGAAGTAGCAGGTCGAGTTTAACTTTTCATATCTAAATAACAAAAGGAGATTCTAAAAAATGGCAACAATCCCACAGAGAACTATTTCTCAATTTAAATCTAAACTGGTTGGAGGCGGTACTCGCCCCAATCTGTTTGAGGTTCAAGTTAACTTTCCAGATGGTGTAGATCTTGGTCTACAAGGTGATAATCCAGAAGGTTTTGATGGAGATAGATTTAGATTTTTATGTAAAGCAGCATCTTTACCTGCTTCTAATGTAGCAAACCTAGAAGTTCCTTTCAGAGGACGTACTTTAAAGGTTGCTGGAGATAGAACATTTGATCCTTGGACTGTTACAGTAATCAATGATCAAGATTTTGGACACTATAGATCATTCCAAGCATGGGCTCAAAACATTGCTCAGTATGGTGATTCATCAGGTCTAACTAATCCTTCTGATTATATGGGACAAGCAACAGTCTATCAACTTGGTAGAAATATTTCTAGTGCTCAAGGTTCCAATAGTCCTGCTACTGATAGTAATATACTTGCTCAATATAAGTTTGTGGATATTTTCCCAACTACAATTGCAGCAATTGACCTATCATATGATACAACTGATACAATAGAAGAGTTTACTGTTGACTTTCAATTGCAATACTGGTATCCTGAAAGAGCAGGTGCTGGCGCCTAATAAATAAACATATAAGGTTAACTTTTAATAATGGCAAGGTTATTTGGATTCTCTATAGAAGATACGGAAAAGATACCACCTGGTGTGGTATCTCCCGTACCTGAGAATAATGCTGATGGTTCAGACCACTATTTGACTAGTGGTTTTTTTGGATCGTATGTAGATATTGAGGGAATTTATAGAACTGAGTTTGATTTAATTAAAAGATATAGAGAAATGGCACTCCATCCAGAGTGTGATAGTGCAATTGAAGATATTATACAGGAAGCAATAGTCTCAGATACAAATGATTCACCAGTAGAAATTGAGTTATCTAATCTCAATGCTAGTGATGGTATTAAAACTAAAATTAGAGAAGAATTTAAAGCAGTTAAAGATCTATTAGATTTTGATAAGAAAGCACATGAAATCTATAGGAACTGGTATATAGATGGTAGATTATATTATCATAAAGTAATTGATTTAAAGAAACCAGAAGAAGGAATAGTTGAATTAAGATATATTGACGCAATGAAAATGCGTTATGTAAGACAGCAGAAGAAGCATGATAAAGATGTTAGAATGGCTAACATCAACAATGACAATCCTATGGAATATGAATTCCCTGAGATTGAAGAGTATTTTGTTTATAGTCCTAAGTCTACTTTCCCATCTCAAATGCCATCTGCTATGACTGGTGGTAATAAAGGAATTAAGATGACTAGGGATTCTGTTGCTTATTGTACATCTGGATTAGTAGATAGAAACAAGGGATCAACCTTATCTTATTTACATAAAGCAATCAAAGCAGTCAATCAACTTAGAATGATTGAGGATAGTTTGGTTATTTACAGACTATCAAGAGCACCAGAAAGAAGAATTTTCTATATTGATGTAGGTAATCTTCCAAAAGTTAAGGCAGAACAATACCTTAGAGACGTAATGATGAGGTATAGAAACAAGTTAGTATATAATGCCGACACTGGTGAGATTAAAGATGACAAGAAATACATGTCTATGTTGGAAGATTTTTGGCTTCCTAGAAGAGAAGGTGGTAGAGGAACTGAGATTACTACACTTCCAGGTGGACAAAACTTAGGAGAAATCACTGATATTAAGTATTTCCAAGAGAAACTTTTTAAAGCACTCAATGTACCTGTTACTAGAATAGGTGGAGATGGTGGATTTAATTTAGGTAGATCATCAGAAATTCTAAGAGATGAAGTTAAATTCAGTAAGTTTGTTGGTAGATTAAGAAAGAGATTCTCTAATCTATTCAATGATATTCTTAAAACTCAATTACTTCTTAAGAATATTATTACCCCAGAAGATTGGGATATTATGAGTGAGCATATTCAATATGACTTCCTCTATGATAACCATTTTGCTGAACTTAAGGATTCTGAACTACTTGCTGAAAGACTAACTATGGCAGCATCAGCTGAACCATATGTTGGTAGATACTTCTCACAAGATTATCTAAGACGTAAGATCCTTCGTCAAACTGATGAGGAAATTATTGAACAGGATAAGTTAATGAAGAAGGAAATTGAGGATGGGGTAGTACCTGATCCAATGATGATGATGGACCCAACAATGATGGGTATGGAAGGTGAAGGTGGTCAAATGGGACAAGTTCCTATGGAACCAGAAGTAACAGATACAACCAAAACTAAGGTAGAAATGCCTAAGGGTGGTGAAATCTAATAAATAAACTGTAAGGATTTTAAAACAATGGATGAATTGCTCGATATGATTACCAAAGATGAGAGTCCCTCTGGTATCAGTGACGCTATTAAAGATGCTCTTTATGCTAAGTCTGCTGAGAAGATAGGTGCTCATAAAAACGCTGTATCTGCTTCACTTTTTGGATCTCCAGAAGATGAAGAAGAACTACAACAAGATGTAGAAAATGCTTCTGCTAGAATTTCTGGTGCAGATCAGAATGGAGAAGTAGAAGTAGAGTCTGAACCAGAGGGTGAAGAATAATTATAAATAAATAAAATGATTCTGTATAAAGAGAATGACGCTTAGGACAGTTGGAGCAGGAACTTCAATAACTACAGGTGCAGCATCTCAGCAATCTGTTCCAATATCTGGTAAATCTACTGCAATTAGAGTGGTTGCTACTGGACAAAACACACATGTGGCTATTGGAACTGAACCTACTGCAGCTGTAACTGATTTTGTAGTACCAAAAGATAGTGCTGCTACTTTAGGATTTACTAATACATCTGCTAGAGTGGTTAGTTATACTAAAGGATCTACTACTATATTGGATTTTCCAGAAGGAACATCATCTCCTTTTGCTGTAGGAGACTATGTTAGTTTGAGTTGTTCATCTCAGACTGATTTTGATTTTACTCATAAAAGAGTGAAAACAGTTTATAATAAGGCTAGAACTTCTCAAGCATATGCTGGAGAAAACTATTTTGGACAAAGAATCATAGTTGAGCACAATAGTGGTTCAGTTAGTGGTACTTTTAATGATCCAGACGCAACTCTAAGAGCATCTTTTAAAGTTGCTGCTAGAACTGATAGCGGTACTGGTAAATTGTACATTCAACAAGTTCAAATTTCAGGAGAAGCATAATGAAACTCATTAGAGAAGAAATCGAATCTGTTGAATTTATAGTTGAAAACAGAGGCGGTAAGAAACAACTTTATATTGAAGGAGTTTTTCTTCAAGGAAACATAAAGAACAGAAATGGTCGTATGTATCCTATGGAGACACTTCGTAGAGAAGTTTCTCGTTATAATGAGAATCATGTAGTATCAGGAAGAGCACTTGGAGAACTGGGTCATCCAGAAGGTCCAACTGTTAATCTTGATAGAGTTTCCCACAAGATTGTATCACTTAAAGAAAGTGGTTCTAATTTTGTAGGTAAAGCAAAAATCCTCTCTACCCCTATGGGTAAAATTGCATCCTCACTTATTAGTGAAGGTGTAAAGTTAGGTGTATCTTCAAGAGGCATTGGTTCTCTTAAGATGACCAGAGAAGGTATTAATGTTGTTGGTGAAGACTTTATGTTAGCAACAGCAGCAGACATCGTTGCTGATCCTTCAGCCCCAGATGCATTTGTATCTGGAATTATGGAAGGGAAGGATTGGGTATGGGATGGTGGTGTACTTCGTGAGAAGTATGCTGAGAAGACTTATAAAACAATCAACACCTTAGTTGATCAGAAGAAATTAGATGAGCACAAGTTGGGCTTATTTAATGATTTCTTATCAAAGTTATAAGTTATCTAAATAAATATAGTTTAAGTACTCGGTAATCAGAGGGTTTACAAATGTCTCGTGGAGATTTACAAGAAATGGAAGTAGGCACTAA
>VTLG01015268.1_pt1 | contig 13837 bp, 25 predicted proteins | sample 4694571 | NCBI WGS metagenome assembly VTLG01 (sample SAMN12604809, study PRJNA352737) | marine metagenome | biome: ENVO:00000447; feature: ENVO:00000209|ENVO:00000569|ENVO:01000036; material: ENVO:00002151; isolation source: viral sequences binned using virsorter ...
GTGTTGATTTTGAAAATGGTTGGAACACAGGTTGCAATGCAGATTGGGATGTTACAGGTGTTGAAGAAATAAAATGAGTAGAGCAGACTTAAAAAGAAAAAGGCATAAGGGCAGACGCAAGGTCGGTTCAAGAAAAAGAAAAAATCGCAGACGCATTCGTCTTGGTCTTCGAGTAAGAAGAAAGAGGAGTAAATAAAATGAGTGATATGGAATTAACTTATATAGTAATTATTACAATAGGTTTTGGATTATTATTATATACTTATTTGAAGTGAGGAAAATATGAGTGAGATATCAATAGAATATATGGCAGGATTTTTTGATGGTGAGGGGAATGTTCAGATTAGTAATGCTAAACATTATCCAAATTCTAAACAAGATAAAATTAGAATTACAAATACAAACAAACTTATATTAGATTTTATTGTGGAAACATTTGGTGGTAAGATTTATAAGAAAAAAGATGTACCTACTAGGAAACCTACTTGGGTATGGGCAATGCATGGAAGATATGGTGTTAAATTATCAAAACAACTATATGAAATTTGTATTGAGAAGAAAGAAAAGCTAGGAATATTTATTGAGAGGAACAAAAAGAATGCCGAAAGGATTTAAAGATTTCGACATTGACTTGAAGTATGGTACAATTAAGGAACAAAAGGTGAGGGATATGTTTCAGAACTGTACCATAGAGGTTAAGTCGGAGAGAAATTGGTGGAAGAAGACCGGAAACATAGCCATAGAGTATGAGTATAGGGGTAAACCTAGTGGTATTTATGCAACAAAGTCTGACTATTGGTTTCATAGATTAGAAGAAGACAAGGAAGAGTTTTGTACACTTGTATTTAAAACATCAACACTAAAGAAAATTGTGGATAAGTATAAAGATAAGTTGACAAAGAATGTAGGGGATGATAAGGCAAGTAAATGTGTTATCATACCAATAAAAGAAATATTTAGTAAGGAGTTTTATACAAATGTGGTTTAAAAGTATTGTTATTATTATATTATTATTAATTCTTTTATCTACTTGTGGATAGATGGTCATAATTCTGACACATTTGTATGATATAATATATATATATATAACAAAGAATAAATAGTTATTAATAGTTATTATTGTTATTATTATAATTATAATAATAATTATTAATAATATTAATAAAGAGTTTAGACTTGGTTGTTTAGGTTTTAGTGTTGCAACAACAAATAACATTAAATCATATGGTAAACAATCTGCTGTACCGACTATGAGCCAAGTTTTAAAAAGGTTTCGGACATATGTTTTTGCAAGGCATATGTTTCTACTGACTGAACAACAATAACCAAGTTGTAAGGTACGATTTTAAACAAGTATGTCCAAATGGATGAGAGGTTTAAGGTTGGTGTTGAGTATCGTTAATCATGGAAATGATTGGTCGTGAAAGGTTGGGGGTAATCATTTAAATCCCTCGTAGAAATCCGAAAAAGAATTAACTTGGTACTAACTAGGTTAGGCAGGACAGACATAAAGCCCAATTTATTTTGGCAGTCGCACCAGAGAATGTTAGGTAAATTTATTCCTAGGTTATCTGTCAACGAAAGAACAAAGCCAAGTTAATATTATTTGTGTGAGCATTCATCTCTCGAAAGAGAATGGTATATCCCACAAATAAACTACCAAAATAAACATAAGAAAGGGGATTAATTATGTATGTTGATAAGTATTCTGTTCAAGAAATTGGTACAAAATATTCCGATAAGGGCAGGGAAAAACACAATCAAATACTAACTGAATTAAAATCAGAGGATGGTATTCAGTTAAGAAAACTATCAAGAATGGTAGAGGATTTTGAAGATAACTTAATTCACTATGGAAATTGTGAAGTTATTGTGAGGTTTACAAAAGAATCTTCTTGACTTTTGTTGTCAAGTGTGATATAATATAACTATATAATAATTTTTTAAAAGGAGAAAATTATGCCAACAGTAGAAGGAAAAGCTTATTGGGCGAGTATTACTAGACCCAACACAACCTTTGACCCAGTCTATCAAATTGATGTGGCAGTTGATGATGTAACTGCTAAAGATTTTGCTAGTCGAGGAGTGACAGTAAAGGAAGACGAAAGAGGTAAGGTTTTAAAATTCAAAAGAAAAGTTGCAAGAGCAGACGGAACAAAAAATCCTATGCCAAGACTTGTTGACGCAAACAAAAATCCTATTGATGTATTAGTGGGTAATGGTTCAATTGTTAATGTTCTTTACAAGGAGTTCGAATGGACTTTTGCCGGTAAGAGTGGCAGGAGTTTAGACCTACAAGCAGTACAAGTTCTTGACTTAATTCCATATGGCGAGGACTTTGATATAGCAGAGGGTTATGTTGCCGAGAATGGTAAAGGTTCAACAGACGAATTTTAAATAAGTATAAATGAAAGGGCGATATAACATGGAAGACAAATCAAATTTTGTAGAGTACCATGTTCCTTGTGATAGTTGTGGGAGTAGTGACGCAAGAAGTATAAATGATGATGGCAGTAGCTATTGTTTTGCTTGTGAAAACTACTTCCCACCAGACAGCGAGGATATAATAATTAATAAAAAAAGAGAGGGCGAACCAATGCAGGTAGCACAGCGACAAAATATTTCAGACTTTGGTTATCATACCGGAGTATCTTCTTCCATATCAGACAGAGGAATTAATGAAGATGCTTGTAAAACTTTTGGTGTCAAGATTATTCGTGATAACAAAGGAGTAATACAAAAACATATCTATCCTTATTATGATGATAGGGGTACAATGATAGGTACAAAGACAAGATATGTATCAACTAAACAATTTTCCATTATTGGTTCAACAACTAATGCAGGATTATTTGGTCAACAATTATTCAATGGGGGTAAGTATATAACGATAACAGAGGGAGAGATAGATGCATTAAGTGTGTATCAAATGCTTGGAAATAAATATCCGGTTGTCAGTATTAAGAATGGTGTTGCATCCGCAATAAAGGACATTAAGAAAAGTTATACTTGGTTGGATAAGTTTGAGAACATTGTAATTAATTTTGACAATGATGATATAGGAAGAGAAGCAAGTAAAAAGGTAGCAGAATTATTTAGTCCGGCAAAGGCAAAGATAGTTAAACTACCGGAAGAATATAAAGATGCAAACGATATGCTTCGTGCCAAGAAATATGATAAGTATGTCAAGTCTTGGTGGAACGCACCGGTTCATGCACCAGATGGAATTATAAAAGGTTCGTCACTACTTGATGAGGTACTAGAACCGGTAGTTAAATCAACAACTGACTATGGTTGGAAAGGTTTAGATGAATTAACATATGGCATTCGTAGTGGAGAATTAGTAACCTTTACTGCCGGTACTGGACTTGGAAAGACATCTGTTATAAAGGAATTAGTCTATCATATCTTTAAAACAACTGATAAAAATATTGGTATGATTATGCTTGAGGAAAGTCCAAAGATAACAGCACTTGATATTATGGGTGTTGAAGCGAACCTACCTTTAAGAAGACCGGACATTGTTTTAAGTAAGGAAGATAAGATAGAATACTTTAACAAGACAGTTGGTTCGGATAGGTTTTATTTCTATAATCATTTTGGTTCTAACTCTGTTGATAATATTATATCAAGGGTTAGGTATATGGCAAAGGCATTGGATTGTAAGTTCATTATGCTTGACCATATCAGTATGGTTGTATCATCACAAGAATATGGGGATGAACGAAAAGGACTTGATGAAATTATGACAAAGCTTCGTACACTTGTACAAGAAACAGACATGGCTTTAATGATTGTCTCTCATCTAAAGAGACCGGATGGAAAAGGACATGAAGAGGGGGCAGTTACATCCCTATCACAATTAAGAGGTAGTGGTTCTATTGCTCAACTGTCCGATATGGTCATAGGATTGGAGAGAGACGCACAGAATGATGATGAAGTTATTCGTAATACAACATCATTAAGAGTGTTAAAGAATAGATTTGTGGGTATGACTGGACCTGCTACTTATTTATTTTATGATAAGGACACCGGAAGATTACATGAGACAGAGAAACCAACAGACAATGAGAATGCAGACGATAAATTTTAGGAAAGAACAATGGCAAAACTATTTGAAAAATTATTTCTCGATATTGAGACACCCTTATTTAATGGTTCGTTACCTAATAAAATCTTTTGCTTGGTTACTATTTGTGATAAGGGCAATATTGTACATTATACTCCGGATGATATTCATAAATTTAAGAATGTTGCGAGTAATTATTCGGAATTTATTGGACACAACATCATAGGTTTTGATGCACCGGTTATTAAAAATGTACTTGGTATTGATTTATTTAAGATTGGAAAGGTTACAGATACATTAATCTTATCAAGATTATTTAATCCGGTAAGGGAAGGAGGACATAGCTTAAAAGCATTTGGTTTAAAGTTTGGCTACAAGAAATTTGACTTTGATGACTTTACAAAGTTCAGTCAAGAAATGTTAAGGTATTGTATTCGTGATGTTAAGTTATTAATACAAGTTTATAATTTACTGAACAGACAAGGAGTTAATTTTTCTGAACAGTCAATTGAATTGGAACATGAGGTTGCCAAAATAATTGAACAGCAAGTATCGAATGGATTTTTATTTGACCAAGAAAAAGCACATATACTTTTAGCTAGACTGAAACAAAGAATAGATGAAGCACAAGAAAAGGTAAGGGAAACATTTACTCCTCTAAAGATTGAAGAAACTTTTATACCAAAGGTAAACAATAAAGCAAGAGGATATATAAAGGGAGTACCTTTTACAAAAGTTAAGTACCAAGAATTTAATCTTGGTTCACGACAACAGATAGGAGAGAGATTAATTAATCTTGGGTGGAAACCTAAAAAGTTTACGGACAAAGGTCATGTCATTGTAGATGAAAAAGTTCTGTCAGAGATTAAGAACATACCAGAAGCTGAATTAATTAAAGAGTTTCTTTTACTGCAAAAACGAGTGGCTATGATAGAGTCATGGATTGAAGCGGTAAGGGAAGACGGGAGAGTGCATGGTAAAGTTATTACAAATGGTGCTATAACTTCTAGAATGAGTCATCAATCGCCCAATATGGCTCAGATTCCTGCTGTGTACTCTCCTTATGGAAAGGATTGCAGGGAATTATGGGTAGTTCCTAGTGGCTACAAATTAGTGGGAGTAGACGCTAGTGGACTTGAGATAAGAATATTATCCCACTATATGAATGATAAGGAGTATATTAATGAAGTCATTAATGGAGATATACACAGTACAAATCAAACTCTTGCAGGGTTGGAGACAAGAGATATCGCAAAGACATTTATCTATGCGTTCATTTATGGAGCAGGTAACAAAAAGCTCGGAACTATCTGCGGAAGGTCTGAAAGCTATGGAAGAACGATTAAAGATAGATTTCTCAAGCGTCTCCCAAGTCTTGCAAAACTTAGAAAAAGAGTGGACAACGCTGTTAAAAAGGGTTACCTCAAAGGACTCGACCAAAGAAAGCTCATCATCCGGCAAAAGCACTCCGCATTAAACACTTTAATTCAAGGTGGTGGTGCAATAGCCATGAAGAAAGCACTTGTTATTTTATCTAATTATATTTCAACATATAAAATAGATGCGATACCGGTTGCAAATGTTCATGATGAATTTCAGTATCAAGTCAAAGAGGAACAAGCTGATAGGTTTGGTAAACTAGCAGTTCAATCAATCGTGGATGCCGGAGATAAATTAAATCTTCGCTGTTCACTAGACGGGGAGTATAAAATTGGAAACAACTGGAAAGAAACACACTAGTAATAAAAGTTTAGATACTTTAGTTCCGGATATAAACAAACTGTTAGTTAATCTTGTTTATAAAAAGAAAGTTAAGGTAACGGAAGAACAACTATCTAGGTTTTTAAATAATATAAAAGAAGTTATACAAGACTTTACAAGTCCAATGAAGGCGGACAAAGGTGTATTAAGAATGTCCATACTTGGAAGACCGGCTAGACAATTATGGTATGATAGAAACAGACCATTTAAAAAATCTGTACCAGACCCTGCCTTGCAATTAAAATTTTTAAATGGACATATCATGGAACATTTAATTTTATTTCTTGCGGAATTAGCAGGACATAAGGTGACTGACCAACAAAAGAAAGTAACTGTTGATGGTATTGTAGGTCACATGGACAGTAAAATTGATGGAGAAGTTGTTGATGTTAAGACTGCTTCCTCACATGGCTTTCGAAAATTTAAAGATGGTACACTCTATGAAGATGACCCATTTGGTTATGTGGCACAGCTATCCGGCTATGAAGAAAATGAACCAACAAACAAGGGTGGATTTCTTGCTCTTAATAAAGCAACTGGAGAGTTAGCTTTGTTTAGACCGGATGATTTAATGAAACCAAATGTATCTGTTCTTATAAAAGATGTAAAGGAAAAACTGGCAAAGGACACACCACCGGATAAATGTTATGAACCGATACCGCATGAGAAAGGTGGCAACATGAAATTGCCTATGGGTTGTGTGTTTTGCAATCATAAGGTTGAATGTCATGCTGATACAAACGAAGGAAAAGGTTTGCGAGTATTTCAATATGCTAAATCTAAAGTGTATATGACAAAGGTTATGAAAGAACCTAATGTAAAAGAGTTAGCAGTAGAATGAAACCGAAAATAATTCATACGAAAGAATTTTCTTGTGATGATGACCATCCAATAGTTTATTATGTAGTGGATAATAACAATGAGGGTGTGTGTGAATATTGTAATGCAAAATTTATATACAAAGAAAAAGATTTTTTTGATAAGGCACAAGAAGAAAAAGAATTATTAGCTATGTCAATGAAAGAATCTAAAAGACAAAAGGATGAACGAACACCATCAGAAAAATTACAAGATGAAATAGAACCAATTATAACAGCACCTATGATGGATAAGGAATGAGAATAATAATCTTATTATTATTTCTATTCAGTTTAAATGGTTGTGCTTTTTTTGTGGCAAAAGAAACAGTAAAGGTTATTGATATTATTACAGATGAAGACAAGAACCCAGAAAAGAAAAAGAAAATAATAGATAATAAAAATAAAAAGAAAGATAGTCAAAAGAAAAGAGCAAGGGAATTTTATTGTAGTAAGGTAAAAGACCCAATAAAATGTGAGGAATTACAACAATGACAAAGATGGATAAGTTCTATGCTATTTTTGGTGGTGTAGGTATTGCGGTAGTTATGGGTATGCTTTTATATTTACTCATTAGTTGGTGTTTAACTTTTATTTTTTAATAAAAAATGAATAGAAAGAAAATAAAAAAAATACGAAAGAAAGCAAGAGGTATTCTTGTTGAATGGTTGCAGTCATTGGTAATAGAGGAAGAAAAGAAAAAGATTAATGAAAAGAATTTATTTAAAATGATGCCGGAGCAAACACACTATTGGTTTCAAAATCAATTACGATTAAGTGCGTGGTCTTATAAATGGGTTATCAAACATTTAAAACAAAATCCGGACTTGACATTTAAGGAATTACATGACACGATATACAAAGGATAAGTATCGTTCAAAGTTTGAAACGAAAGTCATAACGAAATTAAAAAGAAGAAGAGTAAAATTTATCTATGAGAAAGAAAGATTATACTTTATTCAACCGGCAATAGAAAGGAGTTATCTTCCGGATTTATATTTTCCACAGACAAATATTTATGTGGAGTTAAAAGGTTTATTTACATTAGAGGATAGAAAGAAACATCTATGGTTACGAGAGGATGAAAATTCTAACTATGATATTCGTTTCTGTTTTCAAAATGCAAGTAATAAAATAAGAAAAAATTCTAAAACAACTTATATAGATTGGTGTAAAAAACATGAGTTCAGATGGTGCGAAAAAGAAATCCCCAGAAAATGGATGGTCAGAATTGTACGAAAAAGATAAGGCGTACATTATTTTATCTTCCGTTGGTGTGGGTAAAACTAAAAAAATAGAAATTGAGTTTGTTAATGTCTCTGATGATACGCAGATATTAACGCTTGGGGCAGGGGTACATTGGTTTTGTAAAAACAATATGTCTCTGTGTCATTATATTGGAATGAGAGAATTAGAACATGAAATGTTTGGAAAAGGGGGAGCAGTTGGAAAACCTAAAAACTAAAACACTATTAGAGACAGCATCAAAATTAGTTGGTGGTCAGAGACATACGGATTATGGGGATAAGATAAAGAACCATACAAATATTGCAGACCTTTGGACTGCGTATTTAGATATAAAATTAACACCACATGATGTGGCTATTATGATGTGCCTATTAAAAATAGCACGAACAAAACTTGGAGCAGTCAGCGAAGATACTTATGTAGATGGTTCTGCTTACATGGCAATCGCAGGAGAATGTAAATCACATGAGCAAGATTAAAATAGATTTAGAAAGAGATAATAATATAACACCATTTGGTATCGCAACCATACAAGATAGATACCTTATTGAAAACGAAACTTCACCACAACACGCATTTGCTAGAGCATCAAAGTATGTCTCAACCTTTCATGGTAAAGTAGATTGGGATATGGCACAGCGAATGTACGAGTACGCAAGTAAGCAATGGTTTGGATTTGCTTCTCCAATTCTTTCCAATGCCGGTACAAAAAAAGGTTTACCTATTTCTTGTTTTCTTAATTATGTTCCGGATAGCAGAGAGGGTTTAAGCGAACACTATGATGAAAATATTTGGTTAGCTAGTAATGGTGGTGGTATTGGTGGTTATTGGGGAGCAGTAAGAAGTGATGGAACATCAACAACACATGGTTCAAAGTCAACCGGTTCAATTCCTTTTATTAAAGTTGTTGACAGTCAGATGTTAGCTTTTAATCAAGGTACAACAAGACGAGGAAGCTATGCAGGATACATGGACATATCACACCCAGAGATAGAAGAGTTTTTATTTATGCGTAAGTCTTCTGGTGGTGATGCCAACAGAAAATGTCTTAATCTTCATCATGGTATTAACATAACTGATAAGTTTATGGATGCCGTATCAAAGAATATAGATTGGAATTTAATAGACCCTCATTCAAATAAAGTTATTAAGTCTTTGAATGCGAGGAACTTATGGCGAATGATTTTAGAAACAAGACATGAAACTGGAGAACCTTATCTTCATTTCATTGATACATCCAATAGATATTTACCGGACAAACAAAAGAAACTTGGATTAAAAGTTAATCAATCAAATTTATGTAGTGAAATAACTCTTGCAACAGCAGAGGATAGAACGGCTGTATGTTGTCTATCAAGTGTTAATCTAGCCAAGTATGATAAGTGGTCTAGCTCTCCTACATTTATACCGGACATGGTTCGAATGCTGGATAATGTGCTGGAACATTTTATTCTTGCTGTCTATGATTTTTCTTTTGATATGGAAGGAAACATTAAGGACATGACTATAAAGGAAAGCATGACCGGATTTGAAAGAGCAGGATATAGTGCATTCAGAGAACGAAGCATTGGACTAGGTGCTATGGGATTTCATACTTACTTACAGAAATTAAACATACCATTTGATAGTGCTATGGCAACCGGACAGAACATGAAAATGTTTAAATACATTAAGGAAAAATCTGTTGAGACTTCAAAGAAACTTGCAATGGAAAGAGGAGAAGCACCGGACATGGAAGGTACAGGTATGCGTCACGCACACTTGTTAGCCATTGCCCCTAATGCTACCTCATCTATTATTTGTGGTGGTACAAGTCCATCCATTGAACCTATACGAGCAAATGTTTATTCCCATAAAACTTTAAGTGGTACATTTCAAGTACGCAATAAACATTTACATGAACTCTTTAAAGTAAAGTGGGAAGGGTCAGAAGATTTACAAAAAGAATATGATAATGATTATGTTTCCTTTAAAGATAAAGTATGGAAACATATTAGTGAACATCAAGGTTCAGTAAAACATTTAAAATTTTTAACGGAATGGGAACGAAGTGTATTCAAAACTGCTGATGAAATAGACCAACATTGGATAGTGGAACACGCTTCACAGCGACAAGAATATATTTGTCAAGCACAGTCAGTCAACTTATTTTTTGTTGCCCCACCTATACAGTCTTCTCAAGATGACCATGATAATTTTTTACGATATTCCAACAAGGTTCACTTCGAAGCTTGGAAAAAGGGATTAAAAAGTTTATATTATTTGAGAAGTCGTGAAGCAAAGAGTGCTGAAAATATTAACCTTAAAGTAAAACGAATTAAACTTGATGACGAAATGTTAGAAGAGGAGTGTTTATCATGTCAAGCGTAACAGAAAATTTATTAGAAGAAAGGACTTATTACAAACCCTTTGAATATCCTTGGGCTTTTGATTATTATATTATTCAAAATCAATTGCATTGGCTACCGGAAGATGTACCCATGCATGAGGATGTAAAGGATTGGAATACAAAACTTACACCTGCTGAAAAGAATTTACTGACACAGATATTCAGATTGTTTACACAATCAGATGTTGATGTTGGTGCAGGATATTATGAAAAATATATTCCGGTATTTAAAAAGCCGGAGTTAAGAATGATGATGGGTTCATTTGCAAACATTGAATCTGTTCATCAACACGCATACTCATTGCTGTTAGATACAGTAGGTATGCCGGAGTCAGAGTATAAAGCATTTGCCAAGTATGAGGAAATGTCAGCCAAGCATGACTATGTACAAAAGTTTAATGTGACTGACAAGAAAAATAAATTAAAACCTTTAGCAAAAGCATTAGCAGTTTACTCTGGATTTACAGAAGGTCTGCAATTATTCTCTAGCTTTGCCATACTGATGAACTTTCAACGATTTGGAAAGATGAAAGGTATGTGTAAGATAGTTGATTATTCTATTAGGGATGAGTCTCTTCATGTTGAGGGTATGACAAAAGTATTTCGTACTCTTATCAAAGAGAACATTCACATATGGACTGACGATTTCAAGAAAGAAATATATCAGATATGCAGGGAAATGGTTGACCATGAGGACAACTTTATTAAACTTGTATTTGAAATGGGAGATATACAAGGACTAACATTGGAAGAAATGAAACAATATAATCGTTATATTGCTGATAGAAGACTGTTACAATTAGGATTGAAACCTAATTATAATGTCAAAGATAATCCTTTATCATGGTGGGATGAAGTGATTGGAGTTGAACACCAAAACTTTTTCGAGGGGAGGGCATCATCCTACGCCAAAGCCAGTATCAAAGGAAACTGGTCCAATGTATTTGATGATGTAGAAGTGAGTTGATGCTGTGCCTAACTATAAAAAAAATACAGAAGCCACTCTCTTTTCCTATACCTTACTAATAAATAAAGAAGGAAAGCTCATAACGCAAATAACCTCTTTACCCATTGAGGATGAAGAGGTTATGTCAAAGTGTTTTAAAATTCGGGAGGAACGAAATTTTTTTATTAATCTTGTTTCTGAAACCAAACGAAAGCTTTCACCTATTCATGAATGGTTACAGAAGTATTTAAATTCTATTTCTTAATTATTTTTATTCCATTTTTCTTTACTTTGTAAAGTCCATGCTTTCATTGCTTCTTTGGTGACTTTCTTATTTACTAAGACAGCACCCTCTGGTATATCATTGTAAAGTTTTATTACTTTACCATCACTAGATATTTCTACGATAGCTTCCCCACAGAAAGCATCTTTTTTAAATTCTTTATCTCTTGCGAGTATTCTTTTTTCTTTAAGGCAGGAAGATAAATTTTCCATTGGAATATATTGCGTCATTCTATCTTCAGTATCATTCATGTTACCAAATAGAAACATGACGATAACACTAATTACTTCCATTCCCATTTTGTTGCCTTACTTTATCTTTTAATTTTTCTACATCCCCTTGAAGTTTTTCAACTTGGTCTTTAAGGAAATCAATATTAACTCTGTTGTTCATCATTGACTCCATTTCTTTTTGTATGCCTTCTTGATTTTTTGCCAACCATTCCACCAACATTGTCTGTTCCATATCTATAGGTTTTTGGTCAGCCGCTTTTAATAAGTCTGCACTCATTAATTGCTTTGATGTTTCTAGCTCCGTAATTCTTTGAATCAAACCAAAGTATGCCCAAGTTCCTACAGCAACTAATGTTATTAATGAGACAACTGTTTTAAGTGGCATCTGTACATTTGTATGTTCAGATACTTTCATTATATTCCTACCACAATTACAAATATTATTACTGTTATAACTGCTATAGCAATAGCCAGTTTATCAAACCAATCAATCATTTAGTCTCCGTAAGAATAAGACTTTTTCTTTTTAGACTTGCTATTATCATCAATTATATCAAATAATTTTTGATGTTCTCTCTGTATAGATTTATTTTGTTTAACAATTTCTTTATCTTTTTGATTCATTTGCTTCATATCTCTTTGTAATTCTTTAACATCCGATAATAAACTTTGTAAATCCAATTTCATCTTTACTTGATTTTCAATTACATCTTTTTTATTTTCTTCTTCGAAGCTTTTGTACATCTGGTCTACCCGAGAATCTAATTTACTCACATACCATATAACTCCTATCCCTTGTACAAGCACAAATGCCACAACAGCAAAAGATATTTTAAGTCCGTTCATAATTTAATCCCATTTAAACACTTGTTTAATTGTCCAAGATTCTTTTTCGGTATCTGTCAAAACATCATTCTTGGCATCTCTATCTGAAGTACCAGAATCTCTTCCATATGTGACTGTAGTTGTTGATGGTTTAACACTTAAAGTATTCATATCATAGCATCCAAATAAACTTACTATAGCCATGCTAAGTATTATTTTTTTTATCATGACGATTTTTACGATTCCATCTCAAGTGCCAAGCCCATGTACTGACCTTACCACCATAAGTTTCACAAAAATTTAGAAATCTATCCTTTAAATATCTATACATTATTTCTTAACGAGACTTCCCCCAAAGTATAATCCTATAATAGCTGACATCAAGTGAGTATCAAGTGGTGTGATAACAACACCAAAGAACTCCTTGTCCATTACTATTTCTTTTGATTCAATAAGGAAGAAAAATCCCCTAGTAAATTCTGTCCATGTAAGGAAGACACTTGTATCAAAGAATACCGGAACAAGTTTAGGATAGGCAATGATAAAGAAGACTGCTGTTAAAGCAATTATTCTTCGTGTCCATTGAAACCCTTTGTTATCATACCGCCTTGCCTTGTCAATTTCTTCCATTTGAAATTTACCTCTAGCAAGAAGCATCTTTTGTTCCGCTTGTTTTGCTTTAATGCTCTGACCCCAGATGGACATAAATCCACCCAGTAAGCTAGAACCTAGCATTGTAATCATTTCTACCGGCAATCCGCCTAGCATTTTAAACTCCTGTTATTATAATAAAGTTTTCCAAACAATAAGGAGAACAACAACAGCACCAACTACTACTGCTATCTTTCCTTTCTTGCTCAAATCTTTCCAATATTTCATTTTATTCTCCTTAGTTTTTTAAAAAATTTTTTAGTAATGAACTAAAGTTAGGTTGTTTTCCATATACACCGCCTACTTTAATTCCCTTCCATTGTATAGTTTTATTCACAGGTTCAGTATAAGTAGGTTCTTTCGTATCAAATACGACTGGCTTCCATTTCTTTTCCAACTTTTTTTTATACTTCGGTCCACTCATTGCATTTCCTGTTATTGTTATTATTACTATTATCAATAATAAATATTTCATTTGTAAGAAGGGGCAGAGCAAAGCTACTGTGTGATTTCTTTTGATGCCCCTACCTTTTTATTTTATCTTGATTGTTCGTGGTTTCTTTTCTTCCGGTAGA
>VTLG01016982.1_pt1 | contig 13837 bp, 21 predicted proteins | sample 4694571 | NCBI WGS metagenome assembly VTLG01 (sample SAMN12604809, study PRJNA352737) | marine metagenome | biome: ENVO:00000447; feature: ENVO:00000209|ENVO:00000569|ENVO:01000036; material: ENVO:00002151; isolation source: viral sequences binned using virsorter ...
ACTCTCTGAATCCTTTATGAGTGGTCTTAAGACCCTCTTTGAAGAACATTATGTTGAAATCCCTGACGACAAATATGATGTCTTAGAAGCAATGACTTCTAAGTTAGATGAAATGGAAACAAAACTAAATGAGCAGATCGAGAGTAATGTCGAATTGACAAAGCGTCTCTCCAGTTCTGTATCAGACAACATCCTTGACGAAGTTAGTGAAGGTTTGGCATTATCCCAAAAAGATAAACTCTCCGAACTATCTAAAGGTGTTGAGTTTGAAAGTGAAGAGCAGTACAGAGAAAAACTCACCACACTGAAAGAATCGTATTTCAATGCGAAACCAGTTGTGGAATCCTCTGAAGTCACATCTGAGGAGAGCATAGTGGAGGATCATTCCCCTGCAATGTCACAATATCTCTCAGCATTGACAAAGTTCCAATAGTAAATTTTTAAATTACACCTAAAGGTAAAGCCAAATGTTTAATTCTGGACAACTCCAGAAGAAGTGGCAACCACTCTTAGAGGCAGAAGGATTAGATAAAATCCAAGACAACCACAGAAGAGCAGTTACCGCCCAACTTCTAGAAAACCAAGAAAGATTTTTAAGAGAAGAGAGAGCATTCTTGTCAGAAGCTCCTCCAACAGTTAACACAGACCCATCTGGTGCTGGAACCGCAGGTTTCAGTGGCGGTGCTGCGGTAGGTGGACCTGTTGCTGGTTTCGACCCAGTTCTTATTAGTCTTATTCGTAGATCAATGCCTAACTTGGTGGCATACGACCTAGCTGGCGTTCAACCAATGAACGGACCAACTGGATTGATCTTCGCAATGAGATCTAAGTACGACAACCAGAACGGTACAGAAGCATTCTTCAACGAACCAGATTCTGCATTCTCTGCTCAAGACTCCGACACATCATTCACACAGGGTGATTACACAGGAGCAACTGACGGAGATTCAGACGTTGGTTTCGGTACAACTGCACAAGGTGGTGGTAACCCATCAATCTTGAACGGTGGTGCAGAGAACGCTTACTCAGTTGGACAAGGTTTCAAGACTCAACAGTCTGAAGCTTTAGGCGACGGTGCTAACAACGACTTCAGAGAGATGGCGTTCAGCATCGAGAAGGTATCTGTGACTGCGAAGTCAAGAGCCCTCAAAGCTGAGTACAGTTTAGAACTAGCACAAGACCTCAAGGCGATCCATGGATTGGATGCAGAGGCTGAGTTAGCAAACATCCTTTCTACTGAGATCCTCGCTGAGATCAATAGAGAGATCATCCGTACAATCTACAAGGCAGCAAGACCTGGTGCTCAAATCAATACAGCAACAACTGGTGTATTTGACTTAGACACAGACAGTAACGGAAGATGGATGGTTGAGAAGTTCAAAGGTATGATCTTCCAACTTGAAAGAGATGCTAACGCAATCGCACAGGAAACTCGTCGCGGGAAGGGTAACATCATCCTTTGCTCTGCTGATGTTGCTTCCTCTCTAACAGCTGCTGGTCAACTAGACTACACACCTGCACTTTCATCTAACATGAACGTTGATGATACTGGTAACACATTTGCTGGTACATTGAACGGTAGATACAAAGTTTACATCGATCCATTCGCTGCAAACCTAAGTGCTGATCAGTACTATGTTATGGGATACAAGGGTTCTAACCCTTATGATGCTGGTCTATTCTATTGCCCTTACGTTCCACTACAGATGGTAAGAGCAGTTGGACAAGACACATTCCAACCAAAAATTGGTTTCAAAACCAGATACGGAATGGTTGCTAACCCATTTGCTGAAGGTACTACACAAGGTCTTGGTAGAATTACTGGTAACAGTAACAGATACTACAGACGTGTTAAAGTTACAAACCTTATGTAAGCGAGTTGCTTATATACTTTCAAAGGACTGCTGTTGCAGTCCTTTTTTTATGCTATGATAAATATGATAGTAATGCTAAATTATGAAAGATCAAGGGTCTATTGATGGTGGTGAAACACCAGAAATAAAATATGATAGAGCACTTGCTCTATTCACAGAGTCAGTTCTGGCACCTGACCATCACCTTAGAGGTTGTGCACATAACCAACACTGTTACGAAGAACTAATGGTGATTAGAAATGAGGTGTTACAGTACTTAAAAACGATGCGTAAGTAATGGCAGATACTAGAGTTAGGGGTGCAACGCCACCATTCAAAATAAATGAACCAACCAATAAGAATTTTCTTTCTATTGTTGGGTTCAAGTTTGTGCTGAATCGTGCTCCTAAAGTTAGTTTCTTTTGCAACGAAGCAAACATACCAACAGTTACTCTTGGTACCACAGTTCAGGCATCGTACCTTAGACAAATACCAGTACCAGGCACAGAGTTATCTTACGAAGACTTGACGCTTAGTTTTATGGTAGATGAAAACTGCGAGAATTACTTGCAGATATATGATTGGATTACTGGACTAGGATTCCCTGAGTCTCTACAACAGTACGAAGATCTAAAGAAAGTAGACAGGTTTTATCCTGACTCTGCTGAGAAAGATCAGTTTGTAGAGAGGTCTGATGGAACTTTGATAGTCTTAGACAGTAACTATAACCCTAGTATCACTGTCAAATTCAAAGATTTATTTCCCGTAGCATTGTCTGGTGTACCATTCAGTGCCACAGAGACAGAACAAAGATATTTCACTGCTCAAGTTACCTTTAAATATACTATTTTTGATGTGATTGATGTCAATGGAGCGAAGGTCTAGCACCCTAAGTCTTGAGATGATTCAAGACATGTGGGAGAAGGACGCAAAAATTAATAATGATGAACTGGATAGTGAGTCACTCAAGATTCCCCAGTTACACGCTACTTATTATGAGCTATATAATACGATACTGCTCATGCGAAAGCGTGAAGAGCAGACACATTGTAATGTTCTACTAGATCGGAGAAAGTATTACACAGGTAAGGCAACTGCATCTGTATATGAAGCAGAACCATTCCCTTACAAGGTCAGAGATAAGGATGACCTCAAGTTATATCTTGAAGCAGACGAGAAACTCAGGAAGACCAAACTAAAAATCGAGTACTATGACACTATGTTGAAGTATATCGAAGAAATACTAAGACAAATCTCCAATAGAACTTACCAGATAAAGAACGCTATCGAATGGAGACGTTTCAACGCTGGTTATGGCTGATCTGACTATAAAAAAGAAGAATGAAGTCTTCTTGAAGATTGATTGTGATCCTCACATACAACATGAGTTGCAGGATGAGTTCACTTTTGATGTGCCAGGTGCTAAATTTATGCCACAGTACCGTAGTAAGTACTGGGATGGTAAGATAAGATTATTTAATTTGCAGAAGCAAGAGATATATGTTGGTCTGTTAGATAAAATCACGTCATTTTGTAAGAGATATAATTACGAATACGAATTTGAGAACTCCAAGTTCTATGGTCTGCCATATCAAGAGACGGAATCAATCTCTCGTGAGGGAGTAAAGGACTATCTAACTGGGATCTCGAAATACAAACCTCGTGATTATCAGATTGAGGGTGTGTTTGATGCATTACAAAAGAATCGTAGACTAATTATATCACCAACAGGGTCTGGTAAGTCCCTGATGATCTATGCTATTACACGATACCACAAAGAGTATGGTAGGTCAACCCTGATTATTGTCCCGACTACCTCTCTTGTAGAACAGATGTATAAGGACTTTATAGATTATGGATGGAATGTCGAAGATATATGTCATAAGATCTATGCTGGTAAGGATTTGTTGAGTCAACATCCAGTTATTATAAGCACATGGCAGTCAATATACAAGTTACCAAAGACATGGTTTGAAAGATTTGATGTTGTAATTGGTGATGAAGCACATCAGTTTAAGTCTAAATCATTAATAAGCATAATGACTAAACTTTATGACACAAAATACAGGTATGGTTTCACGGGTACGCTCGATGGTACACAAACTCATAAGTGGGTACTTGAAGGTTTATTCGGACCCTCTTATAAAATCGTCAATACTAAGGAGTTACAGGAGAAAGGTTATCTAGCAACACTCAACATCAAAGTTCTGCTACTCAAACATGAACCTAAGAAGTTTGATACCTATCAGGATGAAATAGAATATATTATTACACATGAAAAAAGAAATAAATTCATCAGAAACCTAGCACTGGACTTGAAAGGTAACACGTTGATACTTTATAGTCGGGTTGCCACCCATGGTGAGGTACTATTTGACCTCATAAATATAGACGATAGGAAAGTATTCTTTATTCATGGTGGTGTGGATGCAGAAGAACGTGAAACTGTCAGAGGTATAGCAGAGGTTGAGTCCAATGCTATTATCATTGCTTCCTTTGGAACATTTTCCACTGGTGTCAATATCAAAAACCTCCACAATGTTGTGTTTTCTTCTCCATCTAAATCTAGAATAAGAACACTTCAGTCTATCGGTAGGGTCTTACGTAAAAGTAATTCCAAGTTGAGTGCTACATTATATGATATAGCGGACGATACTAAGAAAGGATCAGTTCAGAACTATACTTTGAACCACTTGATTGAAAGAATCAAATACTACAACGAGGAAAAATTCAACTATGACATCATCCAAATCAAAATCTGATGAACCGTATGAAGATTTTCTTGCGGCTATCAAACTTGTGAGTGGTGAAGAAATACTGTCAAAGGTTGTTGTGTGTAGTGATGATGACGATAGAATTATTCTAGAGAATCCAGTCATATGCCAAGAGGTTCGCACCCCTGGTGCGAATATCCCGATGGGATATAAATTTGAACCATGGATGAAATTGACTGATGAGGAGGTTTTTATAATAGATTTGAATCGAGTGATTACAATCTCTGAGATCAGCGACCAAGAAGTATTGAAAACATATGATACTATAGTGAAGTCGGGATTCACTCGTAACTCACCAGAAATAACTAGAGAGATGGGATATATAAACTCAGTCGAGAGAGCACGTAAGAGTTTTGAGACCTTATATAATACTGAACCTAAGAAAGAGAAAGATAGCTAAGTTATCCCTTTCACCCCTAACAGGGTTAGTATAACAATATTTGACGGACGTGTCAAGTAATGCTATACTTATTAGTAATCAGAGGTACAAATAAATGTCACGTAAGAGATCTGAGCATTACGTCAATAACAAGGAATTCCTTGCTGCCATCATCGATTACAAGGATGAGATAATTATTGCAGAGAAAAGAGGATTACCAAAACCTGTAATACCTCGTTACATTGGTGAGTGTTTCCTCAAAATTGCAACACACTTATCATTCAAACCAAACTTTGTAAACTACATGTTCAAAGATGATATGGTTTGTGATGGTATAGAGAACTGTGTACAGTATATCAATAACTTCAATCCTGATAAGTCTAAGAATCCTTTTGCCTATTTTACTCAGATTATACACTATGCATTTCTAAGAAGAATACAGAAAGAGAAACGTCAGTTAGATATAAAACAAAAAATAATAGAGAAGTCTGGTTATGACGAAGTTTTCGTCGCAGACGAAAAGGATAAGTCTTCTGAGTACAACTCAATTAAAGATGCTGTTCATCATAGAAGTAACAATAGATGAACTTTACTGAGGAAGAATTAGAGTGTATACGTGTCTGCGTATCAAATGCACCTATACCTTATGACATCACTAAGAAAAAAATACCTGGTGATATACTGCAAAAAATAGGACAACCTGCTAGAATAGAGCATAAAGGTGAAACTAAAGTTGATTGTGATTTGAGTCGGTACGAATGAAAGTTGCTATTATTACAGACCAACACTTCGGTTTCAAGAAGGGTTCTAAAATTTGGTTAGATTATTTTCAAAAATTTTATGATGAAGTATTCTTCCCCACTCTAAAGAAGGAAGGTATAGATACTATACTTGATCTAGGGGATACTTTTGATAACAGGAAGGGTGTTGATCTACGCTCTCTCGATTGGGCAAAGTCAAATTACTTTGATATTATTCGAGATAACGGAATGAAGATGATCAGTATAGTTGGTAATCATACTGCCTTCTATAAGGATACTAATGACATCAACACCATAGATCTAATGCTTAGAGAGTATGATAATATAAGAATCGTTGAGGAGTGTGAAGAGATAACTGTAGGAGGATTACCCATTCTCTTTATACCATGGATCAATAGTGAGAATGATGCTAATACCTATCAGATGATTCAGCAGAGCACTTGTAAGGTTGCCATGGGACATCTAGAACTAAATGGGTTTGTCGCCACACACGGGCATGTGATGGACGTAGGAGCAGACTTTGAGTGTTATAATAAGTTCAAGCATGTGTTCTCTGGTCACTACCATACAAGGTCAAACAATGGCAGTATATACTACCTAGGTAACCCATACGAGATGTTTTGGAATGATGTGAATGATAAGAGAGGATTTCATATCTATGATACAGATACACTAAAACTAAAAACAATCAATAATCCTAATGCAATGTTCAAGGTAATTGACTATGCAAACACACCTAGACAGATGACTAACTTTGACCAGTATAGAGATAAGATAGTCAAGGTTGTAGTCAGAGAAAAGGATGATGATAAGTCATACGATATGTTCATGCAATCACTATCAAAAGCAAATCCTTATGATATAAAGGTTGTGGAGAGAACAGTCAATATGCTTGCACCTGATGAGGATATAGCACAGACAGAAGATACTATGACATTGCTCAATACATATATTGATGACCTTAGTACAGACTTGAACAAGTCTAAGATCAAAGATATACTAAGGGAAACATATCAGCAAGCATGTGAGGTATTATGATACACAATGATCCTTGGCAGTATATGACTGTTGAAAATTTTTTGAGTCCCGAAAGGTGGAAGGATATGCAGACGAGAGCACACTATGAGATGATGGCATATCATGAAAGAGAAGGACTTACACCATCAGGAAAGTGGATACGTTGGGTTGATAGCGATATACTACCAGAGTCTAATGTTCTGCATAAGCAGATGGAAAGGTTTAGAGAACCTCCTAAGAATGTAAAAAAGATAATGCATTGGGCAGTGTGTCCACCAAACTATACTATGCCCATGCACTGTGACTATGATGCAAGGTTCTTCACAGCAGTATTCTATATCAGTCCTCCAGAGAGTTATGGTACGATACTCTGTAAGAATGACTCAGAGTATAATGATTTTGAGTTACGTAACACTGCCTTTGATACTAATGAGTATGAGTTAGAAGTACCATGGAAACAAAATAAAATGTTTGCCTTCAATAATTTACCTAAATCGTGGCACTACTATAAGGCAGGTGCAGAACCTAGAATTATCATACAATCCTTCTTCGTAGATCTAAATAAAATTGTAAAGGGAAAAGAAGATTGGGATCATCTTATTGACCTAGACCCAAAGTATTACGACTAATGCATATAATTACTCCATCAGAAAATAAAGATACAGGAGCATACTCAGTCATCAATGAGTTGGGAGAAAAGGTTGTATTTTTCTTCATAGAGAAAGACGATGCTGAAAGATATGCTATAATGCTAGAAGATCAAGGCGAAACTAAAATGCATGTAATTCATGTTGCTGATCGTGTAGCAATTGCTGCTTGCGAAAAAACTGGAACAAGGTATACTGTAATTGGTAAAGACGACTTTGTTATTCCAGTAGAAACTAAGTGATTCGATTCAAAGAAATTCGTTATAAAAACTTTTTGTCATCAGGAAACCAGTTCACATCTATAAAATTAGATGAGAACAGGGATACTCTCATTGTTGGTGCCAATGGTTCGGGTAAGAGTACGGTTCTCGATGCCCTAACTTTTTCTTTGTTCGGTAAACCGTTCCGAAAGGTCACTAAAAGTCAGTTACTCAACAGCACAAACGAAAGAGACGCTAAAGTTGAGATAGAATTTGATATAGGAGATGTTCCATACAAAGTTGTTCGTGGTATAAAACCAAACATCTTTGAAATTTATCGTCATGGAAAGAAAACTAATGAGGATTGTTCAGCAAATGAACAACAGAAGACTCTCGAAAACCAAATACTTAAACTCAACTATAAATCCTTCACTCAAATTGTTATACTTGGCAGTGCTTCTTTCATTCCCTTTATGCAGCTTAGTGCTCCGCATCGCAGAGAGGTCATAGAAGATCTTCTAGATATAAAAGTATTCACTATGATGTCTGACATCCTAAAGGTGCAGATCAAAGAGTCAAGAGATGCTCTAAGAGTGCTCGAACTCAAGAAAGAATCTGTTGCAGATAAAATAGTAATGCAGAAACGATTTATCAAAAGTATAGAGGACTCAGGAAATGACAGCATCGCAACCAAACGAGAAGAAATCCAGAATTGTGATCAAGAAACAGTCGAGTATCAAAGGAGTGTTGAAGAACTTATCTCTAAAGTCAACGAAAAACAAAAAGAAGTAGAGGAATACACCACAGCAACTGATACTCTAAAGAAACTCAGTAAGTTTAAAGTTAAGTTACAAACTAAAAAACAAAACTCTAATCAGGAACTAGATTTCTTTACAGAGAATACGGTTTGTCCTACATGCACACAGGATATAGAGGATAAGTTTAGAGTAAATAGAATTGACCAACTCCGACAAGTTTTAGTAAAGCATCAAGCAAGTATTGATGAGATTACCTCTGCTATTGAAGCAGAAGAAGAGCGTGAAAAGAACCTCGTGAAACTTCAAAGGGAGACTACAACATTATCTAATGAGATTTCTCAATTCAATATTAGAATTGCTAACAACAACAAACGAAGAGGAACACTTGAAACAGAAATTCAAAACATTACCGATAAGATTGAGAACAGAGATACTGAAGACGAGAAACTAACAGACTATAAGAACCAACTCAAAGATATATTACTAAAACTAGAGGAAACACAGGATGATTTTGATTACCTGAGTGAGGGTAATCAACTCTTGAAGGATGATGGTGTAAAGAAAAGGATCATCAGAAAGTATCTACCTCTGATAAACAAACAGGTAAACGATTATCTACAGAGGATGGATTTCTATGTCAACTTCATGCTTGACGAAGACTTCAATGAGTCTGTACAGACACCTGTACATGAGAAGTTCTCCTATGCATCATTCTCTGAGGGTGAGAAGATGAGGATTGACCTTGCACTCCTGTTCACATGGAGAGAGATAGCAAGGATGAAGAACAGTGTGGTTACTAACCTACTGATCATGGACGAAGTATTTGACTCATCACTAGATGAGTTTGGTACAGACTATTTTCTCAAGATCGTCAGATATATCATCACAGATGCCAACGTGTTTATAATCTCACACAAACAAGATTTGTACGATAAATTCAATCACTGTCTAGAGTTTACCAAAGATAAGGGGTTCTCCAAACTAAAATCTTGACAGGAGGACGTATTGTGGTATACTAAATAGATTCATAACAAAGGACTCGAAAGATCGTAACCCTTTGCGTATGTAAATGATCCCATGTCGGGGATCTATCATCCGCAGGGGTTTTTTAGTGCCCGTGCGAGATACAATAAAACACATGTCAATTAAATCAACAATCGCTGCAATAGCAGCATCTCCTCTTCTAGTATCTGGTGCAGCTTTTGCTGGTCCATATGTTAATATAGAAGCAAGTGGAAACTATCCTGATGGATCATATACAACTGGTGGAATCGAAACAGTAGTAGGATACGAAGGAACAACAGAAGGCGGAATCGGATACTACGTATCTGGTGGTCCAACAGTTACTCATACAGAAACAACTGATGAGTTCGGTGACGTTGAGTTCATTGGATACCTTGGTGGTTCATACGATAAGTTCTACGGAGAAATCTCTGCTGTAACTAACGAAGATGACCTAGACTGGGGTGCTAAAGCAGGTGTGAAATTCACATTCTAAGCACAATATATAAGAGAGTCTTGACAGATTCTCTTTTTTTTCTTATAATATAAAAATGAACATTAAAGCAATCTTAGCAGTTGCTGCTGTAACTGCTTTTTCTTCTCCTGTATTAGCAGGACCTTACGTTGGTGTAGACACCAAGTCAAAATTCACTGGTAACAACTACAGTGCAACCGAATTCACTGGTAAGATCGGTTACGCTGGTAAACTAGGTGAAGGTGGTACTAAGTACTTCGTAGAAGGTGGTCCTATCATAACTGTTGCAGACGGTGGTGATGAGACAACTGAACTAAGACTCAATACTGGTTTAGCATTTGCTCTAACAGATTCTGTTGGTGCTAAAGTCGGTGGTAAGTTCACATCTAACGATGGTGGAGACAACAAGTACGAATTCCTAACTGGAATCAAGTACAGTTTCTAAATAACACTGGTTCGAGATGGATCAATGAGGGGTGCTTGACACCCCTTTTTTTTATGCTATATAATAAACGGACTAGGTAAGATTATGGATCAAGATGAAGCAATGTTTGGTGCGGAACCCAAACCTAAGAAAAAACCATCTAATGGTGGTAAGTGGAAGTGGATATCATTTGGTATAGTAGGCAGTCTATTCGCTGTCTCACATCTTGGTATGATAGGATATATTGCAAGTAGAAAAGAAACACCCAAGTTACCAAGTTTAGATATACCTGTAGGTCCTTACACATCATACAAGGCAAGTGTAACAGACGATAGTTATGTTATATCATATAGTGCAAACGATCCTAAGACAGCATTCATCACTAAGGAGATCAAAGAGAAAGGTGGATTCTTAGGACTAGCAAACGAGACAACTCAGATTACTGAAGAGTACTTCATGGATGGTCAGATCAACCAAGGAGGACCTGTATCTAACCATAGGTCTTGGATTGACATGAAACCTGGTTTGACACCACAGCAATCACAGCAGATTACTGATGCCCGAAAAAGCGAAGCATGTATCAAAGCAATCGGATCAGCAGAAGGAACTGGAAGACTCGTGGGTACCTCGGTTGGTGCTAGTGCTGCTCCTGCTTTGTCTGGTATCCCCTTTATTGGTTGGGTCGCTGCTGGTTGGGTGGCAATGTTTGGTGGTGATCAGGGTGCTAATATAGGTGGTGGAATGGCAGAAGATCTTAATAAGAACTGCTGATGCTAGAAGGAATTGTTATAATCGCAGTCGGGTCATTGGTTTTCATAGTGCTCGACATATGGATTCGTCACATGGTTGATAAGAATAAGAATAAATAGTAATACTTCTTTACAATTGAATGTCAGAAATCCGACACATGATCGAAATGGTTGTCATGCTTATTTTCGTGACGACTGTGCCAACAGCGTTAGTCATATCCTTGTTTCTCAAATGGTGGGGTCGTAATATAAAAAATATTGAACAATGACATAAGTGTGCCTTATGTAAAGTTTCTTGACAAAATTTTATTTTTTATATATAATTATGTAACAAAAGTACACAATTACTAAATGACTGTAACAACTGAATCAGGCGGAAGACAAAACGCCTTCCCAACTGAGACCCGTCCTTACATTGATGAGTCTGTATCATACGAAGGATACCCTCAGAATGCTGAGAAAGTAAATGGTCGTTGGGCAATGGTAGGATTTGTAGCACTACTAGGTGCTTACGTTACCACAGGACAAATCATTCCTGGTATCTTCTAATGGATAAGAATCATCCCTACTGGAGATATGCTGAGAAAGTCAATGGACGTCTCGCAATGCTCGGTCTAGTGATCGGCACTATCAACTATGGTCTATTCGGATGGATAGCACCAGGTTTCTTCTAATGAAGATCAACTCACAATTCACAATTCAAAAAAGGTACAAATTCATGACACCAGAAGCAGAAAAGTTCAACGGTTGGATGGCAATGATTGGTTTCGTTGCAGCAGTCGGAGCATACGCAACAACAGGAAACATCATTCCAGGTATTTTCTAATGAAAGAAAAGAAAATCGAAACACAAAAGAAAATCGCAGAGAACTGGAACGGTAGACTAGCAATGTTAGGTCTAGTTGCAGCAGCAACTTCAGACTTATTGACAGGTCACATGTTCTTCGGTCAATTCTAAATGACTGATCTCTCTGTAGTAAATGATATATCACCCTTCCAAGCAATACTATGGTGCTTCTACCCAGTAGGAACCATAGTATTTCTTGAGTTATTCCTTCGTGCCATCAATGGTGACGATGATGACGACGATGAGGGTGGTGGAGTAATGACACCAGTTTATCAAGGAGCATAATGCAACACATTCTATTCACATCAGTAATAGCACTCTACATCGCATCAGGTGTAGGCAACATCGCTTTCGCATGAAGAAAGTGTTTTATAATCCATACTATCCATTGATAGAATTCGGATTCTTTGTTATTGTAGGCACAGTAGCAGGATTTGCAGGAGTAGTATGAAAGGTCACACACCACTAAAACAAGTTCCCAGAATATTTTGTTGGGCAGTCATCTTCGCTATACTGTTTGGTGTAACAACCACAGCATATGCAGATGTACCAGTATTATATGTTCAAGTTCCTCAGTGGACTGACGATTGGGCAGTGTGTGCAGTAGACATACCTGACGCACAATGTCATTGGTATGTACAACAAGCAGACAACACATTTGGGGAAGGTTTCGATTGGGAAACTGCTCCATGGTTTGATGCCAACGGGTTAAACGATGTACCCGCAATACAAGCATCGACAGTAGTAGAGAAGTTGCAAGATAGATAGCGTTATGCTATCATAGCAACATGAAACTAATAGAGATAAGTGATAACTTCCACAACTTCCTAGATGTTGTAGAGAAAAGATTCGTAAAAGAAGATAGATGGGATAGGTCGTATGATTATCATGCGGATCCCATCTTTTTTTGTAGTGTAACTTTCCTAAAGATGTTACTACAGACAGGACAAAGGTATGATGGTCCTAACAAAGCATTAGTTTGGAGTGAGCAAGAGGATATAACAGCAAAGAAAAAATTTGATCATGGTATATTGAAGAGAAAGTTTCCTGAGTGTATTGACACACCTGTCATAGGGTACTATCCACCTACAGGATTTGTAGGTTGGCATACCAACTATAAGGCACATGGATATATTATCTTATTCAACTGGTCAGAAAATGGTGAAGGATTTTTTAGATTTGTTGAAGGTAATAGGATGACAACTTTGAAAGATGGTAGAGGTTGGAGTTGTAAGGTAGGATACTTTGGTGAGAACATATCAGATCAACTATGGCATTGTGCTAGAACAGAGTGTCGCAGGTTTTCTTTCTCATATAGATTTGAGAAGAAGGAGGATTGGGAACAAGCGATTGACATAATCACATCATAGTGTTATGCTAGGTACGATATACATTTATTATGAAACTCAGGGAACCTATGAGATTATCTGAAAAGACTACGAAGATCCTGCAAAATTTCACATCAATCAATCAGTCCTTGCATTTCAAAGAAGGGAATACATTGAGAACTATCTCAGTGATGAAGAATGTGTTAGCAGAAGCAGAGATAGATGAGTACATTCCTAGAGAATTTGCGATCTATGATCTACCACAGTTCTTGAATACACTATCTCTAACTAACGCAGCATCAATTGATGTAACGACAGATCATTCACATGCTCTGATTAGAGGTAATGCAAGCAACAAAACAAAATTCTTTTTCTGTGATCCTAGTGTCATTGTGGCACCACCAGAAAAACAAATGACACTTCCTAGTGTAGATGTTGAGTTTATGTTGGGAGAACAGGACTTGAGAAGTTTGTTGAAAGCATCTTCTATCATGCAATTACCAGATCTATCTGTTGTTGGTAATGGAAGTACTGTAGAGGTGGTTGTATCTGATCGTAAGAACGATACATCAAACGAATTCAATCTAACTGTTGGTCAGACTGAGAGCACATTCTCATTCAACT
>VTLG01001321.1_pt1 | contig 13836 bp, 20 predicted proteins | sample 4694571 | NCBI WGS metagenome assembly VTLG01 (sample SAMN12604809, study PRJNA352737) | marine metagenome | biome: ENVO:00000447; feature: ENVO:00000209|ENVO:00000569|ENVO:01000036; material: ENVO:00002151; isolation source: viral sequences binned using virsorter ...
CTGTTCGTATGGTACACGTACAAAGCCATTACCATTACAAACAGAACAGATAACTTTACGCTTTTTTGAGTCTGCCATTTAACTTCTTCTCTTTCTCATTGACTAATAATGTTATGGTTTGAGATCTACTAATAGTCATCTCAGGTACAATAACCTTTCTAATCTTATCTATTTTATTATATGTATCTTTTGGCAGTGATACGTTTTTGTATTTGCTTATGTCAGTCATAAATCTTATACTCCTTTCTTAGATTTAAATATGGGATTTATCTCACAAATTACAATAGGTGTCAATGAAATTTATATTAAGTTTAATAATATGCTCCAGTGTAGCAGGGGACTGCATGCCTCCGTTTGATTGGAAAGAAACATTTGATAGTCAATATGATTGTTTATTATTTGGCTACGAAGAGTCTATTAATAAAATGAAAGAGCTTGGCAGAGAAGAGTCTACTAAGTATGGAATGTATGTTAAGTTTTATTGCACACCACAACCAGGTATAGATTCATAATCCATGACGTCCTTGGGGCTTGTCAATACCCCAAGGTAGTTTACCCACTTCTCAGTGCCATCAATTCTATCTACACATACAACCAATGAAGGACCCACTGCCATTATTCATTATATGCAAATTCAAAGTATCAACATATCCTGTCAGTTTTAATCTAAGTATATCACAAAGATCAAAACAATTTATCTCAGAAGTTATAGCAATACCTTCCATAATCTCTTTTGTGACGGGTATCAATTGATACAGGCCATCATTCAGAATTATCAGTTCCATATCTTTTAGTACCCCAATCTACAATTCTTTTTAAACCTGGTGCAGACATTTTCATATCTACGCCATAAGATTTCCATGCTTTTCTTATTAGATTTAATTCTAATAATAGAATAGACCATTGTCTTTGTGTAATACCTTTTGGTTTTATTGTTATTATTTTATCTTTCATACGGGTAATATAATATCCTATAAAATATTGTCAACTTCTATTTGCCCTGACCCCGGTATTTTTTATACGAACGCCGGCGGTGCTTGTTCATTTTTGCTTTGCTAGGATTACGTCCAATATTTGTCTTGTGAAAGACTGGCACGTGTGCAACTTTTGCGTATAAACCTTTAGATTTCTTCGCCATTAAAAAATTCTTCTACTTTCGATTGTAATGTGTTTTTAGTTATATGTGGCATGTAGGTTATCTTACCATTTACATGTTGTTCTAAATCTGTACCACATGTCATACATCTATAAAATCTTCTAGTTATGCCAACCAACATTGTATACTCTTCACATTCAGGGCATACACCATTTACTATTTCTGTATGTACTTTCATTCTAATATTAAAGCTTTAATATTTTTTCTACCTTGGTAAATTTCTGTTTTTGCCTTACCTTTGTAGCATTTGTAAGACACAGATTCAGAAAAAGTTCTCTCTGCTTCACGCTTGCCTCGAAGGCACGCAGCCATGTTGTCTTGGATTAAGTGCTCCTTAATCTCTCCGTTTATAAACATAAGTAGGGCTACCACAGACTCTATCATTGTCCATTACCATTTGTGTATTTCATTTCTCTGTTTGAGTCTTTTAATCTTTCAATATCTTCTAAAACTTTGTCCATTTGTTTACGTAAAAATTCTATGTTTACTTTGTTTAATGCCATAGATTCTATGTGTGCATTTAATTTATCGGTAGTCTTATAAAGATCTTCGATCATCATAAATTGTTCGCTATCTGCGGGCAACGCTCCGAGTTGGCCCCGAGGCCATTTGATTCTAAACTCTGTATTCTCTTGTAAATCTTTTTCCATTATCTGTATACGAGTGTCTGCGATGTTTAAACGTTCTACCATTTGGAAATAACCCATAGTGCCTCTATTTCGTAAAAGAAGTTGTCCGTATCTTCGGTTCTCCATTTACGTGTGTCTTCTACATTCCATTCAGATGTTTGCACTTTCCAATCTGGAATTTCATCTTTTACTGTAAAAGAAGGTATATCCCATATGATTCGATTGTTTGGTTGTGCTGCATAGTTACCATCATCTAAGGCAAGTATGTGTGCGCACTTATGTTCGTGCGGTATTTCTGAATGATCAGTATCTACTATATTACTCTCTGGGTGTGCAAAATCAACAGTAAATAAATAAGCACCGCTATGCCATTTTTTATCTTTACCAATGTATTTACCGGATTGTCCGTCTAAGATGTCCCAAGAAGTAACAGCAGGATAATAACTAAAACAATTCCATAGCTCCAACTCATCCAACCTACGTTGAGGAACTTCTTTCGGCTTAAAGCCTCTTTGTATGAAAGCAGAGATTGGTAAACGGTAGAAGACCGCACCATTTTCCATAATTGCGTGGAACAAAATCGGACGACCAGTGATCGCAGTAATTCCGAAAACCACACAGTCTTCAACTTCGCCATGATGAGTTTTAAGATCATATAAATATTCTCTCCTTATCTGGGCATAAGTTACTGGTATGTTTGCATTTAAATAAGCCATAGTTATCCATGTATTTCACCCCAGTTGTCCCCGTGTTCATAGTCAACTTTATTTGGGACCTCTAGTGTAACAGCATTCTCCATCACTTCAATTATTTTTTTTGCATGTGATTCGTCCTGCACAGATATATCTAATTCATCGTGTATTTGTATATGCGGTATGATACCTTCTTTGTATAATTCTAACATAGCTTTCTTAGTCATGTCTGCAGCTGATCCTTGTATTAATTTATTTAATGCTTTGTATGTGTAGGCTCTCCTGATCCCCGGTCCATGTTCCCTGAGTGCTTCTTCGTGAGGCAATGCTTTATGCATACCAAACTGATTCGGTTCCCACAGATGAAACCTGCACAGTCTACCCAGCAGTGTTCGTATCTGTCCACGATCCTGTGCTCTGTTAGATGCTTTCTCCATCAGTTGTTTTACGAATGGTACACGAGAGTGGTATGTATTAAATAATTCAGCAGCTTTATCTTTTGTTACACCTAGTTCTGCTTGTAGTTTAGCCTTACCCATACCATAAAATAATCCAAGGTTGATTGTCTTAGCTTGTGTTCTAGGTATCTCTGCCATGTCTGCAACAGTCTGGTGAAAGTCTGAACTAGAGTCATTGCTATATGCATCGACCACATCATAAACGGAGGGTAATTTATACAAAGAAGCATAATGCACCACCAGCCTAGGCTCTTGCTGAGAATAGTCAAATACACCCCATCTATGGCCCTCCTCGGGTATAAATAATGATCTTATCTTAGGTCCAAGATCTTTGTTTCTAGCTGGTATCTGCTGTAGATTCGGATTCTGGTAGGAGAATCTACCAGTCACCGTGCCACCCCCAGCATTACGTAATTGATTAATCTCTGCGTGTATTCTACCTTTGTGTTCGTAACGTAAAATAGAATCTAAGAATGTTGTGTGTGCTTTGTTAATCTCTCTTGCTTGCGCTATCATTTTAACAACAGGATGTTTGTGTTCTTGTAAAAAATTTTTTGTAAAAGATGGTGATGCAGTTTTTTCTGTACGCGGATATTCTAATCTTAGTATATCAAATACATTTGCAATAGATCTAGCTGCCCAGATCTGTGTATCTATATTTGTTTCACCTTTTATTTTATGTAGTAATTCTTTTTCTTGTGCTATCAATTCTTTTTTCATTGCATGAGCTCGTTCTATATCTACACGTACACCTTTGAATCTCATGTCAACTAGGCAATGAAACAAATCAGATTCTAAATCAAATATATCTTCTAGGTCCTGATTAATAATTTCTTTTTTCATCTCTTGCCAAAGTCCTAGTGTAACTTCAGCATCACGTTCTGCGTATGCACCAACATGCATTGCAGGTAATTTGTACATTTCTGATTTTGGATCTATACCCCATTCTTCTGCAGCTTCTGCAAGTGCAGCTTCGTTCTTACCGTAACCAAGATAGTGCCAGGATAAACTATTGAGATCGTACCTAAACCTATTCTCATCGGTCAACGCTGCAGCTATCATAGTGCAAGCTATATCACCGTTTATTTTAAATCCCATTGCCCGCAACCAACAAACATCATAGATTGCATTGTGAAAAACTTTTGTTGCTGGTGATTCTAAAATATCTTTTAACCAAGATAAAACTCTGGCTCTGTCCATGTTACCACCACCTTCGTGTGCAACAGGAAAGTATCCTTTGAAATGTTTTGTTGCAACTGCAATACCAATGACCTCACCATTACCTATAACAGAACCAGATCCTTTCTTTAATAAGTCTGGATCTTTTGTCTCCAGGTCAATAGCTATCTCATCTACATGACGTAAGTCAGGAAACTCACTAGGTTTTACCCACTCTGTTTGTGCTTCAAACTTAGGAATTTTCACTGTAGTCCCTCTCGATAATCATTTCTAAAAAATGTATGGCTTTCAATATATCTTCCTTCCCATTCTTGTCACGATGACGTATAATATATTTTATAGCACAACCTTCAGGATATAGCAATTCATTCTCAACCACAAACTTACTTGGCTGTATTTTATATTTTTGATAATGCGATCCTCCGTGTTGTTTATCCCAAACTTTCGATGTCATAACCTTGGTCCTCCTTTTTTGCTGCCATGATGTACAGGTTTTGTTTTGTACGAGTTACACCTACATACCAGACTCTGTGTTCCTCATCTTGTTTGTCAGTGCTTTTTTCTAATGCATCTCGTATTGTTTTTGTGTTGTCTAATATTAATAATACGTTGTCAGCTTCACCACCTTTTGCAGAATGTATTGTAGATAATTTTACTCTAGGATCTTTTCTTAATTCTTCTCCATTACTTAACATCTCTCGTATATATAAACACTCTTCATAGTCAGATGTAAACTCATCATACCATGGTATATTTTTATCATAGCCAAACTCCTCCAGATTATACATTCTTTCCTCTGTTAATTCTTCGTTAGTGCTAGTATATTCAAATATATCTTTTGTTTCTGGTAGAGATAAATCATTACCTTTCTGCCACCGTATGTAGTTTAGAATGGTTCTAAACAAGGTTACCTTGTAGCTCTTTCTATCTTTGTATTCAAAATAAATACCACGTTCTTTTAAAAAAGGTTTAAGTCTATTTAGTTTGTCGTTGTATCTGGCCAACACCAACCAGTTGCCTTTGTCTATTGGCACATCTTCAAGACTATAAATATAATTTACAGTCCCCGTTTCTTTTCTAGCTTTCCAATTTTTTTGTACGCGTCTGTCGTCTGGTATTAGATTTAATATTTTATCTGCCAGGTGTTGTACATTCTGTGGGACCCTGTAAGATTGTGGCAAAATTATGTCTTTTTTTGAAATTTCTCGCTGAAATTTTTTTACATCTGCACCTGCCCAGCCATAAATTGCTTGATCATCATCGCCTGCTAGTATAACATATTTGCTATTTTCCTTGATAATATTGAACATTTTCCATTGTATCGGTGATAAATCTTGTGCCTCATCAACAAAAGCCACGTCAAATTTTGGACACAATTTAGACACAATAAATTTTTCTATCATATCTGTAAAATCCACCAGTTGAAAAGCTTTTTTGTAGTTTTGTACCTCATCAGAAATAATTTGTAATAATCTTTTATCCATGTCTTGTGAGTACATGTCAGTGTTATACTCTTCTTCAATAGATATATTTTTTATTCTAGCTGCATTAATTAAATTAAAATACTCACTGTCAGAATTTATAAATCCAGTAGACTCTTCGCCATTAGAGTAAACTGTAACTTCTATACCTAATTTTTTACCTATGTCTTCGTAATGTTCATCTTGCATAACCTGAGCTTTTTTCATACCAAGTTGATTAAATGCAAGAGAGTGTAGAGTTCTAAAATGTTTTAGATCTTTTCTTTCAAATGCTGTGTGATAATCTAACATTCTGTCTACAGCTTCGTTTGCAGCCTTAGTTGTAAATGCAAAGTATCCTATCTTATCTATGGGTGTGCCTAGTTTTAAAAATGTTTTGACATATTTTAATAACCTGGTTGTTTTCCCTGTGCCCGGAGGCCCAAATAATTTTCTACTAATCATATTATATCTGTTTTATGTTTTGTTTTAGTATGATGTATAGGTACCTCTTCAAAAGATTTTATATTTATTTGTATAATATTCTTTGTTGATGAATGATATTTACCTGCTTCTTTTGACGGAAATCTTTTCTGTTCTAAAAATTCTATTTCACACTCTTGATACAATACCTGCATCATACGTCCTGTTTTGTCTTCACTATACTTCCAATTCTTTGCTTTTAGTTTGTCATAAAATTTATCAAACTTAAAAAATGCATAGTCGTCTTCTATTAATACAGATCCAGTTTTAAATGCAGCATCACTTGTAGCTTTTGGTCCGTTTATCTTTGCATGTATTACATCATGTAATTTTTCTTTTGGTGATGTACCTACCGGTGGCTGTACAACTTTTTGTGTCTGATACAACGCATCCATCACAGCTTGCTCTTCATCATTTTTAATTAATGGTGGTAAGAATCCTGCAGCTTTTGATATTGAGTTACGTCTTTTACGTTGATCGTTTAAATGTTCTACATTTTTACAGTGCACTGTAGCTGTACCAATACCATCTGGTTTTGTTACATCGAATTCGTACTCTGGTTCTGGATCTAAATCTATCTTTTTTAAGTTTGTTAATACAGGATAAGATCCTTTTGATCCTGCCAAGACTCCAAACTTTTTCTTAACACATATACCTTTTTTACAGTTTTCACTCAATGGACTTTGTGTGCAGGTATATCCTTTGGAACTTCTATTCCAAGATTTTACTTTTGCATTTAAAAACTTTTGATCCCATGCATTTGCATGCACACCTGCAAAATATTTTACTGGTGCATTCATAACTTTCTGTTGCCAGTTGTCTGGATATTTCATCTTAACCATGACATGATAGTTGTACATAAACCTATCTTTGCCATCAAAGTTTTCGTTTTTAGATAATTTAGATATCGCTGCTAAACATGGTGGACCTTCTGTAAATTCTTCGTCAACACCCTGCATGCTTTTGTGTTCAATCTCTTCTGTAATTCCTTTCAGTCTTTCTTTTGTAACCAGGTTTGCACTGATTACTTTCATAAATTCTTGTAATGTAAATGGTGTACCATCTACGTTTAGAGCTTTACGTTCTTCTCCAAAGTATGGTAGATTTATAAATTGTCCTGGTCTAAGTTGACCTGTCTCACTATCTTTTGTTAGTTGTGTTTGTTTTGGAAAAATTTCTGTATCTTGTTTGAGTCCAAACAAAGATAATAGATTTGTAAGAAAAGATTTTACAGTTTTAGAATCTGTAAAGTTATCTAAAAATAAAAATAAATGTAGTCCACCACTCTTAGATTCTACTGGCAGTAAAGGTAAATCGTATTGTTGTATAATATCTATGTAATCTTTTTTATTAAAATCAGCATAGTCTTTTGGGTCTATGTCTATGACTCCAAACTTAACTTCAGAGTCTTCTGTGCAAGGTTGTATACCTATTGATAGTTTACCCTCTAAGTGTTGCTGATAAATATCTTTAGTAAGTTCTTCAAAGTTCCACCTGTATACAGGTTTCTTTTTACCTGTTTCAGGATCTACCTTGGAGTCTTGATGATTAAAGTCAGCTACACCGTAGGCATTTCTATATCCATTAAAAAATTCTATATATCGTTCCATAACTGTTTATGTGGGCCACTCAGTCTCCCGCTTGGCCCACACTGTGCACATATTCCCGTAGGAATTATATAATGCTAGCTTGGTCCTTTGGTTTATCTTCGCCGTGTTTAGCTTTAACACTTCCTTTAGAAATGTTTTCACTAAATGCTTTAGCTTGATCGTAAAGACCTTTGTCAGTTACTGGTCCAACTTTACTAACTTCCCAACCAAACCAAGTGCCTTTATCATTTGACATTTGGGTAGTTTTTAGTTTGTAAATGTGGCTGAAAGATGCCGGTGTAAACATTCCGTTTGCACCTTTCATCTTGATACCAGACATCATTGAGTTCCATTTTCTACTAATTTTTAATTGAGTAGATTTCATAGAGATTAATGCTGTCGATGGACTATCTCCCGATACTATAACAAAGTGTGATGCAGTCTTCTCAATATAATTACCGTTTGGTAATCTATCTTTGTAGTTTGCATCTGGTTTTGTTTTGGACATGATATCAGAAGATGAATCATAGATTGCAATTGGTGCACCTAAACCTTCTCCTCTATCTTTCCACTCAATGTACTCCAGCTTGTAATAGCATGGAATTACATCAATACCTTTTACTCCATCATAGAGTTCTCCAGAGACAGAATTAAATATCATTCCTGGCTCTGCACCTTCAACATACTTACCATCACGTTTGTTAACTTCTGGTGAAAGTTGTCCAAGGATTTTTAAAAAAGGTAAGGCTAGATCTTCTTGACCTATTGCACCTAAACCTTTTGCTGCATCGTCTTCAAACATATTTGCTGGAAGCCCTGCAGACTTTTTCTCTGCTACTTGGTTCATGTTTATTTACTCCTCGTTACTTTGGTCCTGTTTCCTGCGAACACATTAAATAGATCAGAGGGCATCTCTTGTCCAGATTCCAGACGCTCTCTGACCAATGCTTTAAGAGTCATAGGTTCGACCTTTAATTTCTGGACAGGTTCGTACCCTTGACCCTTTGCAAGGGTTGCATATTCGCTCGCCTTGTTATCTTCGTTACGACCAAAGGAAACTGTAATCTCATTTTTAATAAGATCACCCAGGCCGTTTTCTCGAAGCCATGTATAAGCTGCTTCTTTATTAGCTACTGTAATAGAAGCACCATAAACTGGTTTTACTTCAACTGAAGAACCATCTGCTAGTTTTAATGTAGAGATATTCATCTCTTGCATCATGGTAGGTATAACCTCACCAGAAACTAAATCGATATGTCTCTTCAATTCTTTTAATTCTTTTTCTTTTTCTACTAAACTATCTTCTAGTTGTTTTAATTTAACAACTTGATCAGACAATGATTTAGCATCGTTTACTGAGTTTAGATCTTCTCTTTGATCTGCCTCAAAATTTATATTACTCATCTACTTCTCCTTTCTCGTATAAGTTAATTTTAATAGGATAGTATCTTCTCTCTTGCCTATCCCATTTGAGTAAATTATATTTTCCATTCGTAATATCAGATACAATAGAACATGCAACACCTATGATTGCGGGATCACCTGTAAGTAGTAAATAATCTTTTGCATTAAATTTTCTTAATCCATCTCTTAACTTAAAAATAAGAGGACCTGGAGAAAAAATCATTTGCGAAAGTTCTGGTAATAAAAATTTAAATTGACCGTATTGTGAAGCACCCATAATATTTATTTTTGGATTACCATCACGTGTACCTGGTATTTCTTGAATAACATACACTGTTGGTGCATATTCATTTTTTAAACTTTCATATTTATTACTTTCTGACATTGACAAATCATATAACGTCCTATATATAAATGTCAATACAGAAAGAAGAAAAATTATGAACTATAAATTTAAGACTAAGCCGTATGCGCATCAGCTTAAGGCATTAAAGATGTCATGGAATAAACCCTATTTTGCATACTTTATGGAAATGGGTACTGGTAAATCTAAAGTATTAATAGATAATATATCTATGCTTTATGACAAAGGTAAGATCAATGGTGTCCTAATTGTGGCACCAAAGGGTGTGGTAAAAAACTGGTATGAAGGTGAAATACCCACACATATTGTTAAACACATAGATTATAAATGTGTGTTATGGCAGTCGTTAATTAATGCAAAACAACAAAAAAAATTAAATACCTTGTTTGAAACAGGACAGGACCTACACATATTAGTTATGAATGTAGAATCTTTATCTACTAAAAAAGGTTATGATTTTGCACATAAGTTTTTGTTTTCTCATAGAGCTATGATGGCTATTGATGAGTCTACAACAATAAAAAATCCAAATGCAAAACGTACAAAAAATATATGTCAACTAGGATTAGCTACTAAATACAATAGAATACTTACAGGATCTCCTGTAACAAAATCACCATTAGATTTATACAAACAATGTGAATTTTTACAGCCAGAGCTATTAGGTTTTAGTTCTTACTATGCATTTAGAACTAGGTATGCTGTAATGAGGACAGCAAACTTTAGTGGCAGGTCTGTGCAAATTGTAGTTGGTTATAGAAATCTGGAGGAGCTATCAGAAAAATTAAAAGCATTCTCTTATCGTGTATTGAAAGATGAGTGTTTAGATTTACCAAAGAAAACATTTATGAAACGTGAGGTGTTGTTGACACCAGAACAAACAAAAGCATATTTACAAATGCAAAAGTTAGCTCATGCTCAGATGAATGGTAAACTAATGTCTACAGCTACTGTGTTGACCCAGCTTATGAGATTACAACAGATAACTTGTGGTCATTTCAAGGCTGATGATGGCACAATACAAGAAATGCCTAACAATAGAATCGGTGAGTTATTAGATTTATTATATGAAGTAGAGGGCAAGGTTGTTATCTGGGCCCAGTTTCAAAGAGATGTTGATAATATATTAACAGCATTACATAATGAATATGGAGAGGGTTGTTGTGTAGATTATTATGGTCTTACCCCACAAGAAAACAGACAAGAAAATATAAAAAAATTTCAGGACCCCAATTCTGGAGTCCGGTTTTTTGTAGGAACTACGCAGACAGGTGGTTATGGTATTACACTCACAGCTGCTAGCACTATGATATATTATTCTAATGGTTATGACCTGGAGAAAAGACAACAGTCAGAAGCTAGAATAGACCGTATAGGTCAGAAAAAACCTATGACTTATATAGATATCGTATGTGAAAATACTGTAGACACACGTATTGTAAAAGCTTTACGTAAAAAAGTAGATATAGCAAGACAGATAATGGGAGAGGAGTTAAAAGAATGGATCTAAGACCTGGTGTAATTATACGAATGGGACTATGGATAAGTCTTGTTATGTGTTTGTTGTGGATATTAAATTAAATCTCTAGCTGAGCCAGTTATTGGTTTATATTTTGTTTTACCTTCAGATCTATAAGCATGCATGAACTGTGCGCGTCTACCTTCAGGTATCCAGCTGCAATGTATCCAGCCCGAGTTAGGTTCTCCAGGAGTATAGTACTCGAGGATTAATTGATCCGGTTCTAGGTTCTTATATATCCAATCTGCAAGCTCTGCATTGTCTGTGCCTATTACTTCGAAGTCTGCGGCCTCGGCTTTGGCATGTTGTGAATTTGCAGAGCTACCAATAGCTAGACATAAATCTACACTACGAAAGCCGCTTGTTACCTTGACCCTGCCAAAATGGTCACGTACCGGTTGGAGAATATTTTCACACAAACCTTTTAATTTTTCTATTTGTTCTGCATTAGGGTTATTGTTAATGCCCTTACGTATAGCAGTGTCACTTTTAATAAGCTCTGAGAGGGTAAAATTACGTGAAAGATTCATAGTTTTCCTTTTAGTTCGTTTAAATATTTTTCGTTTTCTTCTTGTTCAATTTGTTCTGGAGTTTTATTTAATTTATTTATTACATAGTAAACAGCAGTGGCTCCAATAGTTATGCATACCATACCATAGACAAACATTCCCATACCAAAACTTGCTGTCATCATTTCATATAATTCATGACTAAAGCTAGAATCATTGATCCCATTCCTGCTACAATCATGTATTCAATTCTTTTAATACGTTCTCTCATTTCTTTAATTTGTTCGAACGTTTGCTTTTGCATTATTCTGCAAAGCTTTTCATGATCTTCTATTTTTTGTAATGCCGATTTTTTAACCATAATTATCCTTGTGGAAACAATATCTGTAGTTTTTGCGCCGTTGTCAAGTTCGAAAAAGACCCTGCTGCACCTGGGTTATTGACTATATTTGAATTAATACTAGGTAAATTTAACGATGTTGGTGTTATAGGTGTATCTTGCATAATAGGTAATAATGGGTTTTCTATAAATGGAAACTCAGGTTCTAATAAAGATGTTCTACTTAATTGTTGTTGTATATTTCCTAATGCAGTTAATGCACCAATTAGTGGATTAGTTTGACCAATCTTTGCAGCATTTTCTGCAAAAGCTTGTTGTATTTCAGGAGATATATTTATTGGTCTAAATATATTTTGTTGTATAGATCCAACTTCTACACCAGAAAGCCTATCTGTAGAAGTTCTTAATCCTGATTCAGAAATACCTAATATATTTGCTGCATCTAAATCTAATTTAAAATTTTTTCTAACACCAAACAATGCTCTGTTTGCATTTAAATATGCATCCACAATTTCACTTGGATCAATTGGTCCACCACGTAAAGCTTCTCTAGTAAACAACTGTCTAGATTCCCTCACACCTCTTTGATAATCTGCAACTTTAAATTTTAAAGTTCTGTCCGGGTTAACTGCTACAGTTCTAAAACCAAATAAACCTGCAAACTCATCACCAAATTCATACGCTTGTCCAAACTTATCAAATTTACCTTTTTGTAAAACATCAACAGATTCAATAGATTGATCTAATCTTTTTAATTGATTAAGTGAGAATGGCATTTGTGCCTCTACCAGGTGAGCCATAATTTTATATGCCTTGTCACCAGGAGTATCTTGTGGATTAAATACTTGGAAACCATCTCTTGTTCTACCACCTCTAGCTACAATATCTGTTACTGCCTCTGTCCAAATAGACTCTGATATAAATGGTTGTGCAAACTCTCTCATAGATCCAAACATACCAGCTATAAAATCATCCATCATACCATCTTCATCTGTTCTACCGTCAGCTACTTGATTTAAAATAGTTTGAATAGGTCTAACTAGAGTATCGTATGCATTAGCGTGACTAAAATCTATGTATTTAAAATTACCGTTTTCGTCTTTTATTGGCAATAGTGTTGAGTTTTTTGACCAGTCAGCCACGTATCTTCTAAGAGCTTCTCGCTCTTCATCTGTTACATCATAGATAGCTGCGAAAGCCTCTGCAGTTGCAGCTGGCACAGCTATCGTAGTTGCACCCATACCAAATAATCTCGTGTACCCTATAGCTTGGAAAGGTTTTACTACTGTGCCGTCAGCTAAAGTTATTGTTTCATTTATTTCTCTAAGACCACGTCTTACAATATTAGTTCCTGTTCTAGCTATTTCTGCAGGAAACGATACGAAGTTACCAATAGGTAGTTTTCTTAAACCTTTTACAAAATCAGATACATAGTCATAGTTTGGTATATTATTTTTTACAATATCTGCTGCTTCTTTTTCTAAAAAATTATTATCAAATACTTGTTCAATACCATTTCTTGTAAAAGTCTGTCCTTTTGTTAAGCCCGCATTTGTTAAACTTTTTTCTAATCTTTTTTGTTCCATAGCCCATGATGCTATCTTCCAAAAATCATCTTCAGCTGTGTATAGATCTTGTGATACAGATTTTAATTTTGATAAAGGTTTTAATAACATTCTAAACCCTTTGTCTGCTGTCATTGTTTCACCAAAATTTACATCCTCAAGCAGTCTTGTTAGATCTCCTAATCTTACATTACTGTTTACAACACCTAATTTTAAAAGTTTTTCATACAATTCATTTTGTTGTCTTGTACCTTTAAGAGGTGTTTGTAATGCTTGGTATGCTTGTTTAATAGCTTCACCATCAGGTATGATACCATTTGCTGTTGCAAAAAAACTGGCACTAACAAAGTTTCTCATGTGTGTAACTGGTGATAGAATTGTTTTAGCTACCTGTGATAAACCTTTTGGATATAAAACTAAACTCTGATACAGCTGACCTAACATCCCTGGGTCCTGTTGCTTCATCCCTGTATCATATAATGCTTTAGC
>VTLG01003764.1_pt1 | contig 13836 bp, 29 predicted proteins | sample 4694571 | NCBI WGS metagenome assembly VTLG01 (sample SAMN12604809, study PRJNA352737) | marine metagenome | biome: ENVO:00000447; feature: ENVO:00000209|ENVO:00000569|ENVO:01000036; material: ENVO:00002151; isolation source: viral sequences binned using virsorter ...
CTTTCTTTTCAACTCTCTCAATATCATCAACAGCTGATCTAATGTTAAACGGTGCTTTAAGTTTTGTTTTTAAACCCTCAATACCTTCTTTAATTTTATTAGACATAGCTGTCTTGCTTGTGCCTAATCCTTTTGTAAATCTTTTAATCTGATCTGTTTCTCTTAACGACTCTAGACCTTCTTTGTTTATGTTCATGGTCCCTGTTTCCAGGTCAATAATATTAGCCGGTCCAGGAGGCGGGTTAAACGTTTCGTCAATCTTTAAAAGATTTTTGTACATTGTATTAAGCTGAACATCGTTAAGCTTACCGGCTGTTACATAGCCAGCATCTTGTTCTATAATTTTAACTAAATCATTTTTAGTAAAACCAAGTTCTAAGAAATCATCATTAATGTTGCCAGAAAAGGTTGTGCCTTTCATTCCCCGGTCCCCGGTTCCTAAGAAGTTAATATTGGTTTTAGTCCCCATGAACTTATTAGGGTTAGCACCTAGCTTTTGAGCTAGTCCGATAATACCGTCGATTAAAAATTTTCTATTAGCCATAGTACTTCAAGTTACCCTTCACGATAGGTTCAGGCTTATAGTCTTCTGGATGAGGGACAAGGCCACCTTGTCTAATTATCATCAACGCCTGAGTCATAGAATCCACATAGTCATCGTGATCGCCATGCGGAAACGCTGCACACTCTTCCACAACTTCTTGTGCAAAGTGTTCGTGCATCGGGGCCCATACTTTACCAGCTTCGAATAATGGCGCAATAGAGGCAACCCTTACGTGTTTATCATTTCCTTTGCTCGGCGTAAAGTTAATAACAGGGATTCCCATCTCTCGAAGCTCATGAGTCAGAGGTATCCCTGATGCCTTGGCCTCGATGATAACAGAATCTGGTCTGTGATCTAAATACTCTTGATGGGCCAAGCGCCTTAGTTCGGGGAACTCGTACCTATCTTTAAACGCGTTTAATAGAATAATATTATAACCTGTGTCTTCTGTTTTAAATACGCCCCAGGTTGTTATGGCTGAAAAGTCAGATGAAGTCTTTTTTAAAAACGCTGTATCATAAGATTGTATTGTGTATTCTATTTGTGGAGGATACTTCGCCTTCCAGTCCATCCACCACTCTCGTTTAATAATGGCGCCCTCTTCGGCAGTCGGTTGCTGCATATATTGGGCATTCCAGTTTGAAACGGGGATCGAGGCTCTTGTTTTCTCTAGTTCCTTGATATCCCAATATTCTGGCCATACAGGTTGCTTGTTTGGCAATATAGCAGGTAGTTCTACAATATCCCAAGTATCGCCATCTTCATTTGCCATTTCTTGAATTAGTTTACCTGTTAGATCTTTTGTAGACCAACGAGTCATAACCAAAACAATTTTACCGCCAGGTTGCAAACGTTGTCTAGGTCCTGACATGTACCAAGTCCATGCTTTGTCAAAAGCAGAACCATCGCCTTTTAAATCTTGTTCTTTGTGTGGGTCGTCAATGATTAATAGATCTGCACCCCGTCCAGTTATGGCACCACCAACACCGGCTGCAAAATATTCTCCGCCTTGTTCGGTTTTCCATTTTCCTGCTGCCTGAGAATCTTCTTGTAGTCTAGTATCAAACATTTCATGATACTTCTCATCGTCAACTAAGTTTTTAGTTTTTCTTCCAAAGTCAATTGCAAGATCTGCTGTGTGAGTTGCTTGAATAATTTTTAAATTAGGATTTTTACCTATCATCCAAGCTGGTAAAAAATAGGATGCAAATTCTGATTTTGTATGACGTGGTGGCATGTTCACAATCAGACGGTTTATTTTGCCGGTAGCCAGGTCATTAAACTTTTGTCCTATGTCTCTGTGGTGTTTGCCTTCAATAAATTCTGGCCACATATATTTTACAAAATTTAGAAAATCATGTGTGACCAAATTTTGCATATTTTTTAACTGACCGGCTAGTTGTAAATCTGCGTATTCTTGAGCCTCGTTTTCAGGCAAATTTTTTATAATATTTTTTGGATCTATCATTTCAAAGCTGTTTTCAAATCAACCTACCATGACTGTGTTTATTAAGCAATATAGGGTAAGTCTGGGACCCCTATGGCCTTTTAGGGTGGGCCCCCGCCCGTAATTTGCGAGCTATTTGCAACCTGCAGTGGTACCTCTATGGGTGGGCCCGCCCGTAGTTGCAAGCAAAGAAAAACCCATTTCGGACATAGTGTCTAGGATTATCCTTGACACTATATCCTGTGGTTATTTGTTAATCTAATAATACCATATATGCTTTCGCATTGTTTCGTCTGAACCAATCTAAGTTCTTACGAACCTTATCCCATAGTTTAGAACCACCTGTGCCGAGTTCCTTATCTTCTATGGTTGCCATCATTTCATTTAAGAAGATTTCATCGTGCTTGATTGATTCTTCTTTAGTTAGTTCAATAGATTCACCTGTGAATCTATTTGATCTTGTATATTTTTTTTCTTGTGTTTGCATATGTCCTTTCATTAATCGTTAGAGTTATAAAATAGATCAGTTATAAACTTATCTATTTCTTCATCTGATAAACCCTTTGCTTTAAGTTCATCATAATGTTCTTCGTATGCTCTCTCGAACCACTCGTCATTTACTTTGCAACTCATAGTTCACCTCGATCCATTGACTTGGCGATATGGTTTGCTTTCTCTTGTGCTTCTTCATTACACGCATTGTAATAATCGTTCTGCTCTTGCTCACAATCCATACAATGCTTATCGCTATTGACTGCCCACTCGTCGTTTTTAGGTGTGCAACCACATTCTATACATTTTAGTATCATATGTCCTTTCGGTTTGTTTATCATATGTAGGATAATATATTATTCTGTAATAGTGTCAACCCCTCGTTCAGTTATTTTCAAACCCCCATATTCATATTTAGTAGGGTCTTCAATCGGTGTTTCCTGTGGCTCGGTTCGTGGATCGAGTGCAACTATGCGTTGTATGTGTGTCCTCATAAAATCCATTAAACAACCTTGACTGCAAAAATAATTAAACACTTGATCTGGGCTATACCACTCTCGGTCTATGTCTTGTTTTATTTTTCTAGTTCTTAAAACTTTCGAGCCTTTAGAACCTCGCACACGATCAGTCGTATGATTTGTATGGCACTTCGTGCCGTGACACCAGTAATGACTCATTGAGGTAGTCCACCAATTATTGACGCAACACCACCAACTGAAATTAAAATGCCTAAATATACATCTTGCGTATGCACGGCATATATAATCCCAAGCATAGCAACAACGAAGCCAACTAATATCATTAATATTCTAGCTGTTAGTTCCATTTAATCCTCACTTGTCCCGTAGCATTTCGCCACCCGTCTGCGTCTAAGTCCCAGTAGTTTAAAACTGGTTCGCCTTGTTTAGATAAGTAAGCACCTTTCTCGCTAGGTGTTCCGTCTGGTTTGTCAAACTGACCTTTACGAGTTATTATTTTTTTATGCTTTTTAGCAAAGTAGGTTATATAAAAATTACTCATTCAACAACCTTTCTCTCTTTTCTAACTCTACTATTCTCTTTGCCATTATGCTCATATTATCTTGCATAGTATTCATTAGTTCTAATAGTTTGTTTATTCTTTGTAGAAGATCAACTTTAGATTCTATTATTTTATTGTCTGTTTGTATCTGTGTGTACATATTTGTCCTTTCTGTTAATGTGTGGGATTATAGCATATCCCACACATAAGTCAAGTTAATTTATTGATTGTTTTTCGTATTGTAGTCTCGCCTTGATCTTATCTTCTCTCGATATGTTTTTATTTTTCATACCTTTAATCATAGACGCAAGATTACTAGGATTGTAAATCGTCAAGCCAGTAGAATTAGTTCTAACTAATTCTGCCTCGTCTAATTGTATTCCTAGTTCACTAGCAAGTTCTATACCCTCAGATAAATAACGATATGCTTTCAAGCCGATCTTTAATTGGTCAGTTTGTTTTATGATACTATCAATCCAAGTTTGGTGTGTGCTTACAACTTTTGCTTTCGCACTACGCCAAGCTAAAAAGATATTGTACTCGTCTTTAGTACAAGCGATTGCTCTACTTCTACAATGGCTAGTTCCAATTACATCTAAATAAAATGGTGCGTTGAAAGTTTTAGTCATACCAATATTATTGTCATCATCATCATTATAATAACTATTATTGGATTTGCCCAAAAACTTATTGTTTGCGTCCATATGTTTAGTTTTATGTGGGTTGTCATCTTTGCCTTTTTGTTGTGCAATTATATCTGGGTTAAGACCTTTCTCTTTAAGTTCTTCCCTATAATATGCGTGGGCAAAGTGGTTGCTATCTTCATTACCACTATAACTTTCTCTACCATTTAGATTACCAAATAGTCCAAAGTCAAAGTGTGATTGAGTATCTGTTTGCTTACCCTCATCATCAACATCTTCGTTATGTGAAAAGTAAAAGCACTTATCTTTTGCTACTACATCACACGGATCGCCATACTTCTTCTTAAACTTTCGTAGTGTGGCTACATCTTCAGTAGGGTACGATCTCTCTACTACTTGTTTTGCAAGATTAAAAGTATCTCTTTGATAAGCATTAAAGGTTTCTCTTGCTTGTAGAAATGCTTGTTGCTCTTGCGTTTCTTCCTTTTCAAAAACATCTTTAATTTTATTAAAGAGTTTGTTTCTGTACTCGGTGTTCATTCTTATTTTAGACATATGTCCTTTCTGTTAGTGTTATTAATAATCCCACATTATCCTCTTGACAAAGGTTTGTCAAGTGTTTATATGGTGTTAGGAATACAGGGATAGAAATCCTGTAGTCCTTTCGGATCAAAGGCGCGAGCCTCCAAAACTACGCGCCCTTGAGCCCTGATCTCTGGTGCCACTTGCAAGGTAGCTACAGTGCCAGAGATCTGGGGTCAAGATTTGGACGAGGCATACAATAGTCTTAAATGCACAGGTATGGTCTGGGCATCATCCAAAGCTTGATCGTGGGTGGCTGTGCTATAGAAATGCCTTAAAAATTTCCTATAGGTGAATTGATCACACCGAATAAATGCCCACACTTGAGCCCTGATCCATTAGGACGGTAAGGTTTACCTTAACGGCACGCCTGGGCAAGCTTCCTGATGGATCTGGGGTCAAGCGAGTCCTAGGCGGTTTAACCACCGCTTGGCCAATTCAAAAAAATAAAATTAACGCACAAGCTACAAGCTACAAGCTCCAAGCAGGGTGGGCCCGCCCCATAATGAACAGGCGCCAAGAATAATAAAGCTTGACACGTTCAGGCATCTGGGATATAGTGGGACCATGTTTATATATACAAATTATGCGCTGTAACAATAAACAGATTGGGACGCTGCCGGGCCATCATATTCAACCCGGCGGACCCGCAACCAAACAGAAAGGATAAATATGAAATACTTCGTACTAAGAAAATTTAAATACATCAGAGGCTTTGAGCATGACATGCCAGCTCTGGAGAAATGTAAAAACGGTTTTGACGACCTGGCGACTGCAGAGGGAGCGAAGGCAGCTCTTGAGCATCTGGAGCACAGGCCGGACATGGTGAGCTTCATCATCGTAAAGGAGGTCGAATGAGTGCAGTAAGAAAGAGTGAGACATGCGAAGAGCAGCTGGTCAGGATGTGTAAGGACATTGCAGACGGCATCACCAACCCGGTGATCAGTAACGACGAACAGGAAGACGGCAGCGTTGAACAGCATGGCGGTGCCAGCGAATGGATGGAAGGCGTATACGATATACGTTACATCGTGGACCGGGAGAAGCGCTACTACAGCGCTGAGTTGATGGTAGCAGGCGGCGGCCCAACTATATGGGTTAACCTGAATACGATGGAGGTCGAAGGATACTGGGGCAGCGACCGCGTGAACGTGCCCTTCATTGACAATTTAGGCCTGGACGATTATTGCGAGGAGATGTATGGCTGCTCATAGAAAGTATGACCACATCATAACCCGGATCCACAACGATTGGTGCAGAGAGAACGGTTACCCTGAGCGCAAGCCTTCAAGCAGAGTGCATATGGCCGGGAGGCCCAGGGCACAAGGTTCAAGCTTCAAGCCTTCCCTTACAAGATCCAAGATCCGTGAACCAGAGTACAAGCGATAAGATCCAAGCTTCAGGGAACAAGCTACAAGCACAAAGGTGCAAGCTTTGTGTTTCATGTGAAATGAAACTTGGTGGGGGGATAGGGGGACAGAGTACCCCTTTGTCACCTTCAGCTCTAGTGTAAAAAATACTCCATTAGCATTTTGACAGAGACAATCAGGAGTGCCAAGTAAGGCACGATTTTCAATACGAATAAACGAAATTGATTTAAAATCTTTCTTTAATTTTTTATAAAGATTTGACTCTTTCATGGTGGTCTGAGCTGTGGGTGATCACTCTACTTTTTTAATTGCTTTACCCATTACAAGTGTAGGTTTTTCACACTTTAAAACTAATCTATGAGTCTCACGTGAACCCAATATTCTATTCTCCAACAACATCATTGCTGTTAAATCATACATTTCACCATTAGGTAATTCTATCTGAACCCTTGCATGTTGACATACTGGGGATTTCATGAACTTATCCAACGCCATTCTTAATTGCTTTCCACTTACCATTCTGGCTTGTAATATACAATATATAGGATATATTGCAAGTATGAGCGATTATCCAAAAGCTAGTAAATATAGCCCAATACCAAAAGATAAGTATGGATTGCAAGAATTAACAGCTATGCAACGTGCATTCTGTGAGTATTTGGTTATGAATGAGGGTAGATGTACCAACAAGGATGCAGCCTTACATGCTGGATACAGTCCACCAAGAGCAGCAAGAGAAGCGTCAGAGCTTATGAAGTTACCGCACGTACAGGCCTACCTGACTAGACGTATGAACGAAGTTAATAAGGCATTTGTAGTTAACAGGGCCAACTTTGTGAAGCGTCAAATAAATTTATCGCAGAAGTTAGAGAAGGAAGGCAAGACTGAGAAGACTGCTGCGTTTGAAGCTATGATAGGTAAAGCTATGGGTATATTTATAGACAGAAAAGAAATTATTACTAGAAACTTAACAGCTGAAGATAAGTTAAAACGTATGGAAGAACTACGTAAGCAAGCTGAGAAGATGAAGAAAGTAAATGATTTGATTAAAGAATAACCTTATCCATTTTAATTATACAACCCATCGGGAAAACATTACGGTCTGAGAAGACTTCGTCGTTCTCATCATACGAACTAAACGTCCAAAGAAACTTTTTATTTTTTTTATAGACATACGCTTGCGATACCATCTTCGCACATTCGAATTTATCGAACTCTTCCGGTGTGTTATGACCCGCATCGCCGGTAATATCGAGCCACTTAATAGAATAGAAGTAATATTTCTTCTTACCAATCTTAGCATGTTTGTATCTCTTCTTCCTTTTGGGCATAACCTAGGTATAGTCTTTTTTCAATGAAATTTCAAAAAGCAAAATGCAAAATATACGCGCGCGTCCCTTATTTTGTTGTGGTTATTGGCTTATTTCACTTTTTCCAACTTTTTGCTTAAATAAGCCTTTAATACCAATGATTTTTAAAAAATTGTATCTTTTGTATCCAATTGTATCCTGACAAAAGATACAAATTTGAGCGAATAAGTGTTGGTATACAACACTTCTAGAATTTGTATCCTTTGTAACCACTTTTTAAAAAAATTATTTTTATTTTTTTTATTTTATTGAAAATACCCTATACAATGGATACAATTGCAATTAATGGCTAATTTACTGTACTATTTGATCATTTTTTGTATCTGCACAGTCTATTTCTTTGGATACATTTTTGTAATATTGGTCTACTTTGCGAAGGAATGCGTGCTTGTACCCCTGAAACTCCTTGTCCGATACCTCAAACTTCTGAAAAAAGTTATCTTTAGAACACATTAGAATGATTCCAGACTGTATCTGCGTGCCATATACTTGGTTATGGGCCATAGCGTATGCTGCCAGCTGAGTGAAGTAATCTTGTATCCACTCTCTACGTTTCGGCTTGTTTGTCTGTTTGAAGTCTATTATACTTTCGCGCCCGTTATAAATACCCACCACATCGGTAGCCCCTGCGTATAGATCCGGATAATACAATGTCACCTCAGTACCCCAGACTTCTCCCAGGTCCCCGAGCCCTGCTTCTATAACCCGTTGCGCCATGGTGTTAGCTTGTAGGCCCAGCTTTGTAAGGTCCATGTGCCCTGTTCCTTTAATATATGCTTCGAGGTACGTGTGCATGCTGGTACCACGTGCTGCTGCATCAGACATAATCTTATCTGCCCTAGCTGCGCCTTCCCTTGCTCGCCAATTAGCTAAGCTCTGTCGCTTCTCGTCCGACTGTGTTGCGGATAGTATAGTCGTTACACTTGGTAATTTTCTGTTATCTATGCTGTAGTGTCGTTTGCCGTTGATCAAGGCTCTTGTAGATGTAGGGTATATAAACTTCTTATTCCACTTCATCGCGGTAGCCTGTGCCTCTTTCTCGATTACCCCAACGTTTATTCCATGCAAAGACATTCATACGACTGCCGATCGTCTCTATCCATGATAACGGTCTATCAATCGTACGTTTCCACCATCTACTGACAGATGATGTTATATGGTCTATTAAATCAGGTATTGTCATTGTCTCCTTTAAAAAATCTTCTACAGTGCTCTGCAAACTTCTTATCATCTAATTGTTCAGCGAACATACCAAGGATAGCTTTGTATGCACCACCACTTTTATACTCATCGCTTACTGTCTTATCGTTAAATACATTATCGTCAGCGGGGACATCACGTCTGATACTCTCCCCGTCTAACGCCAAGGGTTCGACGCTACCCTCTTCGGGTCTCAGCTTAGGTCCAGAGGAACGCAATACTGCAGGACTTGTACCCCTACCTTCTTGGTCAATTTTAAATTTTATTTTGTGTTTTATTGCCATAATGATCTATAATATCTTTTAACGCCTTCTTCTTTGTTACTGCGTACGGATAGATTGCGTTAGCTATCTCGTAGGCATCTTTAAAACCTCTTCGCCACCTGTACTGCATTTTGTACTCTTTACGTGGCTTTGGAATACATCTACCACCAAAGTTATCACAACACCATTGTATTGTCGCCTCATCTGTCATGACAATTTCTAATTGTATTCGCCAACAAAGATACAATCTAGGCCTGTTCTTACGTTTACTGCTCCAGTATCTCTTGTACGTAACACAACCCTCACCATCAAACAGACCGGCTAAGTATGCTTTTGCCTGACTCACTTTTTAGAAGGATTTAAAGCTATCTCTGCCAACTGTAATTCTTCTACGAGTCGATCGTTTTCTTTTTCTTTGTCCAACAATCTTCCCTCTAACTGCTTAACGACATGTGCTGCCATATCTAACTTCTGTATCAGTATATCTTGCTGTGTTTTTAATACATCAATCTGTTTTGTTAGATCTAGATCTCCCCTGTCGTCAACTGGCTCAGATAACCATTCGGTAAATCGTTTGCCTGGTTCTGTTTTAGGTTTAACGATGCGTCTTGCACCATCAATAGCTTTCTCTAGTCTAATTGTATCTTTACTTTTTGTCACAATTATCCTTTGAGATGTTAACTTCACCTTTTTCTTTTAACCACACGTAGCTCCATTCACTGTTGCCTGGTGTGCACGCTTTACCAAACTGTACTCGGTATGTACAATTTGTAAGTAATAACGCTGTTAATATTATTAGCATTGTCTTCATTGTTGTATTGCTCCTTTCACTACTGTTTTAACTACAGTCGACACAGGATTTAACAGATCGTCTGGTCCTGTTGGTTTACTGCAACTTGTTATGGTTAATACCACTATAATCATAGCTATCAACTTCATCTATTTCTCCTTGCGAATTGCACATTGTGCACTGGGCTATAATTTCGTTAGGATTTCCTACTGCTTGGTTCGGTATCCTTATGTATCCATTGCCTGTACACCGTGGGCATATTTGTTTATTTTTTGTCGACTCTTCCATTTAACTTCTTTGCTTTCTCGTTTACTAATATGTTTATTACTTGTGCTCTACTAACTATGGTGTTCGGCACTAACATATTTTTTCTCATCTTATCTATCAAATTGTATGTGTCATGTGACAGCGATACATTTTTATATTTACTAATATCAGTCATTGTATGATATACTCCTTTCTGGTTATTGTTCATATAGGACTTTATACATAAAATACAATAGGTAGTCAATGATTAAATTTTTATTAGTGGTCAAGGTGTGTTCAGCGTTAGACGGTTCGTGTCTACCAGAGCAATCTGTGGCCGTACACGACTCATGGTACAACTGTGCCGTAGCAGGCATAGAAGAAACTAAATCACTTATGCAAATTATTGGTGAGGATTTAATTAATAGAAATAAATTAGTTATAGGTTTTTCTTGTCAGCCTAATAACACTATTTAATTATTGTGGAGGTTCATCTCCACATATGTATCCAATAACTTGTTTACCTTTGTACTCGTGGTAATACAAATTACTAAACATCTTTCTTTGTTTTAGTTCGTGTATCTTTACGTTATGGTGATACCAAGACTCACACGTTTCTCCTGATGCAACTTCAAAAGACGTTTGTTCTATTTGGCCCAAAGTGGACAGATAGAGTAGTGTTATTATCACCGGCTTCATTTATCTCCATTCACGTTCTGACTCAGCCAAGTCTTTTCCTTTTCTTGTGCCCCATGTTAAAACTTTGTTTAAACCATTTGCTTTCATATGTAATTTTGCATACGGTTTCCACGCTTTTACCATTAGATTTAGTTCTATCAACAATGTATTCCATTGTTTAGTAGAAATATCTGTAGCTTCTATTGTTACCTTTTTTGTCATATATCTCCTTTCTCTATCCTATATAATGTATGATCATACCAATTGCAAGTATTAAAAACAATATTATATTCCAGAACACTAACGCCCCTGGCCCCTGTACTTCTTACGTGCAGGTATGCGTTTACTGTAGCTTTTCGCGTGTTTACCTGGCCGTTTCTTCGGTGTACGCTTGTGGTAATTATTTACGCCAAATAAAGGCTTCTTTTTAGCCACGAGTATCGTCCAGCTCTCTTAACTTCATCTTGGTATCTTTATCAACTTTCATGTATTTTATTACACCATTTACTTTCTGCTCTATGTCATCACCACAATTAGTGCACCTGTAAAAAGATTGGTGTATGCCGACTAAAATAGTGTCTAACTGACAACTAGGACAGTGTCCTGTCACAAGTTCAGTGTTCAATACGCTTATTTTTCCGGTCATATATCTTTTTATTCTTTATTATCTTTGATGTAAAGTGTCTTAATTGTTTAGCCACAGGGTTTCTTTTCTTATTGGGCTTTTGCATTATTTTACTATGCTTAAAATTTTCTTTCGATCCATGTATATTTCTGTTTTAGCCTGTACTTTTTTACAAGAGAATACAACTCGCTCCGGATTTACTTCGTTCTGAGCTATGCGCTTTGATTTCAAACAATCGCTGAGGTTGTTTTTATATACATGCTCTATCATATTTCCGTTTAACGTTAAAATTAATGCAAATACAGTTTCTATCATTGATGATTGCTCCCGTTTCTAATTAACTTCTCTACATCTTCAGTTAACTTTTCAGTTCTTTTCTTTAAAAATTCTATGTTAACAGCATTATTTCTCATGCTTTTAATTTCTGCCTCTACATCTTCTAATAAACCACTGACATGTTCTACAATCATAAATAATTCTGCTTCTCCCGCTGATTGACCTAGTTCACCTCTTGGATATTTAATTCTAAACTCTGAGTTTTGTTCTAAATCTTTTTGCATTAATTCTAATTGCGTGCTGTGCTTGTTGAGTGTCTCATGCAAACCGAAGTATGCCCAAACACCAACAGCTACCCCTGCAACAATACCTAAAATTGTTTTAAGATCAGTGCTTACAGATGTGTTTTCTTTTAACCTCATTGTCCCTCGAATACCGGTCTGTCCGGATTTTCTTTTTTCCATCCATCTTTTAACACAGTCCAGTAACTAACGCTAGCGTCTGGTCTATCGTCAAAATTAGCAGTAGATGTAACACCTAACTTCATGCACATGTTAATAAGTTCAGCAAATTCTACAGGTGGTGGATTAATTCTAGGTACCCGCTTACATTCTTTAACTAATTCTAACTGTGTTTTTAATTTTTGTTTCTTTTTTTGTTCTGCAATATATTCTTCATCACACACTGCACCAAAAGGCATTCTAAATCTAAAACCTAATGTTTGATCTTGATATTCATCACTTGTTCCTGATTTATATTCGTGTTGTCTTACCTCTGTATAGGTTTCCCAATGGCCTCTTTCACATGCGTAAGCACCGTCGTTTAAATATTCATTACGTGCTTGTGCTGATGTGACTACAAACAAGAAGAAGATAATCCAGAATAGATTACCTGTTAAGATCTTTGATATCGTATTCATGTTGCCTCACTTGATCTGCTAATTGTTGAAAAATGTTTTCAGCCATATCCCAAGTGGCTTCTGCTCTTGATAATCTATTTTTTAAATCATTCATTATTTCTTTTTGCAATTCTAAATCTTTTGTTACCTGTGCAAGTATTTCTTTGTTGACTTGAATAGTATCTGTCATTGTAAAAACATATCTAACTGAAGTAACTGTCCCGGCTAGGATTGCTCCAACTACCGGAACAATTACAATGTTTTTCTTTAACCAATCAAATTTACTTTTAGGTTTTTTCATTACTTATAAAATCCTTTGAACATCCAGTCGACCCATTTGTTCCATAGATTTTTTACTTTGTCCCATGTTTTGCAACAAATATTTTTACATTTTTCAATCATTTTTTTTCTCCTCAATTTCGTAAAAGAAGTTATCGGTATCTTCCGTTCTCCATTTACGTGTGTCCTCTACATTCCATTCGGATGTTTGGACCTTCCAATCTGGTATCTCATCTTTAACTGTAAAAGACGGGATGTCCCAAATTAATCTATTGTTTGGCTGAGCCGCATAATTGCCATCTTCTAAAGCAAGTATGTGTGCGCACTTATGTTCGTGCGGAATTTCAGAATGATCTGTATCTATTATATTACTCTCTGGATGAGCAAAGTCAACCGTGAACAAGTAAGCACCGTAGTGCCATTTCTTATCTTTGCCTATATATTTGCCGGATTGACCGTCTAGGATATCCCAACTAGTGACAGCAGGATAATAACTGAAACAATTCCAAAGCTCCAACTCATCAAGTCTACGTTTAGGAACGTCCTTTGGGTCAAAGCCTCTTTGAATAAACGCAGATATCGGTAGACGATAGTAGACAGCTCCATTTTCCATAATACAATGAAAAAGGATGGGACGCCCAGTAATACTCGATAGACCAAATATAATACAGTCTTCGACTTCGCCATGATGCTTCTTAAGGTCATATAAATATTCTCTCCTAATTTGCGCATATGTGACAGGTATGTTCGCATTTAAATAGGCCATAACATTATAGTATTATAGCGCCTAATACAAATCCAACTACAAACCATATAATTTCTTGTCTATAAACCATATGCCATGTGTGAAATTTTTCTATGTATTTTTTAATCATTTATGCTCCCCCAGTTTTTGCCGCTCTCGTAGTCAACCTTGTTTGGTACTTCGAGTGTAACAGCGTTTTCCATGATCTCAATTATCTTCTTAGCTTGCTCGTCGCTCTCAATAGATAAATCAAGTTCATCATGTATTTGTATATGAGGGATTATTCCCTCTTTGTAAAGCTCTAACATTGACTTCTTTGTCATGTCAGCAGCTGAACCCTGTATTAATTTGTTTAATGCTTTGTAGG
>VTLG01008291.1_pt1 | contig 13836 bp, 7 predicted proteins | sample 4694571 | NCBI WGS metagenome assembly VTLG01 (sample SAMN12604809, study PRJNA352737) | marine metagenome | biome: ENVO:00000447; feature: ENVO:00000209|ENVO:00000569|ENVO:01000036; material: ENVO:00002151; isolation source: viral sequences binned using virsorter ...
GCTAACTTACAAGGACTGCTTGCAGCCCGGTCAGAAGTAGAATCAGTTATTGATAACGTACTACGTCGTAATATGGCGTACGCTCAAGAGGGTGCTGTACGTAAGTTCCAAGCTGCACAAGCTCAAGCCAGAGAGAAACTTGGTATACCAGCTGCATATGGTGCACCTGTAATGATGCCTCCTACAAACAGATTAGGTGGTGCTCTACAGATTGCAAGTCAGGTAGCAAGTATCTACAGTGGATTTGGTGGTGCTGGTTTATTTAACTTTGGTGGTGCTGGTGCTGCTGCCAATGCTGCACAAGCTACCAGTATTGGAGGTGGTTTAGCTAACAGCTCAACTCTCCTTAATGCACCCGTTTTACAGGGTGGTTTATTCGCTCCTATAGGAATAGGTTAAATTATGACATCATCATCATTCGGAACCATAGTAGGTAGAGAACGGGACGAACTGCCCGGCTACGGTGTAAAAAACTATGCAGAAACAGAACCTGATCTAACAGATGCTGTTAATGAACAGATAAATCGAAATCAAGAAGATACCATCCAGTTCTACAATGAGATGGCTCAGATACAAAGAGAGATTGCAGAGACTCCACTTAAAAACTTGGAGTCTTTAGCAACTTTTTCTAGAACAGCCTCTCAAGCTATAGAGACTTTTAAAGAAAGGCGAAGGGTACAAGAGGACATCAATATAGCGATGGACTTCTTAGGTTCAAACTCTACTGCTGAACTTAACCAAAAACAAGGTCAGTTTGAACTAGAAAACTCTAGGTTTCAAAACCAACTAATGAATGAAAAAGGCGAGCTAAAAGAGCCCGCTCAAAATTTATTAAATAATCTAAACGTAGAGTTTCCAGAAGACGTTAGCATCAGACAGTTATTTAGAATATATAACGAAAATGGTATAGGATCTAGAAACCAGTTTCTTAATGAAAGTGGTGCTCAGGATATCTCGGACTTAGATACATTTATAGAGTTGCACAATGCTGCTGACGAGTTAATGCTTACAAACTTATACCGTAGAGCTAGAGCCCTTGGAATTGATACAGATAGTAGAGAGTTTAGAAAAGCATTTTATTATACTATATACCCTGACATCAAGAAAAGAAGAGAAAATAATATACAGTCTTGGAAAGCCAATGCTAATAGAAACTTTGAAAGACTTAATAAAAAGAAAACTAGAAAAATAATTGTTGATACACTCAAGCCATATACAGACGGAGCTCCAGTAGATGTAGATGTAATGACTCTTGTCGAGACTGTTCAAAACAGAATGAACTTTGATACACCAAGAGAAGCTATACAGTATATATTTAGTGAGGTTGCTGCTGTTTCTGCTGAACCAGAAAGAGAGTTAGACTTATATCATTTAGAATATCTTTTTGATGGTGCTATCTTTGAACACTCTGCTAGCAAACAGAAAACTACAATAGCAGATGGTGACTTTAAGTTTAAGGATGGTCTTCAAAATATTATGCAACAGGCTGAGATTGACAGAGCTCGTGATGTACAAAACGGTATAAACGCTGATAACATTTTAGCAAATCAAGAGTATGAAGCATTGAAAGATCAGTACCCTAATGGTATACCACCACAAATAGAATCTGATTTTTTACGAGATACAGAACGTAAGTATCCACACTTTGACGCTACTAAATTAAATAGCAACAATGCTAGTATTACAACTGGTGGAGAATATTCTGGACAAGCTGGTCAGCCTGATGCTACTATTGACTACAGAGAGAGACTCGAAACTAACTGGGTAAAGTTGAAAGGTGATCTAACACCAACACCCGAAAATACATTTGAACTGAATAGAGCATACGGTGACTTTAAACGTAGAGTCGCTAATCAAATTGCAGTAGGTGTCGAACCAGATGTAGCGTCTGAAAATGCGTATACTGTAGTTCAAAATCTTTTAAATAATGGTGCTTTTGAAGCTAAAGCAGTAGAAGCTAGAGAAGGTAGAGAAATACAGCCTGCTGATATACTTGCAGACAGTAAACTATTTCGGGCAGATCCAAACAAAGTTAGATTTAATTCAAGCTTTAATTCACTTGCAGAACAGCGAGCACTTATTGAATATAAAAAGTTTAAACTATATGGTGAGCCGTTTCCAAACTATTTTAAGGGTGTAACTAGAGGTACAAAAGTATCTGCTACTCAATATGCTGAAGATAGATTTAGGTCGATGAATGGTTATAATGATTTAGGTGAGGTTGCTGAACGATTTACAGTTGACCCAGAATCAGGAGCCTTAGTAGACAAACAGTTTGGCATGACACAAGAGCAGCTAAATCAGTTTGAAATAAATCCACACCTAACTAAAACTTATACCCAACTAGAACAGAATCCAAAATTAGCAGAAAGAATACTAAAAGGTTTTCATAAAAAAGGTAATGTTGTAGGTACATATCAACCAGCTATCGGTTTTGGTAGAATAAATGGTGATACTAAAACTGTAGGAGAAATGCTTACCTATGGCGAAAGAGGTGCTGGTAATTTTGGGTTATTTGGATTTACATACCAAGAGCTCAAAGAAGCTACAAAGTCTGGTGTCATAAGTAAAGATGCTATATTTGATGAAAACACTCAAACTCAAATGGTATTTGAACTTCTTAGGCAAAGAGCTAATAGAACTAACAGTATTAGAGGAGCTATCATTCAAGCCGAGTTTGGTGGTGAACGAACAGTTTTTGAAGGTGATGAAAATATAGGAAGATGGGATAGACTAATTGATTTAACACAAGGAGAAAAAGATACTATTCTTCAAGTATTTCCTTTGTTAAGAAACACGCCTGCAAATCAGTTTCACAACCTTACAGGTGGGGTTGTCTTAGAAATAGAGAAACTAATTGACAAAGGTAAATTAAGTACACAATCTAAGAAAGAGAAAGAGCAAATTCTTGAAGAAATGACTGGTACTAAAGATAAAGAACTACAGAAGAAGATTCTAGAAAACAAATCAACCGAAGCCTTCGGTGGCTTACCCGGATAAAAAATGACAGATTCAAATTACTCTGGTGCAGAAATAAACGTAGATCTCGAGTATGCAGATTACTTAGCAGATGAAGCGGAGCAGGCACAAGACGAGTACGAACGGGCTAGAGATGCACAAGAAGCATCTCAGTCTCAGTTACAGCAACAGGAAAGAGTATCTAAGGATGTTCAAGACGATCCTCGTAATGCTGATAACTGGGGTGCTAAGGCACTCATAAGAGAAGGACAGTCAATACTATCTGGTGGATTTCAAGATACAGCTTCTTCTCTTGCTACTTTTCCAGAACGTACATTAGATGCGTTATCTGGTGAAATGCAAAGAGAAAGACGGGAGACTGGTACATATAGACCAGATTGGAGTCCATTCGGAGCGTACGACAATCCAATAGAAACAAAAACATGGTGGGGTAAACAGCTTCGTGGTTTAGTACACTTTGGTACACTTGCACTTGGCACAGTTGCAGCAGCTAAGGTTGCTGTAGCTAGCGGTGCGGTAACAATACCAGCTGGTTTACTTGCACTATCAAAAGGTAATATAGTCAGAGGTGCAGCTGTAGGAGCTGTATCCGACCTTATATCTAAAGAGTCAGATGAACAAAACGCTTTAGGTGCATTACGTGATAGATATGGTTGGATAGATACACCGATATCTACTAGAGATACTGACCACCCCATTGTAATGAAACTTAAGAATATTGTTGAAGGCATGGGCATAGGTCTAGTCTTTGATGGTTTAGCGTATACACTCGGCAAAGGTGGTAAAAAAGCTGTAGATCAGATTACAGCTAGAAACAAAAGCTTAGAAAAACAAACAGTAGAAGCTGGTGTAGCACAACTACGTAAAGGTGAGACAGAGTTTAGAGCAGATAAAAATGCACCTATATCTCAACCACACCAAGGGGCACACATATCAGAGGTTGAACCACAAGTAGCTAGAGATCAGTTATCTGCTACACGTAACAAATGGGGGTCAGAAGAAGGATCTACGGGTTCTGTAACTACACCTGTTGAGCGTGAGCGTATAGGAATGGAAGGTGGTACAGATGATGCTACAGTCGAACGTATTATGAAAGGTTTGATGAGTAGCGAAAAGTTTGCAAAAGAACTAAAAGCAGCAAAAGGCAATAGAAAGGCTTTAGTTGAAAAGTTTAGAGAAGCTATCGAAGGTCATCAACGTATTACACAAGGCAGAAATGCTGTTGATATGTCGCCACAGGAGTATTTAAAAGAGTTATTAGAAGCTCAACCTGATGTAGTTGATGGTGTAGAAATCTGGACATCTAAAAACGTAGTAATTGCTGACCTTGTAATTGGTACACTACTTAAGCAAGTTCGTGATTTAGGTACAGCTGGTAGAGAAATAGCAGATCTTGTTGACCTACAAGATATAGATGGGCCAACTAAACAGATTGTTGACACTATGCTTACTGCACTCTACGAAACCAAGAAAGCTAGATTTGTAAAGTCTGACTCATTTAGAGAACTAGGTCTTGGTAAAAAGAGCAAGAAGACAGTAGAAGAAGCAACACAAGCTTCATTGCAAGATGCTAAAGATTCTATTATGTCTATACTTAAGATTGCTAAAGATGACAAAGATGACAACTTACTAAATGCGTTGTATGAAGCATTTTCTATGATGGACAATGTTAATACATTAGATGACTTTGATAACTGGGCTAGAAAAACTATACTTGGTGGACAGCTAGAAGCTACAAGTCCTAACCGTACAGGTGCTATGATACGTGAGCTAGAAGGTGTAATGACGCACAGCATACTGTCAAGTCCTAAAACACCAGCTCGTGCTATTATGGGTACATCTACTGCAACATTCTTAAGACCACTAGCTACAGCACTAGGATCAATTTTAAGACTACCGTTTGATGGTAATGTAGCTGACGTAAGAGCAAGTCTTGCATCAGTAAATGGCATGATAGAAGCTATACCAGAGTCGTTTACTATATTTAGAAGTAAACTAAACTCATACTGGAAAGGTGATATAAGATCAATCAAAACTCGCTACTCAGAGTTTACACAGGCAGATGACAACTGGGAGATACTACGTCGTTGGGCAGAAGATAGTGGCCGTGCTACTGAAGGAGAGCAAGCAGCTTTTCGTGTAGCTAATATGGCACGTCAGATGAACAACAGTAACTTCTTGACATACTCTACTAAGATTATGGCTGCAACTGACGATGCGTTTGGTTACATTCTTGGCCGTGCTAAGATGCGTGAAAAAGCAATGCGTAAAGCGTTGGAGCTACAAGAAAATGGTTATTCAACACCTAAAATTACACAGGAGTTAATGAGAGCATATGAAGATGATTTTTATTCACAAGTCTTTGACTCTGATGGTAATATTATTGATGAAGCTACAAAGTTTGGTCGTAAAGAAGTAACACTAACACAAGAGCTTACAGGCTTTGCAAAAGGTCTTAATGATGTATTTAGTGCTGCACCTCTAGCTAAACCATTCTTTCTATTTGCTAGAACTGGTGTTAATGGTCTTGCACTTACAGGTAAGTACACACCCGGTTTTAACTTCTTAGTCAAAGAGTTTAACGATATAGCTTTTGCTAATCCTAATGATCTAGCTAGTGTAAACAAGTATGGTATCTTTACAGCAGAAGAGCTTGCTAACGCACGTGCCTTACAAACAGGCCGATTGGCGATAGGCTCTGCTGTAGTATTTATGGCTACACAAGCTTGGATGCGTGGTGATCTTAACGGTAACGGCCCTATTGACAGACAAAAAAGACAGCTATGGCTCGATGGTAAATGGGAACCTAGAACAATTAAACTAGGTGCAGTTCGTGTTGGCTATGACCAGTTTGAACCGTTTAACCTTATTATGTCTACAATAGCTGACGTAGGTGATGCAAGTCAACTTATGGGTGAAGAGTGGACAGAAAACGAGTTAGGTAAAATATCTCTTGTTGTAGCACAGGCTGTTACAAGTAAATCATATCTAGCTGGTATACAATCCTTTGTTGATCTATTTGCTGGTCGACCCGGTCAGACTGGCCGTATTGTATCTGGATTAATTAATAACCAAGTACCACTAGCTGGTATACGTAATGACTTAGGTAAATTATTTACACCATATATGCGTGAGATAAACTCAGGTGTGTTTCAGTCTATACGTAACAGAAACTTAATTACAGAAAATTTAACAGCTAATCAGTTACCTATTAAGTATGACATGCTAAACGGTAGACCACTTAAAGATTGGGATTTTCTTACTCGTGCATTTAATGCTGTAAGTCCTGTTACTCTAAACTTAGAACAGAGTGAAGGTAGAAACTTTTTGTTTGACAGTGGCTACGACTTACGTACATCAACATACTTTGCACCAGATAGTACAAACTTAACTGACCATCCTGTTATTAGATCACAGTTTCAAAGAGCACTCGGATCTCTTAATTTAGAACTAGAACTTAATAAACTAGCTAAAGATAAAAGAATGATAGCATCAATGGAGCAGATGTATTCTGACATACGATCAGGCAAACGAGCACAGTTTAATGCTAGAGACTATTATCATAATAGAATTATTGACAGACTTTTTAAACGTGCTAAAAAAGTAGCATGGGCATCAATTAAGGATGATCCAAATATAGCAAGACTAATCGAAAAACAACGTCTAGAAAAACTAGAACAGGAAAGTAAACGTACTACAACCGCAAACATCCTCAACATATATAAATAAATGGCAACAACATTCGTAGAATACACTGGGGATGGTAATGCGACTAAGCAGTTTACCTTTCCTTCATATCAAGAATCTGATGTCAAAGTTCGTGTAGATGGTGTCCTAAAAACAACAGGCAATCACTACAACATTACTAGCTACACTACTACAGGTGGTGGTAATGTAGTCTTTACATCAGGTAATATACCATCCAGTCCAGCTAACATACGCATATATCGTGACACTAACGTAGATGCAGCCAAGGCCACATTTACAGCAGGGTCATCCGTAAAAGCAGCTGACTTAAATAATAATACAACACAGCTCTTATACAGAGCACAAGAAGAGCAGATACCTAATCTTATACATTCGTATGATATAGACGACAGTGCTATAGAAACAAGTAAGATTAAAGATGATGCTATAACAAGTGCAAAGATAGATGACGACCAAATCAACTCTCAGCACTATGTCGACGGTAGTATAGACACACAGCATATTGCAGATGCACAAATAACAACTGCTAAAATAGCAGATAGTAATGTAACTACAGCAAAGATTGCAGACAGTAATGTTACAACTGCTAAGATAGCTGACAACAATGTAACTGCTGATAAACTAGCACATACTTCTGTAACTGCTGGAAGTTACACTGCTGCTGATATTACAGTTGATGCACAGGGTAGACTTACTTCTGCTGCAAGCGGTACAATAGCAACAGGTGAGATAGCAGACAGTGCAGTTACACAGGCTAAGATAGCAAATGCTAATGTTACCACAGATAAAATAGCTGACGCTAATGTTACTACAGCAAAGATTGCAGATAACAACGTAACAATGGCAAAGCTAGCTAGTGGTGCATTACCAACTGACATTACAGTTGCCAGTGCAAACATAGTTGACGGAACTATTGGATCTGGAGACTTAGCAAGCAATGCAGTGACTACAGCTAAGATAGCTGACAGTGCAGTTACAAATGGTAAAATAAATAATTTAGCTGTAGATAATTCTAAAATATACCCTCAAGCTGTTACTTTTGATAAGATTGCAACAGCAACAATTGTAAGTGGTAACATTGCAGACGGTAATATTCTTACAAATAAACTTGGAGACAGTGCAGTTACTACAGCTAAAATAGCAGACAATGCTGTTACAAATAATAAGATAGCAGATGCAGAGCTTAAGACTCTTGCAGGCATGCCATCAGCTACAGCATCTAAACTTGCTGATAGTACAGCTCTTACAGCAGATATAGCAGACCTTAACCAGATTGATGGTATGGCGAAGCAAACTACAGTTACAGATGATGACACTAAGTTTCCAACCTCTGGTGCTATTGTCGACTATGTAGCTTTGCAACTTTCTATATTTGGTGGTTTTACAGCTATAGCAAACGAAACACAGTTTCCTAATACACAAAAGGCTTCTGGTGCTGCTGTTAGTATATCAGATGCAGGCGGTCTTTCTGTTAATGGTAGTGGTACAAGTACATCAGCTAGGACTGTAGGTGGTGCAACTGTTACAATAAACAACATACCCTCTAGTTTTCATAATGATACTGTAGCTTCTGGTGTACGTTTGATCGTAACATCAACTGGCTCTGGACAGGTTTATAACTATCATAAAGCTACAATTAGAGAAGAAGATCTTGTTAATCTTAGTGATGATATAAATGATTTCGCAGAAAGATATAGAGTTGGTTCGTCGAATCCTACAAGTAATAACGACGCTGGTGATTTATTCTTTAATACTGGCTCAGGTAAATTGCTTGTATATAACGCAACTTCTTCAGCGTGGGAAGAAACACAGTCAGTAGGTAACTTTTTTATAAATACAATATCCAGTTCATCAGGAACTGGTGGAGGAAGTGCAACACCAAATGGAACAGCTTATAGATTTACAATTAGCAATGCCGGAGCTAATGCAGAACAACATATTGTTAGCGTCGATGGAGTCATTCAGAAACCTAATAGTGGAACCAGCCAGCCAAGCGAGGGCTTTGCGCTTGACGGTGGTGACATTATATTTGGCTCCGCTCCTGTTAATGGTGCTAGCCTCTTTGTTATCACCATCGGAGCCTCGGTAAGTATAGGCACACCAAGTAACAACACAGTTACAAGTGCAATACTACAGAACGGATCAGTTACAACTGCAAAGATTGTAGATGGTGCAGTTACTGCTGCTAAGATAGCTAGTCAAAGTATCACTGCTGATAGAATAGCTGCTAATGCTGTAGGTACGTCAGAATTAGTAGACGGAGCAGTTACTGCTGCTAAAATAGCTAGTCAAAGTATTACTGCTGACAGGATAGCTGCTGGTGCAGTAGCTACCTCTGAACTAGCTAGTAATGCTGTTACTACAGCCAAAATAGCAAACGATGCTGTTACAGGTGTAAAAATAGCAGCAGAAATTGATAACAGTCATATCACTGCAACTGCAAATATAGCTGGATCTAAACTTGCAGATAACTCTATATCTTTAGCCAAACTAGAACACGGCACGTCATCTAATAATGGTAAGTTTTTACGAGCTAATAATGGTGCAGATCCTACGTTTGAAACAGTTAACACAGACTTAGTATCCGACACATCACCACAGCTAGGCGGTGACTTAGCAAGTAATGGTAATGATATTGTTATAGCTGATAATGATAAAATAAAAGTTGGAACTGGTGGAGACTTACATATATTTCATAATGGATCTCAGTCTAAAATTACAGATTCGCTAGGAAACGAACTACGTATTCAAGCAGATACTATTCGCTTTAGAGATAAAGATGATACCGATACTTATGCAAACTTTATTCATGATGGAGCAGTAGAGCTATACCATGATGGCACTAAAAAGATTGAGACTCGTAGTGGCGGTGTGACCGTACAAGGTCAACTAAGTGTTGCTAATACTTCTAGTGGTGGAGTAAGTTTTTCTGTTCCAGATAATAGTAAAGCTGCTTTTGGAAGTAGTGATGATTTAAAAATTTATCACGACGGTAACTCTAGACTTACTCACTCAGGAGCTGGTAATTTAGTTGTTGAAACTACAGCGTCAGGTTCAGATTTAACATTAAGAGCACAAGATGATGCGTTTTTACAGTGTAATAATGGTAACGAAGGTGTTAGATGTATAGGTGGTGGTGCAACAGAACTGTATTATAACAACAGTAGAAGGTTTCATACTACATCAAGTGGAGCATATGTAACTGGTGATTTAACATTAACAAGTAATTTAGTACTAGGTGATAACGATGAACTAAAACTTGGTGCATCAAGTGATATGACTATTTGGCATAACGGTACTGACTTTAATTTATATAACAGCACTGGAGAGATTATCTTTTCTAATGCTAGTGGTGGTGGTATTACCTTTAAAACTAATAGTAATAATACAAGAGCATATCTTAATGCTGATGGTCATTTCTATCCAGCAGCAAATAACACTTTTGATCTAGGAACATCATCTAACCGTTGGAGAAATATTTACGCTAATGACCTTAACTTATCTAACCAAGGTGCATCTAATGAAGTTGATGGTACATGGGGTGACTGGACAATACAGGAAGGAGAATCAGACTTGTTCTTAAAAAATAACCGTTCTGGTAAGAAGTATAAATTTAATTTAACGGAGGTATCGTAATGCCTATATATACTAACCAAGTTTTCCCTGCTGCTGGTGAACAAGGCACTGGTGGAGGAATAATACAAGTAAAGTATATGCTCAAAACTAGCAGATCTTTATATAATGGAGGTAGTTTTGCAGAAGTTGGTGGGTTAGATGTAACTATTACTCCACAAGATTCTAGTAATAAACTTTTAATTATGAGTAGTTGGTCAATGAGTAGTGCAGATGGTGGCTCTTTACCCTACCCACTATTTAGATTGCGTAGGCGTATTGGCAGTAGTAGTAACTCTTTTACAACTTTAGACCAAGGTGACGCTCATAGTAACCGTTCAAGAGGTATGGTAGGAACTTCGCCATCAAGCGGCACTGGATCTCAATGTCAAGCTTTTGCTTTTAACTATATAGACGCACCTAATACAACAAGCCAATGTACTTATATGTGGGAAGCTAAATGTTACAGTGGTCGATATTTAACAATAAATGGATCAGGTACACATAGCGATGGTAACGTGGCTGTAGCTGGTATCGCAACAATGATAGCAATGGAGTTTTCATCATGAATTTTGACGCTCTTGTCGCAGCTTATCCAGAGTTAATGAGATATAACGAAGATGATGGTAACTATGGATGGGATAAAGACGGTAATAAATTTGCTTTAGACTTAAATTTAATTGCAGCTAAAGACGTAGAATTAAGAAAATTAGATTACAGACAAGATAGAGTACGTGAGTATCCAGATATGGGTACACAACTCGATTATATATACCACAACGGTATAGACAAATGGAAGACAGATATGGTCGATCCTATTAAGAAAAAATATCCTAAACCAGAATGAGTTTAACACAAATAAATAAGGCTGGTCTAGATGAGATAGCTCTGGATCATGTCTTTACAATAGGTGCTAGCGGTTCTAGTGCCTACACATTTCAAGGAGAAGGGTTGAATGGCACTGTCAACAACCCTACCCTTTACCTTACAAGAGGTAAAACGTATAGATTTGAGAATGGCTCAGGTGGTCATCCTATACGTATACAAAGCACATCTGGAGCAAGCGGTACTGCATACAATACTGGCGTAACTAACAACGCTGGTAGTGGTACAGTTATTGTAGAAGTACAACACGATGCTCCTGATGTTCTATACTATCAGTGTACCAGTCATTCTGCAATGAACGGTATACTATACATTACTGGTGCACTACCAGATGGTGGTGTAACTACAGCTAAAATTGCAGACAATGCAGTTACTGGAGCTAAAATATTAAATGGTGCAGTTGATAGTAATAAACTTGGATCTTTAGTAGTTACAACAGCAAAGATTGCTAACAATGCAGTTACTACAACCAAGATTGCAGACAGTCAAGTTATTACTGCTAAAATAAATGACAGTGCAGTAACAACAGCAAAGATTGCAGCAGACGCAGTTACTGGAGCTAAGATAGCAGACGATGCTATAAACTCTGAGCATTATACTGACGGAAGTATAGATACAGCTCATATAGCAGATTCGCAAGTTACAAATGCTAAGTTAGCTGATAATTCAGTTTCAACTGCTAGGATAATTGATGGTGCGGTTAATGCTAATAAACTTGGAACTGCTGTGGTTACAACAGCCAAAATAGAAGATAATGCAGTTACTTCAGCCAAGATTGCTAACGAAGCTGTAACACTAGCCAAGTTACCACACGGTACATCATCTAACGATGGTAAGTTTCTACGTGCAAACAACGGAGCAGATCCTACGTTTGAGACAGTAAGCACAGACTTAGTTGCAGATACAAGTCCACAACTAGGTGGTGACTTAGCCACAAACAATCACGCAATAAATTTTGGTGATAGTAGTGGTGAACTTAATGATCGTGCTAATTTTGGTGACGACAAAGATTTGCAAATATTTTACAATGGCACTAACAGTTACATAACAAACGATACTAATGATTTACTTATTCAAAATACTGGTGATGATATTTATATAGATGCTGCTGACGATATTTTTATTAGAACAAGCAATAATGAAGATGCAATAAAATGTTTAGGTGACGGAGCAGTAGAATTATACAATAATAACACAAAACGTCTTGAAACAAGTTCAGATGGTTACTACTACTATGGAACAATAACTGGTGGTACAGCTGCAAGATCAAATGCTGGTATTACGCAAACTAATGTACTTACACCAGCAACAAGATTTTTTACAGGTGGTTATGGTACTCAAGATCAAAACGTTACAATACAAGCAACTACAGGTAACTGGCAAGGTGGAAGCAGCTCTACGTCTCATAGATCAAGTGGTATTTTATTTAATAGAATTAATAATAGCGTACAACAAATTCGTGCTGGTATTCAACATGATATAAATGGTTCTGAAAAGTTTAAGATTCATTGTTCTTACGGTGATATATCTTTTAGAACCCAAAGTAATGCTCACGGAAACAAAGTCTGGGAGGACTGTGATAGAGAACCACTAATTCTACATCATGACGGTCATGTGGCAATGTTACACATGCCTTATGCTTACTGGAGTCCCGGTGGTGATTCTAACACCTATCAGACTGATGGTACGGAGCATTTGATAGATGGTAGCAGTGCTAATACAATGCGAAATGGTATGTCAATTGATACCAGCAACGGTAGAATAACTGTTCCATACTCCGGTGTTTATCAAGTAAACGCTAATATAGGACTTTATAGAACTACTGGTTCCTCACGATCACGTTTAAATTTAATGAAAAATGGAACTGACGTTATTAGACAAGAGCATGCTAATGAAAATGCTAATTCTGACGGAGGCTGGAAAACATTTACCTTGTCCCATGCTATTGAATTAGGAGCTAACGATTACATATCATTTGACTGTGTTGGTAAGCATGACTCAGGAGTTTATGCAGTTGTAACAGTAGTTCTTTTACACGGTGACGCAACTTAAAATTTATGGATTATACAATTACTTTGTCTGATGCTCAAGTTAAGTCTCTTGAGTATGTAGCTTATGACCCAAAAGACTGGATAGAAAATGCGGCTTTTGCTAGAGCTTCAGTAGCTGCTCAGGAGATTTTAAAAATTAATACTGAACATTGTAACGCTAACAGTATTCAATTAGCAGTTGGTGAAGATGCACAGATAACACAAGCTTATACGTTAGGCTTAATTAAAACTGCAAAAGAAAGAAAGGACTCCAAAGAGCAGTAAATAGTGGATCTACCTACTATAGTACTGCCTGATACAGTACAAATAAAAACCCCATCTTTACCTCTCCCTACAGCTGATGTTCCCTCATATCAACCTTTGGTCGTACCTCCGCAAGATTTACGAAGACCCGAAGGTACAAAGGAGGTGCAAACAGAAGAAAACCCACCCCCAAAAATACACTTTCCACCCTTACCTAGTATCCCTTTACCGTCGCAAGAAGTCCTAGTTGCTGCGTCTGTTACTGCTGTAACGGCTGTGGCAGCTGCGACTGCTACACAACCTGTAATCAATGCGTTAAAGGATAGAATACAAAAATTCTTACAAGGCAAGATAAACA